>Ga0070670_100000665_pt1 | contig 26707 bp, 29 predicted proteins | sample KBSS63metaG_FD_64665 | JGI IMG/M metagenome (GOLD analysis project Ga0070670, IMG submission 64665) | Switchgrass rhizosphere microbial communities from Kellogg Biological Station, Michigan, USA - KBS S6-3 metaG | ecosystem: Host-associated > Plants > Roots > Rhizosphere > Soil ... | reverse complement strand
CGGACACGATGCGGGCAGTCCTGAAGGTCAAGGTTGAATCGCTCCCGCCCTCCTTTGCAGAACCTCTGCAAAATCGGGGGTTATTGGAGGCGATAGGTTCGAAGTGCGAAGACCTGCGCAACAAAGCCACCGTCTGACCACCTTGCGACCGAACCGCAACCCAAGACCAGGCGCGCCGGCTCGAAGAGTCGACGGCGATTCCGTGCAGCGCACTCCGGCGATCGGAGACACTTCTGCCGTGCAACCGCCTGACGTGAGCTACGCACGTAGCGGCGACGTCGCGATCGCGTATCAAGTCGTCGGCGTGGGTGCGCCGGATGTCGTGTTCATGCGCGGCATTGCCGGCGATCTGGTCTCGACTTGGGACCAGCCACTCCTCGTGCGACACGTAAACGGGCTCGCCGACTGCGGCCGCGTGCTCATGCTCGACAAGCGGGGCACGGGTCTCTCGGATCGGGTGCGAGAAGTGCAATCGGCGGAGACCACCATGGATGACGTCCGGGCGGTCATGGACGCGGTCGGATCGGACAGCGCGGTTCTGTGGACGGGTGCGACGAGCACGGGCATCGGCGTGCTCTTTGCAGCGACCTACCCGGACCGTTGTGCTGGCCTCGTCCTCTTCGACCCGAGGCTGAAGGGTGTGCGTTCGCCGGACTACCCATGGGCCCCGACCGAGAAGGAGTGGAGGGAACGCCTCGCCGAAGTGCGCGTCGGCTGGGGGGAGCGAGGCTTCCTCGAGAGCTTGGCACACGAGTGGGCGCCCGAGGTCGCTGAGGACGACAGCTTCCTCGAGTGGTACGTCTGGCACATGCGCCGAAGCCTGAGCCCGGGCGCCGCACTGACATCCTTCCGCACAGCCATGGAGCTCGACGTGCGCGACATCCTTGCGGCAGTTCGAGTACCCACCTTGGTCATTCCGCACCCCGCGCTTCCCGGTCCTGGTCACTACGCCGCGGAGCGGATCCAAGGAGCGGACGTTGTCGACTTGCCAGACCTCCGCGGCGTGTACACATGGGTCGACGACGAAGCGCACCAAGCGACGATGGAGGCGACGAAGCAGTTCGTCTCCCGTCTCAGCCGGCGTGTCGGCCCGGAGAGGGTACTCGCGACAGTTCTCTTCACCGACATCGTCGGCTCGACAGAGCTGGCATCGCGACTCGGCGACTCTGCATGGAGAGAGCTGCTCCAGCGGCATCACGCCCTGGTCCGGCGGGAACTGGCGCGCTTCCAAGGAAGAGAGCTGGACACGGCAGGCGACGGTTTCTTCGCCGCCTTCGACGGCCCCGCCCGCGCTGTTCATGCCGCGTCGGCAATCCGCGACGCGCTTCAGGGACTCGACCTCGACATTCGTGCCGGCCTCCATACCGGCGAGTGTGAGGTCACAGACGGCAAGATCGCGGGCATCGCGGTCTCGATCGGCGCTCGCATCTCGTCGCTTGCAGCTCCCGGCGAGGTGCTCGTTTCGAGCACCGTGAAGGACCTCGTCGCCGGCTCCGGGATCCAGTTCGATGACCGCGGCGAACATCAACTCAAGGGCGTCCCAGACGCGTGGCGCCTCTTTGCCGTCACGCACTGAACGTGCTGCCGGCCAGGGAGGTCCGGCGAAACATCTGGCCACGACCCAGCCAAGTATGGAGGCGGCGGGAATCGAACCCGCGTCGCGTGTCCGCTCAGATCGATTCAGAGGAGGACCCGGACTTAGCGATTGACGGCGCCTCCGATTCGGCGCCGAAGCCAGGTCACGAGCAACTGGGGAAGAAGGGTTCAGAGCCCTCCGATGTCCCATTCATCTACCCCGGTCAGATGGCGCTCTTAGGCCACGGCGATTTCGGCGGCTAGATGCACGGCTCACGGCCCCGCCGGGGCGCCCGAGGCAAGCGTGGCTTGCCCGGCGCGCGGCGGGGCTTCGGGTACGGCGTGACCTCGTACGCCGAGCTCTTGGACGAGGTTGCACCTCCGCCTCCGTTGGTCGGAAGAACCGGGGTAGGTATTACCCCGGTTCTTTGCAATGGGAAGGAGTGGGGTCCGCTTCAAGCTGGCCTTGATCAGGTTGAGGTCGCAGTGCAACTGACACCCGCCGGCAGAGCGTTCGTGGAGTCGCGGTTCGTTCTGAAGCCTGCGCGCTACGGCCGCTTCCTGTGTGGAATGGAGCGGAACGGCGTCTGGTCGAAGTTCCTGGGCGTGTCGACGCTCTACGACCCCAAGCACGGCACGATCGCGTACGACTTCCACCCACACGGCCTGATGAGTTCGCGCCGCTCGACGGGTGGTTGGAAGTCGTTTCGGGCGAGTTGAATCGTCGAGCCGATCTCGGGTTGGAGTTCGACGGATGGGCGATCGTGAAGCGAGCCGACGTCGGGATTGATGTGGGTTTCGTGAATCCAGAGGTGGGTCGATCCTTCTACGAAGCGCTGCGGGATCGGCGTTATCCGAAAGGACGTCGGGTACAGGAACGCCAGCCTGGTTGGTTCTCGATTTATGGTCGCGGTACTCGCCAGCCCGTGCAGCACGGACGCGTTTACGACAAGGGTGTCCAGTCTCGACAGGTCGCCCCGTGGCTGTGGATTCGGACGGAGAGAGTCGTTCGTTGGGAGCGTCGGGATGCGGTTCGGCTTTCCCTCTTGACTCCGGGCGCGCTGCGTTACGCGTACGACGACGTGTTCGTCGAGGGGCTGGCGCGCGGTACGGTCGTGTGCGGAGATAGCGTCGTCCCGAGTTTGGTCTCATCCGTGGCGGACGGTCACGTCACCCTCAGGCAATACGAACAGCTGGCCGGGTACCTGCTGGCAGAGCGCGCGGGTCTTGTGAGCGCGCTCTGTGGAGGGCGCCCCGATCAGCTGTCTCGTCGCGAGCGACTGGCGAGAGAGCTAGCGGTCGTACGAGACGGGGCTCAATCCGTCGGTGAGATCGGCATTGATCTGTGCGACGTGATGGCAGAGTGCCGAGCAACTCTCAAGCGAGAGCACGCTGGCACAGCCGGAGGAACTGTCGCCCGTCGTTATGCCACGACGTTAAGTACGCGATAGACGCGCCACGGGTCCGCCACTCCCTTGAATCTGTGCTCGCCCGCGTCCTCGAAAAGCAGTCCAGATCCGGCAGTTAGGTCGCGGACTGTCGAAGATACGAGCACCTCGCTCGCTTTCGCGACGCTTGCGACTCGCGCACCGATGTTGACGGCCATGCCTCCTACCTTGCCGTTGATCATCTGGACCTCGCCCGTGTGGACGCCGACTCGAACCTCGAGTCCGAGCGGCTTGACCGCCTCGACGATCGCACTCGAGCATCGGACTGCGCGGGCGGGACCATCGAACGTGGCGAAAAAACCGTCCCCCGCCGTGTCGACCTCGGTTCCTCGATAGCGAGCAAGCAGTCCGCGGATGACGTTGTGGTGCGGCTCAACGATGTCTCGCCAAGCTCGATCCCCGACGGCGGCCACTCGTTCCGTCGACGCCACGACATCCGTGAAGAGGATGGTCGCCAGGATTCGATCGAGCTCGGCTTCTTCGTCACGGATCGAGTGGACGAAGGCGAGTAGCTCACGCAGCACGAGGTCCACGTTTCCGACGAAGGGAGCGTGCTCGTACCCTGGCAACTCGATGACTTTGGCGCCGCCGATCTGCTCGCCAATGAAGTGAGCCTGCTCGACACGTTCCGTCGCGTCATCTGTCCGGTGCATGACGAGCGTGGGAACTGCAACCGTTCCAAGCAGCGCGCGGATGTCTGTCTCCCTTTGCATCTGCTCGATGTCAAGCGCAGCGCCCGGAGAGGCGGACAGACGCGCGTACCTCGCCCAAGCTCGCACGCGATCGGGGTCCGAGCTTATGTCCGGAGAGACCTGAGAGCTGTCTGTTCTCCAGAACTCCTCGGTTCCCCAGTGGTCTTCGACAACTTGCCACCACGACCTGGCCTGCTGCTCCGTCCAACCCCACGGGTAATCGGGCGACCGAGCGTACTTCGCCCAGACGCCGAAGAGGATGAGTGCCGAGACGCGGCTCGGGTACGACGCGGCGAACATTGCGGACAGTGCGCCGCCGTCGTCGTATCCGAAGAGCACAGCTCGCTCGCTTTCAGCTGCATCCATCACGGTGCGGATGTCGTCCATGCCGAGTTCCAGCGATGCGGAGCCGGCTGTTGTCGGCCAGTCGGATAGCCCGAAACCCCGACGATCGAACAGGATGAGTCTCGAAAAGCTCGCTAGCTGCGACAGAAAGTCGCCGAGGTCCGGCATCTCCCACACGCACTCGAGGTTCGAGAACCAGCCGGGTGCGTAGACAAGGTCGAACGGCCCGTCACCCACCACCTGATAGGCGATGTGCAATCCGTCGACCGTCTTCGCGTACCGGATCGACGGGTTGTCCACGAAGCGATCCTAGAGCGTCTACTCAGCTCGCCCAAGCGAGACGCACGAGTTGTCCGACCCACCACCCAGTCGCCGGAGTTCGTGAATCCGTTCGATGGTGTCCACGCTCATCGCACGCGGACGACCAAGCTGGACGCTCTGCGCGCGCTTGATCGCGAGCGCATCCTTCGTTCTCGGCAAAGTCGGCCTCCACGTCAGAGCGTCTTGTCTCTTGGCTCAAGCGACATTCCCGCACACTCGGGCACGTCAGCGAGCACTCACCGATTCACTCGGGAGCCCAGTAGGATCGAGCGCGAGTGGGAGTTGCCGGGGCACAGGTCGTCGGTGCGGACGCCTTCGCATCGCTAAGCCGGCGCGAGCAACTCAGTAGACTTCGCCACCTCGGGCGGGCGGCCTTGTCGCTATACGGTCTCGAGGACGCGAGACTGACCGTCCAGCGCTACGAGCACAACACAACGTTTCGGGTCGATGCGCGGGACGGGCCGTATCTGCTGCGCATCAACCGACCGCGCGTCCACACGCCGGACACGATTGGCTCCGAGATGGCCTGGCTGATCGCGCTCGGACGCGACACCGACCTGCGCGTACCCGCACCTGTCGCTGCGCACCACGGCTCGTTATTCGTCGTGGCCTTCGACCCAGGCGTACCCGAATCGCGCGTCTGCGTTCTGCTGCACTGGCTCGACGGGCGGTTCGTAGACCAGCGTCTCGCTCCCGCGCACCTACGGCGAGTGGGCGCTCTTGCGGGACAACTGCAGGAGCACGCCACGACGTGGACGCCAGCTTCCGGGTTTCTCCGACCACGCGTGGACACCCTCACCAATGAGGCGAAGGTCGATTCGATGGCGCCGTCAGCGGCGACCGCGGGCGACGGTGATCAGCCGACGCCGGACGATGGCGATCGGGCCCTTCAGCTCGTCGAGGCGCTGGTCTCGACCAACGACGCAGCGCTGTGCGCGAGGGCTCTCGAGGTCGTCCGCGCGTCGACGCGCACACTGGCGGAAAAGACCGGCGCCTTCGGCCTCATCCACGGCGATCTCCACTACGAGAACGTCCTATTTCATGGTGGTGAGGCCCAGGCAATCGACTTCGACGATTGCGGCTGGGGCTTCCACTTATACGACCTCGCGGTCATGTTGTGTGAGCTGGTGGGTAGGCCACGGTACGACGAGATGCGCGACGCGCTTCTAGACGCCTACGCGCAGATACGTGGGATGCCGGAAGACCACGCGATCCACCTAACGGCGTTGTTCGTCCTGCGCCGGATGCAGATCCTGATGTGGGTCCTCCAATCCCGCGACCAGGCGGCTTTCCGCGACACGTGGCAGACGTGGGCTCGCAACGAACTGGACGCGATCGCCACGGGAGTCGGCGCCGCGCGGGTCGCCGCCCAAGCGATGTGACATGAACGCCGCCATCGAGCGACACTTTTTACTTACCTGGCGATCAATTGTCGAGGCGACTCGGAACACGGACGACGCCGTCGACGACGACTTCGCCATTGCGGATCGTGACCAGGGCGATGCGAGCCGGCGTGATGTCTCCCCTCCGGTCGAACGAGAACGACCCCAGGAACCCGCCTTTCAGCCTCGTCTCGAACAGCTCCTCGACGACCGACGCGCGAGTGCCGTTCGCGCGCGCGATGGCCTCGAGCAGCACCTCTGTGGCAACGGCGGCCCCCTCCGCCGAGCCCCCGTACCCCTCTGAGATACCTAGCTCCGGAGACACGCCGACCGAGCGCAGGAACCGTCGTCCGGCAGGCGTGAGCGACTCGAACACGAGACTGGTTGAGGTCGCGCGAAGTCCCTCGCCGACGCGGCCGAACGCTTTCGGACTTGAGGGGTCGGCCACGAACTGGTCTCCGGCGGCGAACACCACGTCGGGGCCGACCTGGCGGCGAACGTCCTCGAGCAAGCGCTTGGCGTTGTTCTGGGCGTGCCCGGCGAAGAAGACGAGCTGCGGTCGTGCGGCCGCGGCTCGCCTCGCGATCGACGTATAGCTCCTTTGAGCACGCCACCTGAGCTCGGTCGTGACGAGACCGAGGCTTCGAGCCTCCTCGACGAACCCGGCGCCGACAGAGGGCCCGTACCACCCGAATCCACCCGGGTCGCGGTTCACGAACGCGACGACCCGCTCTGCTCCCATCTGCTTCGCGAGGGTCGCCGCGACGGCTCCCATGACCCTGTCTGGTGCCACGACGCGTACGTAGTTCCGCACCCCGTCCGCGTAGAGGGCTCCTGGATCGCGCTCGGAGTAACGCGTGTTCAGCGTGAGGCCCGGATCAGTGTTCGTCGGGCTCACCATCGCGAGCGGTCCCGCCGCTCGGCGGCTGAGAATCGGAATCTGGAGGGCAGCACAGCTCGAGTAGAACGGTCCGATCACTCCGAGCACATCCTTGGCGGCGGCGTAGGACCTCGCGCTGCGCTCGCAAGGTCCTTCGCGGGAGGCGTCGGTTCCGCAGGACTGGTAGCCAAGCCGGTACGTGCCCGCGCGGAAGCCCCGCTGACGCAGGACGCCTTTGATCACCCTGATCATTGCGGCCCTGATGGGTGAGCTCGGGTAGCGCAGTGATATGTCCGAGACGATGATCGCGTCCGGCTCACCCTCGCCCTCGTAGAAGACATCTGCGCAAGACGTCGCATCCACCGGCGTCACGCTCGTGTCGCCGCCACCCGTGCAGCCGGCGGCGAGGACGCTCGCCGCTAGCGTCGCGGCAAGGACAGACCTCTGCACACCGGGATGATCTGCCCGGTCAGAAGTGACGTCAAGCTAACCGACGCTGACCCACACGAGGCCGGCGCCGACCGCCACCCCCGTCGGCGCGCCGCCCACCTCGATCCGTTCCGTCTCGCCAGTCGTCGGATCGATGCGGACGAGCGCGCCGTCGTCGCTCGGCGCCCAGACGGCACCGGCGCCGACTGCGACCGCGCCGGTGCGCCCGCCGACGTCGTATGTGTCCTCCACGACATTCCGCGCCGGATCGACCTGCCAGATCTGGTGTCCGCGCTCGTCGGGGAGCCAGACGCTGCCCTCGCCCACGGTGACGTCGACCAATCCGAACGAGAGTTCGACGGTCGCCTTGGGTCGCAGCGTCACGGGAGCTAGGCGAACGAGACGCCGATCGAGGCCGATGGTCCAGATCGAGCCGAATCCATATGCGAGTCGGCCCCAGACGGCACTCGTCCCCGGGACGAGCTCAGAAGTCGTCGGGTCAATTCGCGAGATTGCACGGAAGCTCGCCGCCCAGACTGTATTCGCGCCGTACGCGAGGTAGCCGGCGCCTGGATCGAAGACGAAGGGGCTCGACTTCTCGGCGTTCGGCAACGGCCAGCTCTGGTCCTCGATGTCCGATGAGGGGTCGATCCGAAAGACACGTCCCTCGGTGGTGCCGACCCAGAGCGCGTCGGCGGCCGCGAGCAGGTCGTGCGGCGTGCCGAAGACCGAGAACGTCTTGACGACGCGGTGTGCGTTCGGGTCGATCCGCGAGATCGTGCCGGCTCCGTCGTTCGAGTTGATCACCCAGACCCAGTCGTCCGAGGCGGCCACCGTCGTCGGTGCGGCACCCACCGGGATCGCAGCGACGACCGTGCGGGAGGCCGGGTCGATTGCGGCTACCGAATTCGGCAGCGCGACGATCCCGCGCTCGGAGCCGAGTGTCAGGGCGAAGGCAACGGCCGCGGCTGCGGCGGCGATCAGCGCCGCGCCAGCCAGCACGAGCCGGCGCCCGAAACGCAGGCGGCGCCGCCTGACGGCCGTGGGCGACGGGCCGAGGCCGAGCTCGGAACGGGCGTCATCGACGAACGCGGCACAGGTCTCGTAGCGCTGGGCAGCTTCCTTGGCGAGCCCACGGGCGAAGACGGCAGCGAGCTCCGGGAAGGCCGCGAGCCGTGGCGGCTCCTCCTGCATGTGTGCCCAGAGCGTCTGCGCTTCCGACTCGCGCCGGAAAGGCGGCGCGCCAGAGAGGCACTCGTAGAGCACGCAGGCGAGCGCGTACTCGTCGGTGCGACCGTCGACCTTCCCACGGCGGATCTGCTCCGGCGCGAGGTAGTCGAGCGAGCCTGCGAGCAGGCCCGAGGCCGTCGTCCCGCCGTCGCCGAGCTGCTTCGTCAGGCCGAAGTCGCACAGGTAGCAGTGATCCGAGGCGTCGACGAGGACGTTCCCCGGCTTGACGTCGCGGTGCACGAGCCCCCGGCGGTGGGCGGCGTCGAGCGCTTCGGCGACCTGACCGACAAGAGCGAGCGCACCCTCGGGCGGAAGCGTCCTTTCCTCCGCCAGGATCGCCCGAAGATCGGTGCCGTCCACGTACCGAGTTGCGAGATACAGCTCGCCGCCTGCCTCGCCGGCTGCGTAGACGGGGAGGATGCCGGGATGATCGAGCGAGGCCGCGAGGCGCGACTCGCGCAAGAAGCGCTCGTGGAACGAGCGATCATGCGCAAGCTCGGGCGCGATCAGCTTCAGCGCGACGGGCCGGTCGAGCGCGAGCTCGGTCGCCCGGTAGACCACCCCCATGCCGCCGCGACCGACCACACCGTCGATCCGATAGCCGGCCAGCTGCGTTCCGAGCTCCGGTGACACCTCAGATCCCGATTCTCGACTGTTCGATCGACCAGGTGAAGCGCGTCAGTGACGCCGGAGGCGCGATCCCGCTCGGCCGCAGCCCGCGCCGTACGAGCACGGTCGGTGCCGGGGGAGCGGCCAGGAGCGCAGACCGAGTCGCTCCGAGTCCCTCTGTGCGCCATCGCTCCGACAGCCCGACAACGAGGAGCCCCGCATCCTGGGCGAGCTCGGCAACGCCGTCCTTTCCGGGACGGCCGAGCAGGGGCTCGGCGACGACTCCGGTCGTGTGTTGGACGATGAGCGACGCATCCGCAAGCAGACGGCTGGCATCGCGGTCGCCGGACCGTTCGTCCGCGGCACCGATGAGGTGCAACGGTCGATCGAGCGCGGTGGCGGCCCACGCGCCGAGCTCGAGCGCCGCCCAGTCGTGCTCGAACGCGCCGAAGGGGACGACGATCGGGCCGCCCTCCGCGTCCCAGGGCGACTCGACCGCCGCGCCGACGTCGCAGGTCGCCTCGGCGAAGACACTGGCGAACGTGCCGCTGAGGGGATCGCCTGCGCTCGAGACCAATAGCAAGTCGGCATCCTGGAGCGTCGTCAGCCGGACCACGTCCTCTGCCGGTGAAGACGACGAGAAGGCGGCCACGCGGACGGCGACGCCGCGTCCGCGGAGATCGTGGCGAGCCTGCTCGAGCATCCTGGTCGCAGCGGCGACCTCCGCGGGCTGCACGATCTGCGCGAGTACGAGCTCCCTCGTCGTCGGACCACGGGCGAGGGCCTCTGCGAGCGGAAGGAGGAGCGCGAGCCCGCACGGTCGCTCCGAGACCGCGATGATCGAGCTCGACGGCTTGGCCGCCGCCGTCACCGAAAGTGTCGGGTCCTGACGAAGTATCGCGCGCTCGAGCTCACGCAGCTGCTCTCCGAGCTCGAGCCCCAACTCGTCGTCGAGCACACGCCTCCCTTCGCGGAAGACGGCGAGAGCGTCGGCCTGGCGTCCGGCTCTGTACAGGGCGAGCATGAGCTGCGCGCGTGGGCGCTCTTCCAACGGCCGCTGGGCGACGATCGCCTCGAGCTCGGGGACGAGCTGGGGTCCCCGCCCAAGCGCGAGGTCGGCCTCGATCCGCTCCTCCAACGCCAAGCGGCGCAGCTCCTCGAGGCGGGCCGACTCCGTCTGCACGAACTGCTCGTACGCGAAGTCGGCCAGCGGCTCTCCGCGCCAGAGCGAAAGAGCCGAGCGAAGTGTCTTCGTGCGCTCTGCGGGCTCCTCTCTCGCGGCTCGTTCCAGGAGCCGCTCGAACTCGTAAAGGTCGAGCTCGCCCGGCCGCACGCGCAGGAGGTACCCGGAGCCGTGAGTCTCGAGCGCGTCTCGCGCGGCTCCGAACGCCTTGCGAAGGTTGGAGACGTAGACCTGGATCGTCTTTGCGGCGGTCCGGGGAACGCTGCCCGGCCAAAGGTCGTCCGCGAGTCGGTCCGTCGGGACGATCTCGTTCGCGTGCAGGAGCAGGACCGTGAGCACGGCGCGCTGCCCCGGTGCGCCCAGGTCGAGTTGGCGATCGCCGTCGAGAGCCTCGAGAGGGCCGAGGATCCGAAACTGCACGGGGCTACCGTACTGCGCCTCGCGAGGCGTCTTTACCGTGCGTTAGGACCCTGCCAGTCGCCCCCTCCGATCCTCTTCGCGACGACCGCAGAGGGCGGTCACGACGGAAGGGACATCATGAGCATCTCGAAGCGACCTGTGATTTTCGCGGCACTCGCGGTCGTCGTCCCAGCGCTGACCGCCGGGGCGCCAATCGCCGGCGCGGATCCTTGGTTCAACGATCGGTCGAGCGTCGTTCGTCCGGACGATCGGGCGGGTACACGTGGACCCGGAGCGCTGGCCGCCTCTACCGATGCAGCGCAACGCGCCACGCGGCCGGACGATCGGGCCGGTGCACGTGGCCCGGGAGCCGTGGCGTCTGCCGGTGCAACGCTGGCCACGCGGCCCGACGACAAGGCAGGGACGCGGGGACCTGGCGCGATATCTCCTGGGACCTCCACCATCGTCGTCCGCTCCGCGAACACCTTCGACTGGGGCGATGCGGCGATCGGCGTTGTCAGCGGCATGGGCTTTGCCCTGCTTCTGGTCGGAGTGGCAGTCCTGACGGCCGTGACGCGGACGAAGACGCGGTTGTCGACGCGCTGAGATTGAGCTCATGACTGCACGAACGCATCAGTTCCGTGGCTGTGACGGTCGAAGCGCGCGCGGGAAGCGGGTGGTCGGGTCTGTCATGGTCGCCTTCGGGGGCACGACAGCCAAGCGCTCGTTGAGCGTCACGGTGGGGTGACGCGACGCATGCGCATTCTCCGGATCCTCGATCCTTTGGGCGGACCGATTGTTCTGTCGCTCGTCGTCGCGCTCGTCCTCGTGCCGTGCACTAGAGCTTACGAGGCTCCGAGCAGGCTCAACGAGGTGGCGCATGTTTACTCACTGGGAGCGGGAGAGGTTCGCTGCCCGTCGCGAGCGGAGTGGGATGAAGATTGGGCATCGTCATTTGGCTGGGCATACACCAACGTCCGCGAGGACTACACGGTGCTCGGGCCAGTCGTTTGCACGGGGGCGCTGGGTGTCGGTAGCGCCGAAGTTCCTGGTTGGAAACAAGCTCTCGGTGCTTTGGTCCTCACGCACGAGGCGTTCCATCTTCGCCATTGGCGGTTCCGGCGGAACGAGGGGAAGGTGGAGTGCCAGGCTCTCGCCAACTTCAGGGACGCCACGCAGCGACTAGGGGCGACCGCTGCGCAAGCCGAGGATCTCTATCCCTACGCGCTGGCGTTGCACGACTACAAGGTCAGGCTCTTCCCCCAATACAGAGATCCGAACTGCGTCATCCCACCCTGGGCTCCACCGGTGTCGACAGGATGAGCGCACGTTGACAGTGGCATAGACGCGGTCTCGCTCGCACCTCCGCTGTCTGCTCTGCGCCCGAACGGGTTCGAACAGCGTCAGCAGGCAGATCGCGCACCTTCTCAAGGGACATTCCCGCACACTCGCGCATCACAGTGTGTATGTATCTTCCTTCTCGCGTCGCGATGACCTGATCAGTGGAAGAGCCGACGAGTCCTGGTCATCCGCACCGCCAGGAATGACCCCACGGCCAGGAGGAGTCCGAGGCCGAGACCGACTCCGAGTTGCGCCCACTCCAGATCGATACCCGGACGCTCCCCGTCGTCCTGAGGCTTGTAGTAGCTCGCCGCGAAGGGGTGCCATCCACGCGGCCCGGCCCCTTGTAACGCCGCTGATACGTCAGGCATGGTGCGCTCGCTTTCCTTGAAGAACGTCGCCGCTTGCCCTAACGCCGGGTCCTGTCGCGCCGTCACCTCGGGCGGCTTGGCCAGGGCCGACCCAGCTCCCAGCATCAATACGGCGATCCCGACAGTGAGGGTGATATGACGCTTGGGTCTCATCTCGCGCCTCCTCTGGAAGACCGACTAGTTGGTACACTTATAACAGACCGACTAGTCTGTTGCAAGTCGGCTACGGTGAAGATCGCATGACTCGAGACGGAGCCCAGACGCGCGAGCGAATCCTCGATGGCGCAGAGCGCCTCGTGCTCGATCAAGGCCTATCCGCAACCTCCGTCGATGCGATCCTCGCCGAGAGTGGCACGAGCAAGGGGGCGTTCTTCCACCACTTCCCGAGCAAGAACCACCTCGCGCGTGCGCTCGTGGAGCGCTACGCAGCGAACGACGTCGCCTGGCTCGAGGAGTTCATGGCCAAGGCGGAGGCGGCGAGCGACGACCCAGCGGCTCAGGTCATCGAGTTCATCCGCCGGTTCGAAGACGACGCCGACGAGACGGTCATGCAGCAGCCCAGCTGCCTCTACGTGTCGTACATCTACGAGAAACAGCTCTTCGAGGACGGCACGAACGACGCAATCGTCGGTGCAGTGCTCGCCTGGCGCGAGCGCATCGCGGAGAAACTCCGCCAGGCGGCCGATCTCCATCCGCCGCGGATCCCCGTCGATGCCGACGTTCTCGCCGACCACATCTTCGCGACGTTCGAGGGCGCATTCATACTGACGCGGGCGATGGGCGACCCCGACCTCATGCGCAGGCAGCTGGAGCTCGTCCGTCGCCACGTCGCGCTCATCTTCGACGTCCCCAACGACTAACAGCCGCCGAAGCTCCCGTCCGCGAGACGGACTAGCGTTCCGGCGCGGACGGAGCCTCGTCGAGTTCGCGCGGCGGCAGGGCTACCGCGTGGACGAACTCGTTGAGAGCATCGAAAACGTCGGCTGACTCAACGCGACGCTCAAGCGACATTCCCGCACACTGGGGCACGCGGGGGATCTGTCGCCAGTGACAGCGTCGTCACGACGCTCACGACCGCGATCATGCAGTCGTCCGCGCACAGGCGAACGAGAGACGGACGCGACGCGATCAGCTAGGAGCATGCACCTAGGTGCAATCCGAGCCAGACGCGCCCGCGTAGGAGCTGATGACGCCGGCGGAATCGTCTAGGAGGCAAAGATGACGGACCAGAGCCTTTACGACCGGCTCGGTGGCGCGTTTGCCATCGCAGCAGTGGTCGATCACTTCAGCGACGCAATCGTCCAAAACCCGATCGTCGGCCAGCAATCGGAGAACCCACAGCTCCGGGAGTGGCACACCAACAATCTGGGCAGACTTCCAGGCCTCAAGTTCATGCGCACCCTGTGGGTCTGCAATGTTGCTGGTGGGCCGCAGCACTATGCAGCCACGAAACCGGGCAGTACTCCTCTTGGCCTGGAAGAAGCACATCGCCAACTGAAGATCTCTCCCCGCGAGTTCGACGAGGTCGCGGCCGAACTAGGGCGAACGCTCGACTTCTTCAAGGTGCCCGAGCCGGAGAAGGAGGAGGTTCTCGGCGCGTTTGCGGCACACAAGGGCGAGGTGACTGACGGGTACTCATAGATGAAGCAGAAATCGGCGAGCCTGACCAGCTACCGCCTAGTCGTTATCGCCCACAACGAGGTGCGTAACTTTCAGGCCACCAAGCCGTTGAGCAATCACCTCTGAGCTGGCCTCAAGCCAGGTTGCCTCCTCGTCGGGGCGGGTGACCACAACGACCTCGTCCGCGGGAAACTCACGAAGCGCATCTTCCACCGCAAGCAGCGGATCGGAGTCGCCGGCAGATGATTCCGTCTCCTGCGAAGGCACCGCCTCAGCAATCGAGGCCGCCGCTTCCGTGGCTCGCTCGCGTGCGTCGTCATCGGCGTTCGTAAGCCACTGCAGGCGAGATTGATGTACCGCGGGCACGACCACGCGCAGCTGATCGACGTCGTCGCCGAGCGCCGCCCGCAACGCCGCCACGGGCCATTCCGAAGAGCTAACCACGAGCACGTTTCGCATGGACGGCTTTACCCTAGGTGATCTCTGCTTCTTCCTCAGTGCGCGGTGGGCGTCGAGCGCTTCATCGACGAAGTGCACGGCAACGACAGAGCTCGCCGGGTTCCTCCAGATCGAGGACGTGAACTCGGGCGGGCGAACTGAACTAGCCGCTCAGCATTCGAACGCTCGTCTTCCACCAAACCTCGGACATAAGCTCGTTCATCAGCGCAAGACCGTGGCCGCGGTTACCGGCCTCGGGCTCCTTCCAACCTCCGTAATTGCCGACCTCGACGGTGAAGGTGCCATCCTCGCCTTGGCTCGCCGAGATGGTCACCGGGCTCTCTCGCTCTCCGTGCGTCATTGCATTTGCTGCGGCCTCGTGCGTAGCGAGCAGGACCGCGCCCTGAACATCTTCTGTCGCATCTGTCAGCTCTAGCCACGAAGTGAGCAAGCGGCGCATCCCGCGAAGCTCGGTCGGACCGTGTACGAGCGTGGCTGCGAAGGCCGCCACCTCTTACTGCACTTCCTGCGCGAGCGCCTCTTCACGCGTCGCTACGCGCTCAACGGCCTCGAACACTCCGCAGATCTCGAAGGCGCGACGGACGATGTCAGCCGTGCCTAGTTGCAAGCGGAATGTCTTTCCGAGCTCACGCGCTTGCTCGTTCGTATCGAGCAGCACACTGAGGATCGACGAGTCGACGAAGGACGCCGACGAGAAGTCGGCGACCAGGAGGTCGTCCTCCCTCAGCAGCGCGTCAAGGATGTCCTTGACTTCACCCTTCGTCGCCATGTCGTGCTCGCCCGAAAAGACGACCACGGCGGTGCCTGAAGTCGGCCGTTCGACCAGAACGTCGTCGAGGGCGGGTGCCACGTTGGCTCCCTTCCGAGTAGAGCTCGAACCTGGCGCGACTCATGACGAGTGCAGCGGCGGAAGGAGGGAGCGTGTGTCCGCATTCTACCTCGCTGATCGAGATCAAACATTGCGCGGGTCGTCGCCGTCTGCCTGGAGGAGATTTCGACCTCAGCAACGCTTCCGAACTTGGCAACGAGCTCGGACGCGAGTGCGAATGATTCAGCAAGCAGAGACCGTGTAGCCGAAGAGCTCGTCAAGGTACATTCCCGCACGCTGGGCACGACAGTGGCCTGTCCCTTCGCTCTTTACGCACCTGCAGCGTGAACGAACTCCTGACCATGCTTCGCTGCTGCAGCCACGAGCTTGGGAACATCTAGCTCGGAAGGCGGAGGCAGTGTTCGTTCGAGAGCGTTGTCGCCGGCATCACGGACGAACCGCTCGAAGCCCGTAGGAACGGTAATTGCGAGCGTCCGTAGCGTCTCGGTGCCATCGGTCGCGTAACCGTGGGGGACGCCGCGCGGAAGCCACACGAAGTCCCCCACCGTCGCCCGCCACTCGTCGTTACCGCAGAATCCTTTCATCGCGCCCTCGAGGATGTAAAAGGCTTCGTCCTCTTCGTGGTGGACGTGCGGCGGGGTCGCGAAGTCTGGAGGATGCGTGAACTCGACCAGCGCGAGTGCGCCTCCAGTCGACTCAGTGGAGGCCTTCACCAGCGCGAGGCAGCCGACAAACCAGATTGCCTCGGCCGTCTCAGAGGTGACCACAGAGTGCTGTGCCGAACCTGAAGCGGCCATGAATCCTCTCCTCTTCTTATGGGACTTAGTCCTATCATAGGATGAAGTAGCATATACAGTCGGGAATGGAAGTCAACGACGAGTACACGTTGTTCGGGCGGATGAACCAGAAGCGCCGCACACGCGATGCCATCAAGCATGCGGCGGCCAACCTCATTCGCGCAGGCGAGGTGCCGTCGATGTCCGAAGTGGCCGAAGCTGCGCGTGTCTCAAAGAGCACCGCCTATCGGTACTTCCCTTCGCAAGAGGGTCTGGTGGCGGAGGTTCTTCTGGACGCCGCCGTCGAGCCCGGACTACGGACGCTGGACGAACTCTCCGCCCACGGCAAGCCTGCAGAACGTCTCGACGCTGTCGTTCGTGGCGATCACGAACTCGTGATCGCTAACGAAGAGGCATTTCGCGCCAGCCTGCGCGCAATGCTCTTGCCGAGGAACGAAAGCGCTGCCGTGATCCCACGCCGTCCAGGTAACCGGCTTCGGTACATCGGATCGGCGCTACTGGACCTTCGTGAGGTGCTGGGAGACGAGCGCTGGACGAGGCTCGTCGCAGCGGTCGCTCTTTGCGTCGGGATCGAGAGCCTGCTGGTCACAACTGATATCTGCGGTTTGGACGAAAAGGAAGCCGAATCCGTCAAGCGCTGGGCTGCCGCAGCACTTCTGCAAGCTGCCATTCGAGACGCCGCCAGCTAACCGCCGGCGGGAACAAAGCAACTCGTCGTGGTCCCGCTCAAGCGACATTCCCGCACACTCGGGCAAGGCAGCACCATCTCGCCGGGACGACGTCGTATAGGCTCGCCGCTGAAGAGTCCGAAGCCGAAGGGAGCACAGAATGTGGGCGCGTGTGGCGAGGTTCGAGGGGGATCCGGCAGACATCGATGCGAGGGTCGAGAAACTTCGCTCTGGCGTCGACGCGGGTACGCTCGCGTCCGAGCTCGCTGACGCCAAGCTCCTGATGCTCGTCGATCGCACGTCGGGCGGAATGCTCGGGGTGGCGCTGTTCGACACCGAGGAGGCAATGCGCAAGGCCGACGAAGCGATGAACGCGGGGCCCGGAAACGCCGGCAGCCGCACCTCGGTCGAGTTCTACGAGGTCCCGCTCCACACGCTCTAGGGACATTCCCGCACACTGGCCCAGACCGACGTCATCTCACTGGGCTGGGGGGCCGTCCCGGACACCTTGCGCTAGCTGACCAGTAGAACGACGCTTCCCACGTGAAGTCGGATTTCTTGGTACGCGAGGGTCGGGCGCGCGATGCGGGCTCGTGTGTCTTTCTCGCGCTCATGTCCAGCCCCGGCTCCGATGCCTCGATCTGGCGGACGACGTTCCTCGAGGACATCGAGCGGCCCGACCGCCTCCTTGTCGTTGCCGAATGCGCTGGTGAGGTGATCGGCTACGGCCGTGTCGTGCGATTCGAGCCAGAGGCCGATGCGCCAACCGACGTCGCGCCACCTGGCTACTACCTGATGGGACTGGTCGTGCATCCCGACCACAGACGGCGAGGTGTCGCGGCTGCGCTGACCCAAGCACGTCTCGACTGGATGTCGAAGCAAGCGGACGAGGCGTGGTACTTCGCAAACGCTCGCAACGCTGCTTCGATATCGCTCCACGCGTCGTTCGCCTTCGAAGAAGTCACCCGCTCGTTCTCCTTTCCCCGGGTTGACTTCGATCGCGGGGAAGGGATCTTGTTCCAACGCCGCTTTCGAAGCACATAGGAGAGCAGTCACGCGAGGACGTCGCTCAAGCGACATTCCCGCACGCTCGCATCCCAGCAACACGTCGCCGGAGATCCGCGACTGGACGCGACCTGTCGTCGGGCGGATGATCGCCCCATGCGAGACGACCTTCCGGCCGGCACCGTCACCTTCCTCTTCACCGACGTCGAGGGCTCGACCAAGCTCCTGCACTCCCTCGGTGCTGAGGGGTACGCCGATGCGCTCGCCGAGCACCGCCGCGCCATCCGCATGGCCTGCGCCGCCGAAGGCGGGGTCGAGGTCGATACGCAAGGTGACGCCTTCTTCTTTGCGTTCCCGACCGCGCCGGGAGCGCTCGCGGCCGCCTCCGTCTTCACGGAGGCGCTTGCGTCCGGCCACGTGCAGGTCCGGGTCGGACTGCACACCGGAACGCCGCTTCTGACCGACGAAGGCTATGTGGGAGGCGACGTCCACCGCGCCGCGCGCATCGCCGCCTCCGGCCACGGCGGTCAGGTGCTCGTGTCCGCAGCGAGCGCTCAGCTCGTCGAGAGCGAGCTTCGCGACCTCGGCGAACATCGGCTGAAGGACCTCTCCGCTCCCGAGCGCGTCTACCAGCTCGGAGACCGCGACTTCCCCGCGCTCAAGTCCCTCTACCGCACGAACCTGCCTGTGCCTGCGACGCCCTTCCTCGGCCGCGAGCAGGAACTGGCCGAGGTCGTCGAGCTCCTAGGTGCAGGCGACACTCGCCTGCTCACCCTCACCGGCCCCGGGGGCACCGGGAAGACGCGGCTCGCATTGCAGGCGGCCGGTGTCACTTCGGACGCCTATCCGGACGGCGTGTACTGGGTCCCGCTCGCGCCGCTTCGCGATGCCACGCTCGTGCTCGCGACAGCTGGTCAGGCGGTCGGATCGAAGAACGGGCTCGCCGAGCACATTTCCGACAAGGCGATGCTCTGTCTCTTCGACAACTTCGAGCAGGTCGTGGATGCAGCACCCGAGCTCGCCGGCCTCCTTGCCGACTGCCCCAATCTGGACGTCCTCGTCACGAGCAGGGAGCGCCTGCGCGTCTCCGGGGAGCAGATCTACCCGGTCCCGCCGCTCGCCGAGTCAGACGGCGAGGCGCTCTTCACGGTGCGAGCCCGCGCCGTCGATCCTGGCTTCATCCCGAGCGAGTCGATCCGCGAGCTCTGCCTGCGCCTCGACGAGCTTCCGCTCGCGCTCGAGCTCGCCGCCGCCCGTACCGCCCTCTTCAGCGCCGAGCAGCTCCTCGAGCGACTCTCGCAGCGCCTCGACCTCCTGAAGGGAGAGCGCGACGCCGACCCGCGCCAGCAGACGCTGCGCGCGACGATCGAGTGGTCGTACGACCTCCTCTCAGACGACGAGAGACGCCTCTTCCGCCGGCTCGCGGTCTTCTCGGGAGGCTGCGTCTACGAGGCGGCCGAAGAGATCGCCGACGCAGACCCGGACACCCTGCAGTCGCTGCTCGACAAGAGCCTTTTGCGCAAGCGCGACTCAGCGCTCGGTCCGCGCTACTGGATGCTCGAGACGATCCGCGAGTACGCAGCCTGGAGGCTCGAGGATTCGGCCGAGGCCGAGCGACTCGCGCGACGTCACCTCGCCTACTACTTCGCCCTCGCCGAGGACGTCGACGAGCACCGCAAGGTCGGCGATTACGACCTCGAGAGACTGGAAGAGGAGTTCGACAATCTCCGCAGTGCCCTCGACACTGCGCTCGCGCTCGACCCCGAGCAGGCGCTCGATCTGGCCGGGAGGCTTGGCCTCTACTGGAACCGGCGAGGTCTCTATCGCGAAGGGCGGCAGAGGCTTGCAGCTGCGCTCGCCGCGGCTCCCGCGGCCCAGCCCTTCGCTCGCGCCCGTGCACTCAGCGAAGCGGGCAACCTCGCTCTCTGGCAGGCGGATCTCGACGCCGCAGAGCAACTCGGGCGCGAGGCCCTCGCGCTTACGCGGGAGCACGGCGACAGGAGCGGATCGGGCTACGCGCTCAACCTTCTCGGGATGATCGCAACGGATCGTGACCCCAACGCGGCGGCCGAGCTCTACGAGGAGTCGCTCGCGGAGTACGAAGCGGCCGGGGACGAGAAGGGTCGACTGCTCCCGCTGCAAAATCTCGCGTCCAACGCCCTTTCGAGGCGCGACTACGAGCGGGCGATCTCGCTCCTGCGCGAGAGGGTTGCAGGTACCCGTGGTCGCGACACCTATTCTCTCGCCCTCGCCATCGGTCTACTCGGCTTTGCCCTCGCAGCGAACGGTGAGACCGAGGAGGCGCAGCAGTCTTTCGAGGAGAGCCTCGAGCTGTGTCGAGCGCATGGTTTCTCGCGGGCAGAAGCGGAGGTGTTGGCGGGTTTCGCAGACCTCATGCGGACGACGAGTCCTTCGAGGGCCCTCGAGTACTACCGGGAGAGCATCGAGCTCGCGCGGGAGATGGGATACCTGGCGCAGGTCGCCTACTGCCTTCAGGGCGTAGCCGCGATCGCCCTCGCCGGCGGAGATGCGCGAGACGCAGCGACTCTACTCGGCGCCTGCGCGGGGTTGGTCGAGCGCATCTACGCGAACCTCAGTCCAGAGGATCAGGAAGAGCTCGACTCGGCGATCGCGCAGGTGAGGGAGGCGATGGAGAACGACGAGTTCGACGCGGCATGGATTGAGGGCGGCGCCCTGAGCGTTGATCAGGCCGTCGACCTCGCGCTCACCGTGGCGGGGCCACAAGCAGCCGACCCCGACACGACCTGAGACGGCTTCGTCCGTCGGCGGAACAGCTCGGTGAGAGCAGCCGTCGAGGGACATTCCCGCACGCTGTGGCAGCTGAGCGACGCACGCCTCGATCCAGAGAGAGCTACCGGGTCGACGGGCTTGTCAACGCGACACCGTTCCTCTCAACGTGTTGATCCACCCGCCCGGGAGACTGAGCCTGTAACTGGCGTTGTCTCTCTCAGTGCCCTTGCCGTGCATACCCTCGTACGCTTTCGTGCCGGACGCGATCGTCCACCGGGATGTTCCGGCATTCGTGTCCTTCTTGACCACGTACGTGATCGTGCCCTTCCTGCCCTTGGTGACAAAGCGAAGCGTGATCAACGTCCGGTCGTACTCATTCACGGTCCGGTAGCCGAAGGCTGTCCCCGTGTCGGTGATGGCACCGCCGGCCCTGAAGGTGCCCCTGCCCACGGGGCTTCCATCACTGAAGGGTGGGTACTCGTCGTTGGTACCAGCGATGACGACCTTTACCTTGCCGCCTGCGACGCCCGACCCTGCCGCGGCCGCAGGGGAAGAACTCTGCGACTCGGCCGTGCGCTCGAAGACCGCGAAGACGGTGACTCCCACGAGCAGCACACAGGCCGCGATAGCCATCCTGATACGCCGCCGCCGTCGCGCGCGCTGCCTTGCTTCTTCGAAAAGCGCCTCGACGAGAGCCTCGAGTTCCTGGCGATCGACCGGATCGCTCGGACGAGGCGGGCGAGGTGGAGCGGTGACTCATGCAGAGGGTTCGGGAGCTGGTCGGATTCGCTCGCGGGCAGGGATACGCCGTCGACGAGCTCGTCGACATGATCGAGGACGTCACCTGACGTCCCGGCGGCGCAAGTACGGTGCGGCCGCTCTCCTGGTCACCGCTGTTGCGGTCGTCGCCGCCTTTGTGGGCTTCGGCGGGAGTAGTGGCGGCGGCGTGATGGCCAGCGCGGGATCACTCGACCCGAGCGCTCGCTCGCTACAGATGTGCCAACGGTTGTAGCTTCCGCACCGATGCTTGTGTCGGTTGGCGACGTTCGACTGTTTGTCGATGTTGATGGCGCGAAGCTCGTGCCAGATGGTGATTCGATGCGGGAACGGCCGACCATCGTGATGCTTCACGGCAACGGCGGCGATCACTCACCGTTCAAGGAATTCCTCGCCGCCTTCACCGACTTCGCGCAGGTCGTCTACTACGACCACCGCGGACACGGTCGAAGCGACGATGGAGACCCCGATAGTTGGAACCTGGATCAGTGGGCGGACGACCTTGTCGTGCTATGCGACACGCTGGGGATCGAACGACCAGTCGTCTACGGCTTCTCATTCGGGGGCGCCATCGCGCTGAACTATGCGATTCGATACCCCGACCATCCCGCGAAGCTCGTTGTCGTCTGTAGCGCCGGACATCTCAACCCGGAGGCGTCGATTCGCATGTTCGAACGACTCGGCGGACCGGACGTCGGCGCCGTCGCCGCAAGGTTCTACGCCGCGCCTGGGGATACGTGGGACGAATTCCTGCCGCTGTGCAGTCCCTACTTCAGCACGCTGCCCCGTCGTCCGCAGGTTGGCGCGCGCATCGTGGCGCCGCGCCCCGGCGTGACCGAACACTTCCTTCGTCACGAATACCTGCAGCACGACCACCGGGACCGCGTCGCCGCGATTCGCTGCCCGGCACTCTTTCTGGGTGGGGAACTTGACCCACTCGTGCCCATCCAGGAAATCGAAGACACGGCCAGCCGCATGCAAGACGCGCGGGTGGTGCGCTTCCCGGAAGCTGGTCATGGCATGGGCGGCGTACCGGACTTCATCGAACTGGTGCGCGAGTTCGTCGGGCACGACGCCTAACAGCTAAGTCGCGTGATTCCTGCGCCCAGCGGCGCCGCATTCGTCGCACCGACCACGAGCTCGGCTCGATGGCAGCTGCGGTCTTTCGGCGTGAGCCCGACCTCGCGCGCATCGCGTCGGAGCGAGAACGCGTGTTGGCTTCCGAGCGGTAAGTCCGTGGTCTAAGGGTGAGAACGCCCTTGCGGACCGGAGCGGGGCGGCGGAGACTGGGCTTGTGAAGTCGGGCGAGGCGCGGGGTCTCTGGGGACTGCCGCTGTGGACGCACAACCCATTGATGTTCTTGGGCTTGTGGTTCCTGCTTCTCCCCGTGCCTCTCATCCTCGGGCTGCGATGGGAGTTCTACGGCCTCGGACTGGTGGGTGCCGTCGGCCTTGGGTGGTGGGTGCGTCGCAACTACCGGTACACGACACTGGAGAAGTCGGAGAGCGTGACGGTGGTTCGCAGCGAGAGACGACGGTAAGACCACGCCAATGTGAGCGAGACAGTGGTGGACGACGGGCCGATGCGCCACTGACGATCCCGGCGACGGCTCTATATGTGTGCTCAATCCCGATTCGCAGTCACGATGCAGTCGGGGTAGGGGCAAACGACGCTTGCTAGGTAGTGAACGGTCGGCCCGCTCGTGGGCGCTGGCACACACCCCCTCTCATGTCCCCCGGACCGTCAGGCTCCGCTGACCGCTCCCGTCGGCTTTCATGACGTGAGCTTCGAGACGCCCGTCGCGGTCGCTGAGGAAGGCGATCCTCCGCCCGTCGGGCGACCAGGCAGGGCGGACATCCTGCGCCGGGTTCCGCGTGAGGTTCCGCCGCCCACTTCCGTCGGCGTTCATGACGTAGATCTCGCTGTTGCCGTCTCGTGTGCTGTGGAAAGCGATCTTTCGCCCGTTCGGAGACCAGGCCGGTTTGTCGTTATAGCCTGCGTTGTGCGTCAGCTTGCGGGATCCGCTCCCGTCGGCGTTCATGACGTAGATGTCGGAGCGCGGCGAAGGGCAGCACCCCCCAGACGGCAGCGGGCTCCTGGGCGTGTCCACGAAGGCGATCCTCCGCCCGTCGGGCGACCAGACGGCGGTCAACGGTATGAACGGGAGCCTCCGCGCGCCGCTCCCGTCGGTGCTGACGAGGTAGCGCCCGAAGTAGATCGTCCGCCCGTCCGGTGACCAGACCAGCTGATACCTGAACGTGATCCTGCGCGTCAGCCTGCGCAGCCCGCTGCCGTCGGCGTTCATGACATAAAGGTGGTAGCCGTAGAAGCGGTGCACGCCGAGGCCGCCCGGGTTGTTGCTGTAAAGCCGGCCGCGCAGGAACGCGATCCTCCGCCCGTCGGGTGACCAGGTTGGAAAGAGGTCGCGCGCCCGATCCCGCGTGAGGTTCCGCTTCCCGCTCCCGTCGGCGTTCATGGTGTAGATCTCGGAGTTGCCGTCGCGTCCGCTTACGAAGGCGATCCTCCGTCCGTCGGGCGACCAGGCAGGGCGGACATCCTTCGCCGGGTTCTTCGTGAGGTTCCGAGGCGCGCTGCCGTCGGCGTCCATGGCGTAGACCTCGCCGTTGCCGTCGCGCCAGCTCACGAACACGATCGTCCGTCCGTCGGGCGACCAGGCAGGAGCCTGCACGTCGAATGGATCCCGCTTGCCCTGGATCAGGCTGAGTAGGCGGTCACCGATGCCGAACGCTGGCGTGACCAGCAGACCGCCGACCAGGACAAGACCAGCGACTGCGACGATCACCCACCTTCGGCGTGAGTGCGCTTGTGTCCGCTCACGTCCGGTAGCAGCGTGACTCTGTTGGCGCACGGCCGCGGCGAGGAGCTCGTGCTTCAGATCGCTGATCGGATCACTCATGAAAACTCTCCATTTCGAAGTTGGGCTCGCATCACAGCCAGGCCACGACTGACGCGCTTGCGGATGACGCTCTCCGAGCAGCGAAGCTCAGTCGCGATCTCCGTGTAGCCGCGCTCTTCGACGTGGTGGGCCATGACCGCTTCGCGCTGCTCGGGAGCCAGGGTGTCGAGGAGCTCGACCGCCGGAGCGCTTGCCGCCGCCTCGAGGATCTCGATCGCTTCGTCGTCCAAGTGGATCGGCTGCATGGCGAGCGCGTGCCGCGCCTCATCTTGGATGCGACTGCTGCGTAGCGCCTCGCTCAACTTGTGGCGCGCAATCGCGAACAACCACGCCTGGGGGGGCTCTGGCCCGGGCTGGAAGCATGGCACCGAGGATAGAGCGGCGGCGAAAGTCTCAGCGGTTAGATCGAATGCCTCTTCGGGGCCGGGAACCCGACGGCGAAAGAACGCGAGCACCGAAGCGAAGTACCGCTCGTAGAAGACGCCAAAGGGCTCAGCGTTCGTGCGCGCGTCGACGAGAAGATCCCTGTCGGAGCATTGCTCCCAGTTCTTCATGTGTTCTATATGACAAGTCTCCGCGGTTTGTGACCGCGGGCGGGCTGGGAGTCGTCGCTATCAAGCGACATTCCCGCACACTCGCGCAGCCGGAGCATCTCTTACTCGACGATTGAGATGCTCTCGGTTCAGGTGTCGAGCATGGAGGTGGTCGTGGAACGGTTCAGCTTTGCGCCAGAGGTCGCATTCGTGCCGCGCGGTGGAGTTCCACTCGAGGGTGTGACCATCGCCCCGCTTACCCCTCCCATCTCCGAGGACTCGCCCTTCATGGCCGCGATTTTCCGCTTCGCCCCAGGCGGCCGTATCCCTCGGCACCCTGGGACGTTTCCGCAGATCATCGCCGTCCTCGACGGGTCTGGCGAAGTGAGTGGTGCGGACGGTGTCGGTGAGCCGCTTGCCGCTGGCAATGCGCTGCTCTTGTCTGAGGGCGAGGAGCACGAAGTGACGACCGCGGTTGGACTAACCGCGCTCATCATCGAGGGCGAGCACTTGGATCGCTTCCGCGATTCGAGAGCGGCTCCCTGAGGCGACGGCTCAAGGGACATTCCCGCACACTCGGGCAGGCGAGACGGTCTTCACTCCGAGCGCTTGCCTCAGGGCCGTTGTCGCAGCCAATCATCGCGGGGAAGCGTGTAAACCGCCATCGGCTCGCCCGAGCGCCCGTGGCCTCGGCCGCGTACCGAGAATCCGAGCTTGGCTGCCACGCGGCGGGATGCCTCGTTTCCCCCGTCCGAGATGTACGCCGTGATCGTCTCGACGTCGGTGCGGCTGAAGAGATCGTCGATCGCCGCTTCCATCGCTTCGGTCGCGATGCCGTCATTCCGCCGGTCCTCGGTCACCCACCAGCCCGCCTCGACTTCGTCGGGGGCGATGCCCTCGATGCCTTCGCCGGCGAGACGCAGCTCGGCGCAGCCGAGGAAGCAGCTGCCCTGCTTGTCCCGGACGGCCCACGGGCCGAAGCCGTGCTCGCGCCACTGGACATCGGCCGCGCGGGTGTCGCGCAAGGCGTCCGCTGCATTCCTCGATGCACGAGCATGGTCGGACTCGTCGCGGCTTGTCAGCGGGAGAAGCCTCAGCCGTGCCGTTCGAAGACTGGTTCCTTCCGGGTCAGGCCCCGGCGGGTCGCTCTCGCAGCGTCCACCCACGCGCGGAGTATGACCGCCCCGTTCGGGTGACATTCCCGAACACTGGCCAGCGGAATGAGTCTCCCCGCAGCGGGCAGTCTCTCTCGGCCTAAGCTGAGCTCCAGGTGAGGCGCGCGATGCCGAGGATCCAGGCGGATCTGGGTCCTCTCACAACCTCCGTCAACTCTCCTGGAGCGTCAGGCTTCGCTGACCGCCGCGTGTTGTTTCGGGAGCTCTCGCCACAACTCGAGGATCACGTCTTCGTCGTAGAGGTCGAACAGTGGGTGTCACAGTTCCGCCGCGAGCGTAAGCGGAAGGACGCTAGGAAGCCCGCCAGTGAACAAGCGCTCTGGCGCATGGTGGAGCGCCTCTGTCGCCGGGCGGGCGTCCGGCCCCTCTCACCCCACCAGCTTCGCCATGGCTTCGCCAATCGGTTCGCCATCGAGAGTGACCGTGATCTCGTCGCTCTCCAAGCGCTCATGGGGCACTCCCGGCCAGACACAACTCAGGCGTACACCGACGAAGTTGACATCGACGAACTCGCCGCAGCTCTCGAAAGAGCGGCGTCCAAGCGTCACGCACAAGTGTCGCCAGAAGTGGCGACGGGACATCTATTCGATCCGAACGAGGCCGAAACCCTGGAGTGGAGGCGGCGGGAATCGAACCCGCGTCCGCGGTCGCACCGAACAGAGCGTCTACGAGCGTAGTCCGTGCTTGATCTCACCCGCCGGCCGGTTCACGGACGACCTGCCGACGGGCCAGCCATCCTTTAGGCGTCACGCGTTAGGCGATTGGCTCTCCCTTCGCGCCGAGCCCGATTGTTGGCGCCGAACTCCGGGCCTCGGGCCCAACCCGGGTCGACGTCGCCGTACCTAGCGTTGACTAGGCGGCGAGTGCGAGTTCGTTCTTGTTCGCACTTGCTTTGGTGCCGGTTGATTTACGAGGCCAACCGGCGACCTCGGCTCGCAGCTCTGCCGGAGAACCGACCACGTCGAGACCTG
>Ga0070670_100000660_pt1 | contig 26858 bp, 22 predicted proteins | sample KBSS63metaG_FD_64665 | JGI IMG/M metagenome (GOLD analysis project Ga0070670, IMG submission 64665) | Switchgrass rhizosphere microbial communities from Kellogg Biological Station, Michigan, USA - KBS S6-3 metaG | ecosystem: Host-associated > Plants > Roots > Rhizosphere > Soil ... | reverse complement strand
GCTGGCCGTGACCACGCTCGACGATAAGGCCGTGACGCTTGCCGATCCCGCGCAGTTTGCCGGCTATCTCGGCGACGGCACCGCGCCGACCCACCTGCTTTTGGTCAACAACGGCATTCACATCGAAATCGTCATCGACGCGACCACGCCGATCGGCAAGGGCGACGCCAGCCATATCTCCGACGTGCGGCTGGAATCGGCCATTACAGCGATCATGGATTGCGAGGACTCGATTGCGGCCGTCGACGCCGAGGACAAGACGGCGGTCTATCGCAACTGGCTGGGTCTTATGAAGGGCGACCTCACCGAGGAGGTCGAGAAGAGTGGCAAGACATTCACCCGCCGTCTCAACCCCGATGTGTCCTACACAGCGCCGGATGGAACGACCACGCTGGTGCATGCCCGCTCTCTGATGCTGATCCGCAACGTCGGGCATCTGATGACCAATCCGGCCATTCTCGACCGCGACGGGCACGAGGTGCCGGAGGGCATCATGGATGCTTTGGTCACCGCCCTGATTGCCCTGCACGATATTGGGCCCAACGGTCGCCACCAGAATTCGCGCCAGGATTCCATGTATGTCGTCAAGCCGAAGATGCACGGGCCGGAAGAGGTGGCCTTCGCCGCCGAGATCTTCTCGCGGGTCGAAGATCTCATCGGCATGCCGCGCAACACCATCAAGATGGGTATCATGGACGAGGAGCGCCGCACCACCATCAATCTGAAGGAGTGCATTCGTGCCGCCCGGGAGCGCGTTGTCTTCATCAACACCGGCTTCCTCGACCGCACCGGCGACGAGATCCACACCTCGATGGAAGCCGGGCCGATGATCCGCAAGGGCGACATGAAGCAGGCCGCCTGGATTGCGGCCTATGAGAACTGGAACGTCGACATCGGCCTGGAATGCGGCCTGTCCGGACATGCCCAGATCGGCAAAGGCATGTGGGCCATGCCGGATCTCATGGCGGCGATGCTGGAACAGAAGATCGCCCATCCGAGAGCCGGCGCCAACACGGCCTGGGTGCCGTCTCCGACCGCCGCGACGCTGCATGCCACCCATTACCACCATGTCGACGTGGCATCCGTGCAGCAGGATCTCAAGAGCCGCGCGCGTGCCAAGCTCTCCGACATCCTTTCCGTTCCGGTCGCAACCCGTCCCAATTGGACGGCGGAGGAGATCCAGCGCGAACTCGACAACAATGCGCAAGGCATTCTCGGTTACGTCGTGCGCTGGGTCGACCAGGGCATCGGCTGCTCCAAGGTTCCCGACATCAACAATGTCGGGCTGATGGAGGACAGGGCGACCCTGCGCATATCGGCCCAACATATGGCCAACTGGCTGCACCACGGCGTCGTCACCGAGGCTGAGATTGTCGAGACGATGCGCCGGATGGCCGAGGTGGTCGACAGGCAGAATGCCGGCGATCCGCTCTACCAGCCAATGGCGAAGGATTTCGACGGCTCGATCGCCTTCCAGGCCGCCTTGGAACTCGTGCTGGAGGGGCGCAAGCAGCCAAACGGCTACACCGAGCCGGTCCTCCACCGCCGGCGCATCGCCCTGAAGGCGCAAGCATAGACCCGAGGACAGCTCCCCGCCCCGCCACATGTTCGCGCTCGCCGGCGCGAACGAGAAGCCGCGGTCGCCGACCCGGCGTTGCTGTCTCGCTTGCGCAACGGCACCTTCAGTCGCGCGGATCGAAGAGGTCGCGCAGTCCGTCGCCGAGCATGTTGAACCCGAGCACGGCAAGCGCGATGCAGAGGCCCGGCAGGATAGCAAGCCACGGCGCGAGGCCGAGATAGGTCTGCGCATCGGCCAGCATCCGCCCCCAGCTGGGGGCCGGCGGTGCGAGACCGAGGCCGAGGAAGCTGAGGCCAGCCTCCGTGAGGATCGCGAGCCCCAGTTGGAGGCTCGCCTGGACGATGATCTGATCCATGATATTCGGCAGGACGTGCCGGAGAGAGATGGCAAGGCGGGTATTGCCAAGCGCGCGGGCCGCCAGAACATAGTCGCGGCTCCAGGCCTGCGTGGCGCTGGCGAGCGTGACGCGGGCAAAGACCGGGATCATGAAGGTGGCGATGGCGACGATTGCCATGACGCGCCCCTGCCCGAGGAAGGCGCCGAGCATCATGGCCGACAGGATCGGCGGGATGGCGAAGACGACGTCGCAGGCGCGCATGGCGAGGCTTTCGAACGGCCCGCGAATGGCGGCGGCGGCAATACCGAGCATCGAGCCGAGCGCGCCGCCGATGGCGACCGCGCCGATGGCGATCGACAGCGAATTCCAAGAGCCGACCATCAACATGGATAGCACGTCCCGGCCGAACTGGTCGGTCCCGAGCAGCCCATGGGAAAGCGGCGGCTGCAGCTTATGAACGATCTGCATCTTCGCCGGCGACAGCGGCGTCCAGATCAGTGACAGCAGCGCGACTGCGGTGAGCAGGCCGACGATCGCAGCGCCGATCATCAGGGTCGTCCGCCGGCGGGAGATACCGGAACCGGGGGAAGCAACGGGCATCATCTTATATGCCCCGTCGCAGGCGCGGATCTATCGCGAGATAGGCGAGATCAACGATAAAGTTGATGATGATGACGAGGGCTGTAAAGAACAGCACGACATCCTGCATGACGATGAGGTCTCGCTGCGATAGCGCCTGAAATGCGAGTCTTCCAAGCCCCGGCAGGTTGAAGACGTTCTCGACGAGCACCGCGCCAGCGACGAGAAAGGTCGCCTGCAGACCGAGGACCGTCAGTATGGGGATCAGCGCGTTCGGCATCGCATGGCGCCACAGCACCGCCCGGGCCGAAAGCCCCTTTGCTCTGGCGGTGCGTATGAAATCCTCGTGCATCGTGCTCAGCACCGCTGCGCGGGTGACGCGGGTAAGGACGCCCGCCTGCGGCAGAGCCAGGGCGACAGCTGGCATCAGCAGCGCCTCGATCGCAGCCCAAAATCCGGCGTCCCAACCTGGAAAGCCGCCCGACGGCATGAGGCCGAGCGTCGTCGAGAACAGCATGATCAACAGCAGAGACATCCAGAAGGCTGGCACCGCCACGCCGATCTGTGAGACGACCGAAGCCAACCTGTCGAAAGGGCCGCCGCGATGCGAGGCCGCAAGCGCGCCCAGCGGGATGGCGAAGGCGAGGGACAGCAGGACAGCAATCAGAGCCAGCGGCAGCGTCACCGTCAGCCGCTCGGCTATCAGTCCCGCCACGGGCACGCCGTAGGTGTAGGACTGGCCGAGGTCGCCGGTCACGATACCCGCCAGCCAATGGCCGTAGCGCAATGCCAGCGGCAGGTCGAGGCCAAGCTGGTGGCGCATTGCCGCGCTCGTGTCCGGCGAAGCGGAGGTGCCGAGCATGATCGAGGCCGAATCACCCGGCATCAGGTCCATCACCGTGAAGATCAGCAGCGAGACGACGAGCAGCGTGACCAGAAGACCGGCAAGACGCCGTGCCAGGATAGTCATCAATCGACGCCTCCCTCGCGCCTTTGCCCCGCGCTCGGCCGGGCCGATCGGCGGGCCGAATGCGGAGCATGCGCGCTCATCGGCGTTTCGATCTTCCGATGCCGAGAACCGCCGATGCCGGTCTCACTCTTCCCAGAAAACATTGGTCAGCACATTTGACGGGACCGGCTCGTTTTCCCAGAGGCCCTTCAGCTTTTTGTTCCAGACCCCGAGCTTCGGCATGACGAACAGAAACAGCGCCGGCACATCCTCGGCGAGGATCGTCTGGGCTTCACCGTAGATCCCTGCCCGCTTGGCTGGATCGGTCGTCTCCTGCACCTTCTTCATCAGTGCGTCGAAGGCCGGGTTGCGGTAGTTGAAATAGTAGGGATCGCGGGCATAGATGTCGATGTCCATCGGCTCGGCATGGGCGACGATGGTCATCTGGTAGGCGCGGTTCGTCATGACGTCCTGCACCCACTTTGCCGGAAATTCGGTGGGCTCGATCTTCATCGTCACGCCGATATCGGCCAGCATCGCCTGCATCACCTCCGCGCTGCGTGACGCATAGGCCATCTGGGGCGACTTGATGGTGAAGGTGAAGCCATTGGGATAGCCGGCTTCGGAAAGCAGCGCTTTCGCTTTCTCCGGATCGTAGGGCAGCCTCGTTGTCAGGTCGATATAGCCGGGGTCGTTAGGCGTGTAGTGGCTGCCGATCGGTGTCCCAAGGCCCGACCATGCGCCATCGACGACGGTCTTTCGGTCGATCGCCATCATCAGGGCCTGGCGGACGCGCTTGTCGTCGAATGGCTTTTCGGCATTGTTCATGCCGGCCACGACCTTCAGTTCGGTGTTGCCGATTTTGGTCGTCAGCCGCGGATCGCCGCTGAAAGAGGGCATAAGCTCAGGAGCCGCAAATTCAGGGATGGCGTCGACGCCGCCGGATTTCAGCGCGGCCGCCTGGGCCTGCGGGTCAGCGATGAAGCGGAAGGTCACCCGCTCCAGCCGGATTGCCACAGCCTTGTTCCAATAGTCCGCGTTCCGTGCAAGCTCGACCCTGTCGCCCTTTGCCCAGCTGACGAAGCGGAACGGTCCGGTCCCGATCGGCCGCGTCTTGTCGTCGTCCGCCGACTGGGGCGCGACCATGACGGAGCATGGCCAGCCAAGCCAGGTAATGAGGCTCCCCGTCGGCGCCGAGAGGTGCAGCACCAGCGTTGCCGGATCGGGTGTGTCGATCGAGGCGATCGACTGGAAGAACCGCTTCTGCGGGTTGATCGAGTCCTTGCCCCGGGCGCGGTCGAGCGAGAATTTCGCCGTGGACGAATCGAAAACCTGGCCATCGTGGAAGCGCACGTCCGTCCGCAGCTTGAAGCGATAGGTCAGGCCGTCGCTCGAGATCTCCCAGCTGCTGGCCAGCTGCGGCTGTACCTTGCCGGTTTCGTCGATCGCGACCAAGCCCTCGAAGATATTCTGCCAGGTCACCTGGCCGATGGCGACCGGAGCCGCAATCGTCGGGTCAAGGCCGGTCGGCTCCACCGACATGCCGAGGTCGAGAGAGGTCTTTGCAGCAAAGGCCGGCGCCGGGTGCAGCATCGACAGCCATGCCGACAGCGCGATGCCGAGGAACAAAGTCTGGAAGAAACGCGCCGATGCAGGCTGAAAACCCATATTATTCCGTTCCCATCCGTCCCGCGGGTTCGGGAGCTTCGCATCCTGAGATCCCGCCTGGTGGCTGTTGCCGATCCTGGCCGCTTGGCCCGAGCGAAAGCTACAGCGGATTTTGGAAGCGGATGCAAGTCCGAAGGGCCAAGTTGCAGACTTGGCGTCTGCAAAGCCAGTCCTCGGGGCGAAATCGCCAATCTTGTGACTTGCAAGCTCCAACGCGATAGGCTACCGAACTGTACGGTTCGGTTCGAAAGCGTAATCGAGATGTTATTGTCTCGGTCGTGAGATGGGCCTCACCCGTCGGCGTTACAAGCGACGTCATTATTTTAAGCGGCGTGAAATGTCTGTGAATCCCAAAGAGATGGTCCACCGTTTACCTCGGGGTCGTCCTCGTCTCGATCCCGATCTTCGCAGGACTGGCATCGTCCGCACCGCGCTCAGGGTGTTCATCGCGAGCGGCTATGTCGACACCACCATGGAAATGATCGCGGCGCGCTGTGGCATATCCAAGGCAACGCTGTATGGCGCCTTTTCCAGCAAGCGGGACCTCTTCACTGCCGTCGTCGAAGTCGCGGTTCGATTGGACATACCGGAGGAAATCGAAGACCAGTCGGTGGCCAAGACTCTGGAAACGATCCTCATACCGACTTCCGATGGACATGAATCGGAGCTGGACGATCGCGATGCCATCCTGCGGATCGTCTACAGCCAGGCGCAGGACCATCCCGAGCTGTGGGATATCTATCGGAGCACCACCAGCAAGGAATCCGAGCGCCTCACCGAATGGCTGCTGGAGCAACAGACGAAGGGCCTCCTGGTGGTCGACGACGCACCGATGATCGCCCAGATGTTGATGAACGTGGCGCTTGGCTATCCGCCGAACCGCGCCGAGGTGGTTGTAGGGCCACTGACGCGGGTGCCCTACCTGAGAGAGTTCGTGACCATATTCTGCCGCGGACTTGCCATCGGCTGAGGCCTATCTCGTGACGCCCAAGATAGCGCCGGATCAGATTCCAATGTGGATAAATGTATCCCTAACGACAATCCAGCGAGATAAGAGAAAGCGCTTTTGCGCTCGCAGACGCGCGGGCCGCAGATTGTCGCCGGACGAATCCTCGCGACAAAGCGGTGGACGTTTGCCATAGCCACATCGCGCGTGGCAATTTATGCGCCCACGGCCTCCGACTAGCGATCATAGCGCTCGATCATCATTTTGAGCTGATCATTCTGCATACGAAGCCTCATGGCCAGTTGCTGCCTGAGTTCTTTGATCTCGTTATCCAGCGTGATGGCCTCTGAGGCAGGCTCTGCCAACAGGGCCGGAGTGACGTCGTCGACATCCATGCGCAGGCCCGCTTCGGGCTTATCCTTTTTGGGGCGGTTGCCTTGTTTCGTTCGCGGCGACTTAGGTGACCTTGCTGACCTCAAAACCGGTTCAACGGAAGCTCCCATCTCATCGCTCGAAGGCTTGTTTTCGAGCGCCGCGCTTTCCTGAACGTCTTCGACTGTGATGGGAAGGTCGACCGGAAGCGATCCATCGCGATCGCCTGGTGGAATAGCGGTGGTCGCCAGAAGATCGTTCTGGGAGCTTTCGTCAAGGAAGGGATTCGGTTGCGTATCTCCGATTAACTGATGAACGCGGAGGGTCTCTTGCTCTGCCGCCTCTGGCGCGCGCGCGATCTCGACCGCAGCGCCTTCAGCTGTTTGCGGCTGTCGACGAGACGTCAACTTGGCGAAAAGCTTCCATGGTGATTTCATATTGTTCGGCCTCGTGATGCGTTTTGCGCGACGTCGCATCGATTTACATCGTGACCGAAGTCAAGGACAGCTTAATATCGATGGAGGTGCAAGTTTAGGCCGGGCGGACGAAGCCGCCTCTTGCTGGAACCGAAGCACCTCGGGCGCCTCGCTGTTCTGTGCCCTCGAGAGATGTTCAGAATCGGCGAGAGCCGGTCGCTTGATAAATCAGCGAAGAGTGCTGGCAGACTGCGACGTCATCTGAGTAAGGTCTTTGCGCGGCCGCATCAGACAGGCGCTTACCTATCTGCGAAAATCTAAGACGAGATCTTAAAGGTATAAGCCGGCGTCAAGCAGCAGAGCATTTCGACATATCTAGCGACAGTGTAGCCAAGACGATGTCTTATTCGGCAGCGCAGGTCGACTTCGGTGCGGATCGATCTCACGACCGATCCGCAGCCTTGACTCAATCAGGCCTGGCCAAGCCGCTTGCGCAGGTCGGCATTTTCGGCGCGAAGCTTCTCGGAAAGAGCCTTGCGAAGTGCTTTGTTTTCTTCTTCGAGCTTAAGCAGGTCGGCAAATTCGTCGATGGGTGCAGATGTGGCCGGCCGTGGCTCGGCCTTAGTGGCGCCGCCAGTTGTAGAGGCTCCCCTAGCGGTCGGCTTGCTTGCCGTCGACTTGCCGGCAGTGGTCGGCTTGCTCGCTTCAACAGATGCGCCCTGCTTCTTGGCATTGGCCTTCTGCAACTTTGCTGCGGCGACAGCCGCCAGTTCAGCGGGAGTACGACGCTTTGCTCGCTGCTTTTTGGGCTTGGACGTAGTAGCTGGCTGTTCTACATCCATGTTTTCAGTGGCGGCATTCGTGTCGTTCTCATCAACCATTGAACTCTCCTTTTGTGCGTGATTCTTCTCGACCGAGTAGCAGTCGGAGTCAACATGAATACTATGCATCGACGCTTCAATTGGAAAGAAGACATCAACTTATGACTTACGAATAGGGAATCCGATCGGCGGATTGGCTGCCATTGTTGCAAGCCATCAAACGTCCCGACGGTGCGTGCTATCGCGAGAAGACCACACTTCGGCTCCGTCAACGCAGCGGGACTTGGGAAATGCAGGCTGGAAACATCAAGCTGCGGATTCAGAGCGACAAATGGGCAGCGAGGTCCGGAGAAGTGCCAGGAAGGAGGTCGACGTTGGAAAATCCCCGAGGGTCAACGATTCAAGGGGCGCTGGCGCGCTACGACAGGAGCGACGAATTCGACAGGGTAATTCGAAGCGAGCTCGACTAGACCCGAAACCATGGCACTAATGCCGGTCGACCAGTACGGAGCAAGCCGCGCCTCTTGTGATTCGATCGACGACGGAGCCGAACAGGGCATCGGTGATGTCCTGGACATGGGAGCCGACGATGATGAGATCGGCTTTTTGCTCCCGCGCGACATCGAGAACCGTCGGTGCGGCACGGCCGACCTTGACGAGGCACGACGTCTCGACATCGAGGCCGTTGCAGAGTGATTTCAGCTTGTCCTCGACCTCGTTTATCCAATTGAGCTGCGCATTCGACGGCGTCAATTGAGCCAGATTTTGCGGCACGGATTCGACCACGTGCAGCACGATGATCTCACCGGTGCTGTCGAGCAGGTCGCGGGCGCGGCTCAGAATGTGCTCGGCCTTTTCGCGTGGCCCAAGCCCAATCGCGCAGATAATCCTGGAAAACATGCTGTTGATACCCGACTTGACGTTGATTGATCCGTCATAGTGCCTCCATGCGCTTAATGCTGCGTTGATGAAGATCAATGTAACTGAGATCGGGCGCGCCGAGCGGCCGGCGTCAGGGAAAAAGTCCTGCACAACGCGCGGTATTGCGAACATGGGTTTCCATCTCGAACCTGGCGCGGTCGACATCGTTCGAGCGCAGGGCAGCGATGATGGCGCGGTGTTCGGCGACGGAGGCCTGCATCCGCGATGGTTCGGTGATCGGGATAGGCTGCCGTTGGGTTTCGGTGAGCTGTTCGCGCACGGTCTGATAGAGCGCTCTTAGCATGGCATTGCTGCAGGCGGATGCGACGATGCCATGGAATTCGAGATCGGCTTCAACATTGGTCAGGAGATCGCCGCTTGCCCAGCACTCTTCCATGGTCCTGGTCGCCTGCTCCATGGCCTGCAGCTGGCTGCCCGTCAGCCGACCCGCGGCGAGGCCTGCAATGCTGCCTTCAAGCAGGATGCGCGTCTGGAAGACATCGAACACGGAATAGCTGTCGGCATAGCGCCAGGGTGCCATGGCGTTGGTCGCCGAAGGCCTGTTTCCCGCCACGAAGGTCCCCCGCCCCGCCTCCGTCTTCAACAGGCCAAGCGTTTCGAGCGTCAGCAAGGCTTCGCGCAGCGATGCCCGGCTGATGCCGAGCCGGACGGAAAAATCGCGCTGCGACGGTATCTTCTCGCCGGTCTTCAGTTCTCCCGCCTTGATCATATCCTGGATGAGCCGGGCTGCAGACTGGGGGACGAGTGTTCTGGTGAGCATTGAGACGTCTTCTTCGTACTGGAGCGCCCGACCCTGCCGACCGCAATTTGTTCAAACTCTATTTTACTTCGCCGCCGTCTTGCAAATGGGCAGCCCGCATGCTTGATTGGTCTAACTGGTCCGACCAGTTAGACCACATAAAACTTATGGGTAAAATAAATCAAGGGGAACCCATGCGCACTCCGTCATTTCTGAAGACAACTATTCTCACCGCCGTCCTGGCCTTTGCCGGGACCTCGCTTTCCCATGCAGCCGATCTCTCGGTCGGCGCCAATATCGGCAACGTCCCCTGGGAGTTCCAGGACGAAACCGGCAAGACCGTCGGCTTCGAGGTCGACCTCGTCACCGAGGTTGCCAAGCGCCTCGGCAAATCCGTCGAGTTCGTCAATATTCCGTTCAACGGCCTGTTCTCGGCCGTGCAGTCCGGCCGCATCAACATGGCCGTCTCGTCGATCACCATCACGCCGAAGCGCCTCGAATCCGTCACCTTCGCTCAGCCCTACTACGACAGCGACCAGTCGCTGACCGTGACGGCAGCCAGCGGCATTGCCGATGTTGCCGGCATGAAGGGCAAGGTCGTGGGCGTCGACACCGGCTCCACCGGCGACATGTGGGCGACCGAAAACACCGGCAAATACGGGCTCGGCGAAATCCGCCGCTTCGAAGGCCTGCAGCCGGCCATGCTCGATCTCGTCGCCGGCCGCATCGACGGCTACATCAGCGACATCCCGGCTCTCCAGTATTACGTCAAGGACAAGCCGAACCTGAAGGTCGTCGAGCGTATCCCGACCGGCGAGAAATACTCGATCATGTTCAACAAGGGCGACGCGCTTGCCAAGCAGGTCAACGACGTCATCACCACGCTGAAGGGCGAAGGCTATATTGCCAAGCTGCATCAGACCTGGTTCGGCGCCAAGGCCGAAGACACCACCTCGACCGTCAAGGTCATGGACATGCCGGCCGCCAAGTAACCGCTTGCCCTCACGGATGGCGGCTGACGCCGCCATCCGTTTCCCGACGATCTGACCGGCGGTTTCATGGATATTTTCACGACGTTTTTCAACGTACCTGTGCTGATCAGGGCGTTTCCACTCTTGATATCGGGGCTCTGGGTGACGCTGGAGATCGGCATCACCAGCATTGTCGCAGGCCTCGTCGGCGGCATGTTTCTGGCCCTGCTGCGCCTTTACGCGCCGGCGCCGATGCGGGCGGTCGCCAAGATCTATACCGATTTCTTCCGTTCCATCCCGCTGCTGGTGCTGCTGATCATCGTCTACTACGCGCTGCCCTTCGTCGGCATCCGCTTCTCGCCGTTCTTCTCGGCCGTTGCGGCCCTAACGCTGGTGTCGATCGCCTACACAGCGGAGATTTTCCGTGCTGGCATCGAGGCGATCCCGCGCGGCCAGTTCGAGGCGTCCGAGGCGCTCGGCCTGTCCTATCGGCCGATGATGGTCGACGTCATCCTGCCGCAGGCGATCAAGGTCGTCATTCCGCCGCTCACCAACAATTGCATCAACGTCATCAAGGACACGGCGCTCGCCTCTGTCGTTGCCATGCCGGATCTCTTGAAGCAGGCGACGCAGGCACAGGCGCTGATGGCCAACCCCTCGCCGCTGATCGGCGCGGCCATCATCTACGTCGCCTTCCTCTGGCCGCTGGTGACCATCGTCGCGCGCCTTGAAAAGCGCTTCAACGTCGGGAGACGCCCATGAGGCCGATCATCAGCATCAAGGATCTGCGCAAGTCCTACGGCGATTTCGAGGTTCTGCACGGCATCGATCTCGAGATCGGCGAAGGCGAAGTCGTCTGCGTCATCGGGCCGTCCGGCTCCGGCAAGTCGACGCTGATCCGCTGCATCAACCATCTCGAGGCCTTCTCGAAGGACAGCACCATCCATGTCGACGGCATCAAGGTCGAGCGTGGCAAGGCGCTGGCACAGGTCCGCGCCGAGGTCGGCATGGTCTTCCAGTCCTTCAACCTGTTTCCGCATCTGACGGTGCTGAAGAACGTCATGCTGGCGCCGATGCGGGTGCGCGGCACCAAGCCGGCGGATGCGGCCCGCAAGGCACGCGAGCTTTTGGCGCGCGTTGGTATTTCCGAGCAGTCCGACAAATATCCGGAGATGCTCTCTGGCGGCCAGCAGCAGCGCGTCGCCATCGCCCGGGCGCTGGCCATGGAGCCGCGGGTGCTGCTGTTCGACGAACCCACCTCATCGCTCGATCCGGAAATGGTCGGCGAAGTACTCGACGTCATGCGTAAACTCGCAGGTACCGGCGTGACGATGATCGTCGTGACCCACGAAATGGGCTTTGCCCGCCAGGTCGCCGACCGGGTGATCTTCATGGATGGCGGCCGCATCATCGAGGCCGGCACGCCGGGTGACATCTTCGACGCCCCGACCCAGGATCGGACCAGGAGCTTCCTGCGCGCCGTCCTCAATCACTAAGAAAATTTACAAAATCCGGGAGACACCAAGCCATGCAACGCACCCTCGACATCGATTTTGCCCGAAGCCAGTTTCCCGGCCTCGCCAACGGATGGACCTTCTTCGACAATGCCGGTGGATCGCAGATCCTCAAGCCCGCCGTCGATCGCATGGTCAGCTTCCTCTACGATAAGAACGTCCAGATCGGCGGCAGCTATGACGTCTCGCTTAAGGCGGCCAAGGCACTGGCAGACGGACGGATGGCGGCGATGCAACTCGTCAATGCCGCCCGCCCCGAGGAGATCGTCTTCGGAGGCTCGACGACCGTGCTGCTGCAGAACCTAGCCAAGGGCATGCGCAGCCAGTTGCAGCCGGGCGACGAGATCATCGTCACGATCTCCGACCACGAATCCAACATCGGCCCCTGGGAAAGCCTCAAGGAATTCGGTATCGTGCTCAAGTTCTGGCCGCTCGATACAAAGACCTATGTGCTCGACATGGCCGACCTCGCGCCGCTGATGACGGAGAGGACGAAGCTCGTCTGCGTCACCCACGTCTCCAATATCCTCGGGTCGATCAATCCCATCGCCGACATCGCTGCCTTCGTCCACGCGCGCGGTGCCCGTATCTGCGTTGACGCCGTCGCCTATGCGCCGCATCGGGCGATCGACGTGCAAGCGTGGGACGTCGATTACTATGTCTTCAGTCTCTACAAGACCTACGGCCCTCACTACGCCATGATGTACGGCAAGTACGATCATCTGCTTGAGCTCGATCCGCTGTATCATTTCTTCTACGGCCGCGACAAAGTGCCCGGCAAACTGGAGCCGGGCAATGCCAACTACGAACTCGCCTATTCCCTGACCGGGATCGTCGACTACCTCAGCGAGCTCGGCACGCGGGCAGGCGCGGGCGGCACGCAGCGCGACAAGATCGCCGCCGCCTTCGACGCCATCGCGCAGCAGGAGAACGCGCTTGCCGACCGGCTGCTCGCCTATCTCCGGGGCCGCAAGGACTGCCGCATTTTCGGCGAACGCGACAATGGGCGGGGTAGCCGCATACCAACCATCAGCTTTGCCTTCGAGGGACGCAACTCGGAGAGCATCTGCCGGTCCATGGACGCCTACCAGATCGCCATACGTTTCGGCGATTTCCATGCGCGCCGTCTCGGCGACCATATCGGCCTGCCGCAGTATCATGGCGCGGTCCGCGTCTCCATGGTGCACTACAACACGCTTGAAGAAGTCGACCGGCTGATCGCAGCGCTCGACGAGATACTCGCCAGCGACGCCGCTCCGATAGGCGCGACGGCCTGATACCAAACTGACGGGGAGACTAGGAAGAATGCGCTTCGATACGATCATCAGGAACGGCACCGTCGTCACCGAAACCGAGACATTGGTCTGCGATGTCGGCATCCTCGACGGCCGCATCGCGGCCCTTGCGGCGGGTTTGGCGGATGCCGATGAGATCATCGATGCCAGCGGACTCTATGTCATGCCCGGCGGCATCGACAGCCATGTGCACATCGCCCAGCCCTCGGGCGATGGCATCGTCATGGCCGACGATTTCGCCAGCGGCACGCTTTCGGCGGCCTTCGGCGGCAACACGACGGTTCTGCCCTTCTGCATGCAGGAGAAGGGCACCAGCCTGCGCGAAGGGCTGAAGATCTATCACGCCGAGGCGGACGGCGAGTGCTATGTCGATGTCGCCTTCCATCTCGTGGTCACGGACCCGACGGCAGCCGTGCTCGGCCAGGAACTCCCCGCCCTCGTCGAGGATGGCTACACCTCGATCAAGGTCTTCATGACCTATGAAAACCTGCGCCTGCGCGACGACCAGATCCTCGACACGCTGGATGCCGCCAGACGCTCGGGCGCCGTCGTCATGGTCCATTGCGAAAACGAGGACGCGATCCAGTATCTGATCGGCAAGCATGAGGCCGAGGGAGAGCTCGCGCCGAAATATCACGCATCGAGCCGGCCGATCGCCGCCGAGCGCGAGGCGACTCACCGCGCTTTGTCGCTGGCCGAGATCGTCGACACTCCCATCGTCATCGTGCATGTGTCCAACCGCCAGGCAATGGAAGAGATCCAGCGGGCGCGTCTTCGCGGAGTCAATGTGACGGGCGAGACCTGTCCGCAATATCTGGTCCTCACCGCCGACGATCTCGATGCTGCCGAGCTGGAGGGTGCAAAATTCGTCTGCTCGCCGCCGCCCCGCGATGTCGAAAGCCAGGTCGCCTGCTGGGAAGGCCTGCAGAACGGAACCTTCGAGCTATTTTCCTCGGACCATTGCCCCTTCCGCTATGACGACGATCAAGGGAAACTCAACGAAAAGGGCAAGCGGAACTTCCGCTGGATCCCGAACGGCATTCCGGGTGTCGAAACGCGGCTACCCATCCTGTTTTCCGAGGGCGTGACCAAGGGTCGGATCGACATCAACCGCTTCGTCGCTCTGTCCTCCACCAACCATGCCAAGCAGTATGGTCTCTACCCGCAGAAAGGCACCATCGCCATCGGCTCCGACGCAGACATCGCGCTCTGGGATCCCTCGCGCTCGGTGACGATTACCAACGACATCCTTCACCACGGCGCCGACTATACGCCCTATGAGGGCTTCGAGGTGACCGGATGGCCGGTGCGAGTGATCCTGCGGGGCGAGACCATTGTCGATGGCGAGCAACTGCGAGGAGCAAAGGGAGCCGGCCGCTATCTCGAGAGGCCGATCGGCACTCGCTGATCCACAGGGCGTGGCGCCCGGCTCGCGCCGACGCCCTGCGCATTGGCGTGGCGTCCTGCGGTCACTTCACATAGTCGCCGCGTGTGATGCCGTGCCTCTGGAGCTTGTCGTAGAAAGTCTTGCGGGGAATGCCGAGCGCCTCGATCGTCAGGCGGATATCGCCGTCATGCTCCCGCAACGTTCCCCGGATGAGGTCGGCCTCGTATTGTTCCATCCGGGCGGGCAGGGATAGGGACGTGTCCGTCGCCGCGCCGGCCCCATTCGCATCGGTATCGATATCGGCCAGCCCAAGCACGAAGCGCTCCGCGAAATGGGCGAGTTCGCGCACATTTCCCGGCCAATCATGGGTCTGCAGATGGCGCAAGGCATCCGGCGAAACCGGTGGCGCCGGCTTGTTGAACCGCACCGCTGCACGATCGAGGAAATGGCCGAACAGCAACGGGATATCGGCCCGCCGGTCTCGCAGCGGCGGGATCGAGATCGTCACCACGTTGAGGCGATAAAAAAGGTCCTCGCGAAAGGTGTCGCGCTGTTTCGGGTCACCCAGGTCGACCTTGGCTGCCGCAACGACGCGAAGATCCACCGGTCTCACCTCGTTGGTCCCGAGCGGCGTCACTTCGCGCATCTCCAGCACGCGCAGCATCTTCACCTGGGCCGATTGCGGCATGCTTTCGATCTCGTCGAGGAAGAGCGTGCCCTCGCTGGAATGCTCGATGCGGCCGATGCGCTTCTTCTGGGCACCGGTGAAGGCCCCGGCTTCATGGCCGAAAAGCTCGCTCTCGATGACGCTCTCAGGCAAAGCGCCGCAATTCAGCGCCACGAAATTGCCCTTGGCGCGGCGGCTCCAGCGGTGCAGCAGGCTCGCCACCACTTCCTTGCCGCTGCCCGTCTCGCCGGTGACGAGAACGTCGACATCGGTATCGGCGATCTGGCGCAGCGTTCGCCGCAGCCGCTCCATCGCCGGTGTCTGGCCGATCAGCGGCAATCCATCCTGGGCCTGGTCGGTCGCCTCGCGCAGCGCCCTGTTGTCGAGCACCAGGCGCCGCTTCTCGATGGCGCGCCGCACGCTCTGCACCAGCCGGTCGGTGGCAAAGGGCTTGGGGATGAAGTCGTAGACGCCGTCCTTGATCGCCTGGACCGCCATCGGGATATCGCCATGGCCGGTCATCAGGATGACCGGCAGATCCTCGTCCATCTGCCGCACCCGGGCGAAGAGCTCCAGCCCGTCCATCCGCGGCATCCGGATATCGGAGACGATGACCCGCACCGAGCCGATGTCGAGAGCCTGGAGCGCATCCTCCGGTCGCAGGAACGGCGCGACGGCAAAGCCGGCCAGTTCGAGCGTCTGCGCCGTCGCCCGCAACAGGTCTCTATCGTCGTCGACGAGCATGATGAGGGGCATATCGTTCATGAAGGCGCCTTTAACAGATGCAGGGTGAACCGCGTTCCGGTCTCGCCGCTGTCGACATCGATGCGACCGCCGAAATCGGCGGCGATGTCCTTGGAAATGACCAGGCCGAGGCCGAGGCCACCGGGCTTGGAGGTGTTGAACGGGGTAAACAGCGAGCCGAGAATCTCCGGCGCGATGCCGGGGCCGTTGTCGGCGATGCGGATGGCAACTTCGCGCGCCGTTTCACCGACCGAGACTTCTACCCTTGCATCGTCGCGACCCTCGAGCGCCTCCAATGCGTTCTGGAACAGATTGATGAGGACCTGCTCCAACCGCACACGGGTGCCCATCACCATGAGGCCCTTTGGCGGCAGGTCGATCGCCAACGCATCCAGCCGGCCGGCGAAGCGGCTCCTCAAAAGCACCACGGCGCCCTCGATGATGCTCCTGACGTCGACCGGCACCGGCGACGTCCGACCCTTGCGGGCAAAGGCCTTCAGTTCCTCGGTGATCATGCCGATGCGCTCGGTGAGGGCGGCGATGAGGCCGAGATTGTCCTTGACCGGCCCGACCTGCTGGCGCTCGAGGAAGATCTGGGCATTGTCGGCATAGGCGCGGATGGTGGCGACCGGCTGGTTAATCTCGTGCGCGACGCCTGCCGCCACCTGGCCAAGGATGGCTAGTCGGTTCGCCTGGACGAGTTCCTGCTGCACGACCTGCAGTTTCGCCTCGGTGCTGCGGTGGCCCGACATCTCCGCCTCGAGCCGATCGCGGGCACGGGTGAGGTCGTCGGTGCGCTCGAGCACCCGCCGCTCCAGCTCCTCGCGCGCCACCCGCCCGACCGCCAGCTCCATCGCCGAAACATGGCGGCGCCGGAGCAGGAAGGCGGCGAGCGCAAGAATAGGCAGCACCGTCGCCAGGGCGATAAACCGGTCCTCACGGATGGTTGTCGCGACGGCGGCCTCGGTCGGCACCAGATAGTTCAACAGCCAGGGCGTCGAGGGGACCGGGGCTTTCAAGCGCAGAAACTCGCTGGCATTCGTGCCGGGCAAAACGGCCCTCAGGATCGAGGTCTCCGCATTAAGAGCTGTCATGGAGGTGATCGGCAATGGGGCGAGCGGCGCGTCGCCGAACTGCAGGCTGGCGCGGATGGCGGTGAACTCTTGCCTAGAGAGCGGCGCCTCGGTCATGAACCGCCAGGAAGGAATGCTCGTCACAAGAACCACCCCGCGCTCGTCCGTCACATAGGCCGGGCGCGCGGTTTCGCGCCAGTCGGCTTCCAACTGGTCGAATTCCATTTTCACGACAACCACGCCGATCGGCGACTTCGCGTCGCCGACACGGCGCGAGATGTAGAGGCCCGGCCGATTGCTCTTGTTGCCGAGCGCGAAATGCTCGGCCGTGCCATCGGTCATGGCCCGGCGAAAATAGTCGCGGAAGGAATAGTCGTTGCCGACGAAACTCAGCGGGTCCTGCCAGTTGCTGGAGGCGATCGCCACGCCATGCCGATCGATGACGTAAAGTACTGACGCGTTGGTGCCGGAGACCAGGCTTTCGAGCTTGCGATCGAGCACCCGCACCGGTTGGTCGTCGTCGCTGGCGAGTGCATCGCGAACCTGCTGGTCGTCGGCAAGCAGCAACGGCAGCGCGCGCGGCCGCTCGAGGACGGCCCGCAGCAGGGCGATCTTCAGGTTTGCGTCGGTGCGGCCCTGGCTTTCGAGTGCCTCAAGGGCGACGGAGCGGCCGTAGATGCCGGCGCTGTAAAGCAAGCCAGTCAGGATCAGGGCGCTGACGGCGGCAAGCACGATCCAGACGCGGCGGTGACCTTGCGCGAGGTCCGCTGGGGTGGGCATCGGCTGTCGCGCTGTTCGCTGGAGCATTAACCATCTTGTGCATAAATCCAGCCTGATCTCAACGTGTTTTGTCCGGAATTCCGCACTAGCATTGTGCCGTTTTTCACTCGCTTGCAAAAATATTATTTGATTTCAAACGCCTGGCGCTCGCGGGTGCATCTGGCATGGCGGTTGCTAACTAAACGACTTGCAGTCGGAGGACTGTGTTTAATCTGCGCCCCGGAGGGCCGAGCGATCGGTTGGGGTTATAAGGAGGACTCCATGATCGTTCCCGCATCGGCCGGCTCCGTGCCTGCCAAACTACCCTTTTACCGCCAGATGTACGTCCAGGTTCTGACGGCGATCGCCGCCGGCATATTGCTGGGGCATTTCTATCCGCAAATCGGCGCCTCGATGCAGCCTTTGGGCGATGCCTTCATCAAGCTGGTGCGCATGGTCATCGCCCCCGTCATCTTCCTGACGGTCACGACCGGCATTGCCGGCATGTCGGACATGAAGAAGTTCGGGCGTGTCGTCGGCAAGGCGCTGCTCTACTTCCTCGTCTTCTCGACGCTGGCCCTGGTCGTCGGCTTGATCGTATCGAACGTGCTCCAGCCCGGCGCCGGCATGCACATCAACGCCGCCACGCTCGATACCAAGGCGGTCAATAACTATGCCGCCCAGGCCCATGATGCCACCATCATCGGCTTCCTGATGAACATCATCCCCGACACGATCGTCGGCGCCTTTGCCAAGGGCGACATCCTGCAGGTGCTGTTCTTCTCGGTCTTCTTCGGCATCGCGCTCGGTGCGGTCGGCGAACGCGGACGCGTGGTCTCGGATTTCCTGCAGGCCCTGACTGCGCCGATCTTCCGGCTCGTCGCCATCCTGATGCGTTTCGCGCCCATCGGCGCCTTCGGGGCGATGGCTTTCACCATCGGCAAATACGGGATCGGCTCGATCGCCAATCTCGCCTTCCTGATCGGCACGTTCTACCTGACCTCGATCCTGTTCGTGCTGGTCGTGCTCGGAGCGGTTGCCTGGTACAACGGCTTCTCGATCCTCAACCTGCTGCGTTACATCAAGGAAGAGCTTCTGCTCGTGCTCGGCACGTCCTCGTCCGAGGCCGCCCTGCCCGGCCTGATGAACAAGATGGAGCGGGCGGGCGTGAAGCGCTCGGTCGTCGGGCTGGTCATTCCGACCGGCTATTCCTTCAACCTCGACGGCACCAACATCTACATGACGCTGGCGGCCCTGTTCATCGCCCAGGCGACCGATACGCCGCTGACCTTCGGCGACCAGATCCTCTTGCTGCTGGTGGCGATGCTGAGTTCGAAGGGCGCCGCCGGCATTACCGGCGCGGGCTTTATCACCCTGGCTGCGACGTTGTCGGTCATCCCCTCCGTACCGATCGCCGGCATGGCGCTGATCCTCGGCATCGACCGCTTCATGTCGGAATGCCGGGCGCTCACCAACCTGGTCGGCAATGCGGTTGCGACCGTCGTCGTCGCCCGCTGGGAAAATGAGCTGGATGAAGTCCAGTTTGCCGCCGCCATGAAGGGTGAACTCACCGGCGAGCCGGAACTCTCGGCGCTGCAGCCGGCGGAATAGCGATACGGCTCGACAAGGCCTTGCACGGCGCCCGTCACTCCGGGCGCCGTGTCGATCGCAACGATCGAATACTTTTCCGAAATTGAGATCGACCCAGCGACGGCGGCACTTGCCTCCCGCCGATACCGCTAGAGAGCCGCATGGGGTTGATGTCCGCAGGCCTGATCGTAGGTCGCAAGGACGGCATCGACAGCCTCCAGAAGGAACTGCTCCGGATCGGCTCCTTCCTCGCCAGAGAGCGAGGTGCTCGGCAAGAACTGCCGCAACAGCGTCTCCGGGATGACGACGCCGCGCAGTGCGGCCAGCAACCTGGCCACGGCCTCAACAGCCTCCTGCTTACCCCAATAGTAACGGATTCGGTCGCTGTAGCTGTAGTGCCGCTGGATGCGCAGTGCCTGGTCGTCGCCATGATAATGCCCGCGCCAATGGGCGGGGTCATCAAGCATGATAATCTCCATAGCCCTTGCAAGCGGGCGGTCGCCATAGTCAGCCACCAGCTCGGTGGCGATCAGGTCGAGCCCGTAGAGCGCCTCGCGATAGGCAAAGGTGAGGCCTGGTCCGACCTTGAGGATCGGATAGCCATCGCGCACCAGCGCCGACAGGGCCTCGACGGTCTGGTAGTCGGTGGAATGAGCTTCGAACACGAATTGCGGCACATCGCCGAGCACGGCACTGAGCGCGCCCGCCGCCTCCGGCCGATAGGCAATGACGTTGGCGTTGCCAAACTCGACGCCGGGCTGCACGACGAAGGCGATGACACGCGTGAAGGCCTCGGCCAGGCCTGCCTGTTCGAAGACCGTGCGGTGAACGTCGATGGTCGCCCGGGCGTCTGTAGCCGAGGTCGGCACGACAATGTCGAGCGCGTGGTCGGCGCCACCGGGAACAGGCACTTCGGTTCCGAGCACATAGACCGGCGGGACAAGACCGTTGGCAAGCGCCGTCTGCTCGGCAACCGCGGCGAGACGCGCGGCGCGTTCGGCGATGGTCCTGTCGCCGAGATTGGTAGGCTCGCCGGCACAGGCCATCGAGGTATCGAGGTGGATCTTGCTGAAGCCGGCAAGCACGTAGTCCCGCACCAGCACTTCCGATTTCGCCATCGCCGCTTCGGCCGGCTCACCCTTCCAGGGATTGGGGCCAAGATGATCGCCGCCGAACAGGATACGGGAGCCGTCGAGCCCTTCTTCGCCGGCAATGCCCCGGACGAAGGCGATGAAATCAACCGGCGTCATGCCGGTATAGCCGCCGAACTGGTTGACCTGGTTGCAGGTCGCCTCGATCAGGACCTGTCGGCCATTGTCTTTCGCCCGCCGCAGCGCGGCCCGGATGACCGTGGGATGGGCGGAGCAGACGGAGGTGATGCCGAAAGGTTCGCCGTCCTGCCGAGCCGGGGCAAGGCGCGTCAATAACTGGTTCATCTAGTTCACCCTTGGCGTCGATTGAATGAAGGCTTGCAGCTCAATGAGCGTCGACACGCCCTCCATCGGCCCCTGTCGTGTGACGTTGCGGGCTCCTGCGGCGTTGGCGAGCAGCAGCGACTGGTCCGCCGTCCGGCCCATCCGTCGCGCCGTCAGATAGGTGGCGCCAAAACAGTCGCCGGCCCCGGTCGGATCGACTTCGGCAACCGAGAAGGCCGGGCAGTCGAGCCATGTCTGACCGGATGCGAAATAGGAAGAGCCGTAACGACCGCGTTTGAGGACGATCTCGCCGATGCCGGCGCCGAGCAACCGGTCGACCGCGGAACGCTCGTTGTCCACGCCCGCCGCGACCAGCAGTTCGTCGTCCGAGGGAAGCAGCAGATCCGTCACCGCGAGCATGTCATCCAGCAGTTGGCGGCCCTGTCCGTCATCGGCCAGTTCCTTGCGGATATTGGGATCAAAGGACACCGACCCGCCGCGCGCCTTAACGGTGTCGATGGCAAGCCGGATGATGGCAGCGACGCCGGGGATTGCAAAGGCCGATCCCATCACATGCACGTGGCCGGCGCGCCCGATCAAGGCCTTCGCAGCTTCGGTCAGTGCGATGTGGCCGGCGGCGGAATGGGCGATGTTGAACACGAAATCGCGGGCGCCATCCGGCCGGTAGCGCACGAAGGCGCTGCCCGTCGGTCGGTCGGCAATGACGGCGATGGCCGAGACGTCGACGCCATCGCGGCGCAGCCTCTCGATGTTGAGCCTGCCGAAGTCGTCATCGCCGACGCTGGCAATGATGCCCGACGCGCCACCCATCCGGGCGACCTGATCGATGAAGATCGCCGGCGCGCCGCTGGCGAAGGGGCCGACCAGGGCCTGCGGCTCCAGAAATCCTGTTCCCACCGACGTCGCCATGATCTCGACGAGGATCTCGCCGATCGTGATGGTCGGCCCGAGGGCCTCCGGCGCCAGCCCGGCGCTGCGTGAATTCGACATGCTGCCTCCCTCGCCCCGGCGTCATGTCTCCGAGGCTTTTCAAAAGAGCTATTCAAGGTTTTGGTGCGAGTCAACAAAATTGACGCGAGCAAACTAATGGCAGCAAGATATTTTCTCTTTCGACCGACACCCCTCCGCATTCGCATATTTTGTAGTCATAGTATCAATAATTTAGGCAGGAAGATGCGTTTCGGCTGCTGAATTTGCGCGTGATTCAATTGACAAAGCTTGGCCAGATAGATCATAAAAATTTACGCATGTAATTTTTGTGCGCTCGCTTTCGTTTAAGGAGGAGAAACGAAGCCATGACCAGAATTATTCGTACGCTTTACGCATCCGCCGTCGGTGTCGGCCTGATGGCCGGCATCGCTCAGGCCGAAGAGCTGACCATCGCCACGGTCAACAATGGCGACATGATCATCATGCAGAAGCTGGCGCCCGCTTGGGAGAAGCAGACCGGCAACAAGCTCAAATGGGTCGTGCTTGAGGAAAACGTCCTGCGCCAGAAGCTGACCACCGACATCGCAACGAAGAGCGGCCAGTTCGACATCATGACCATTGGTGGCTACGAGGCACCGATCTGGGGCAAGTCGGGCTGGCTGGAATCCGTCGATGATCTCGGCGCCGACTATGGCTATGACGATCTTCTGCCGCCGATCAAGGCCGGCCTGACTGTCGACGGCAAGCTCTACGCCGTGCCCTTCTACACCGAAAGCTCCTTCACGCTCTACCGCAAGGACCTGTTCGACGCGGCCGGCATCAAGATGCCCGATCAGCCGACCTACGACCAGATCAAGGAGTATGCCGCCAAGCTCACCGACAAGTCGAAGGAACAGTACGGCATTTGCTTGCGCGGCAAGCCGGGCTGGGGCGAGAACATGGCGTTCCTCGGAACCATGATCAACACCTATGGCGGCAGCTGGTTCGACATGAAGTGGAAGCCGCAGATCAATTCGGCGCCGTGGAAGAAGGCGGTCACCGACTATGTCGAGCTGCTGACCAAATACGGCCCGCCCGGCGTCACCTCGAACGGCTTCAACGAAAACCAGGCGCTGTTTTCGACCGGCCATTGCGCCATGTGGATCGATGCGACGTCTGCCGCCGGCCGCGTGTTCGACTCGAAGCAGAGCAAGGTCGCCGACAAGATCGCCTTTACCAGCGCGCCCGTTGCCGTGACGCCGAACGGCGCCAGCTGGTCCTGGTCGTGGAACCTCGCAATCCCGGCCACATCGACCAAGGTCGAGGCGGCGAAGTCGTTCCTGAAATGGGCGACCTCCAAGGACTACATCAAGCTGGTCGGCGAGAAGGAAGGCTGGGTCTCCCTGCCGCCCGGCACCCGCAAGTCGACCTATGACCTGCCGGAGTATCAGAAGGCGGCGCCGTTCGCGGCCACCGTCCTCAAGGCCATCCTGTCGGCCGATCCGACCAAGGCAACCAAGGATCCGGTTCCCTACACCGGCGTCCAGTTCGTCGCCATTCCCGAGTTCCAGGGGATCGGCACCATCGTCGGCCAGCAGATCTCCTCGGCGCTTGCCGGCCAGCAGACCGTCACGGCCGCCCTCGACAATGCCCAGCGCCAGGTCGAGCGCGACATGAAGAAGGCCGGCTATCCGAAATGATCGATCCAGCCTGCGGCTGTCGGGCCGCAGGCAACTCCCGGAGGAGCCCCGGCAGTCTTCTGCCGGGACTTCCGCTTTCTGAATGGGATAGGGTCTTCCCATTGCCGGCATGTCCCTGAAGACTGCCGGACCGTTCGACCGCTGCGACGCCGCGTCCCTTCCGAGACCGGCCGGCAGACACCCGCAAACATCGTCAATACGGAGCGTGACATGAAACTGAAGGACAAAGTGGCCCTGATTACCGGCGGCGCGCGGGGCATCGGCCTCGCTTTCGCGGAGGCCTTCGTTGCAGAGGGTGCGCGGGTCGTGATCGCCGATATCGACATCGATCGCGCCACCAAGGCCGCGGCTGTCATCGGCGACCGCGCCCGGGCAATCAAGCTCGACGTCACCGATCTGGCGGCGATCGAGGCAGCGGTCAAGGCCGTCGACGCGGAGTTCGGCGGCATCGATATCCTCATCAACAACGCCGCCATCTTCGACATGGCGCCGATCACGGATATCACCGAGCAGAGCTACGAGCGGATCTTCGACATCAACGTCAAGGCGCCGCTGTTCCTGATGAAGGCGGTCTCGAACGCGATGATCGCCCGCGGTCGCGGCGGCAAGATCATCAACATGGCAAGCCAGGCCGGCCGGCGCGGTGAAGCGCTGGTGCTGTTCTATTGCGCCTCGAAGGCGGCGATCATCTCCGCCACCCAGTCGGCGGCGCTGGCGCTCGCCAAGCACGGCATCAACGTCAACGCCATTGCTCCCGGCGTGGTCGACAGCGAAATGTGGGATGTGGTCGATGCGAGTTTTGCCAAGTGGGAGGGTCTGAAGCCCGGCGAGAAGAAGGCCGCGGTCGCCAAGGCCGTGCCGATTGGCCGCTTCGCGCAGCCCGACGATCTCAAGGGCATCGCCGTCTTCCTCGCTTCCGCCGACAGCGACTACATTCTCGCCCAGACCTACAATGTCGACGGCGGAAACTGGATGAGCTGACCGACCGGTCGGCTCATGATCGCAAGCAGGCGGGAGGACGTCTTGGAAGCCATCAACTACACATCCATGGGCGTCGCCGCCATCGCCGAGCTGCCCATGCCGGAGCTCGAGCCCGGTCATGCCCTGGTCCGGGTCAAAGCCTCCGGCCTCTGCCATACCGACATCGACGTGCTCTACGGCCGCTATGGCGAGGGTCACTATCCGGTGGTTCCGGGGCATGAGTATGCCGGCGTCGTCGAGGCCGTTGCCGCCGATGTCCGCTCGGTCAAGGTCGGCGCCCGGGTGGTGGTCGACCCCAATCTCCCCTGCGGCCATTGCGACGCCTGCCGCAAGGGGCTGAGCAACCTCTGCCGGACCCTCAAGGCCTATGGCGTGACCCACAATGGCGGCTTTGCGGCTTACAGCGTCGTCAAGGCCGGGCATCTGCACGATATAGGCGATATGCCCTTCGAGCTGGCGGCCCTTGCCGAGCCGCTGGCCTGCGTCATCAATGGCCTTGGTAGCGCGGACCTGCGCACCGGGCCGATGGGAACCCGCACGGCGCTGGTCTTCGGCGCCGGACCGATCGGATTGCTGCTCGCCCTGTCCCTGAAGGCCGAAGGCGTCGAGGACGTCACGGTCGCCGATCTCAACGAAAGCCGGCTTGCCTTTGCCGAAAGCCTCGGCCTCGGCGCCGTCGTCTCCGGTTCGCAGGCGCTCGGCCAGCGCCGGCGCGGCTTCGATTTCGTCGCCGATGCAACCGGCATTCCGAGCGTCGTCGAGGGCATGATAGACTTCGTCACCGATGGCGGCACGATGCTGGTATTCGGCGTCTGCGCCCCGGATGCGAGGATCGCGCTTTCGCCGTTCGAGATCTTCCGGCGCCAGCTGAAACTGGTCGGGTCGCATTCGCTCAACAAGACGATCCCGGATGCGCTGGAGATCCTCAGACGGGACGGCGACCGGATGGGGCGGCTCGTCTCGCACCGCCTGCCGCTTGCCGAGGTTGTTCCCTTCCTCACCAGCAAGTCGAAGGACGCGGCGACCATGAAGGTTCAGTACGTCGCCGACTGATCGACGGGCCTGGCGACCGCCCTCGATTTCCGCCTTTTCGCCGGATGGTGAGTCATCTAGAGGTGGAAGCTGCGCGCGCTCAAGGAGATCAAGTTGGCGAAACCGATAAGGACGATGGAGGATTTCTCCGAACTCGTCGGCCTCTCCCGCCCGACCGTGTCGAAATATTTCAACGATCCGACGTCGGTGCGCCGCAAGACGCGCGACCTGATCGAGGATGCGCTGAAGAAATCCGGCTTCCGCCCGAACGTGTTCGCCGTCAATCTCAACCGTCGGCGCAGCAACATCATCGGCGTCATCATCCCGAACTCGACCGATCCCTTCTATATGGCCCTGACGCGCCGGATCGAGCTGATCGCCAACAGTGCCGGCTTCCTGGCCTTCGTGCTTTCCTCCGATGGCAAGGCAGGCATGGAGGACGAGGCGATCAAGACCTTCAAGTCGCTGAATGTCGCCGGCGCCATCATCGCGCCGCTCGGCATCCAGTCGCATCACGCCACGCTCGAGGCGCTCGGGCAGAGCATCCCGCTGGTCTATGTCGATTCGCCGCTCGACGAGACCTCCGCCTTCGTCGGCACCAACAACCGCCAGAGCTTCAATCTGATCGTCGATTACCTTTGTCGTTCCGGCGCGCCGCCCTGCTATTTCGGCATGCCCGAGGTCAACACCAATGCCGCCACCCGGCGCAGCGCCTATGTCGAGGCGATGGAGAAATTTCGGATGACGCCCGAGCTGGTGGCGATTTCCGATATGGCGAGCTGGGATTTCGAGCGCTTCGGCTTCGAGGAGGCGACCCGCATCCTGGCTTCGACATCCGGCTTCGCCTCGAAAACGATCCTCTGCGCCAACGACCGCGTCGCCTTCGGCGTCATCTCGGCTGCCTACCAGCGCGGCTTGCGGGTCGGGCACGGCGCCGACTGCGACCTGCGCGTTGCCGGCCATGACGACCATCCCTTGTCGCGCTACGCCTGCCCGCCGATCACCACGGTGGCGCAGAACTACAACGAGATCGGCAAGCGCGCCATCGAGATGCTTCTGACCAAGCTGGGCGAGGCAGCCTCCTCCTCCTCCTCCGTCTCGCCGATCGCCGAAGAGCGTGTGCTGCTCGATGCCGAGCTGATGCTGCGCAGTTCCGCCTGATAGAGGTCTGGTAGCGCTGAACGCAGTTTGCGGAGGACAAGCCGCTCCGCTCACGCGGCGGATTCCGTCCGTGTCATGGGGCATTTTCGGTATCCTTTTCGCCGCCTGGGCAGGCATTCGCCGCCTTGGGCAGGCCGGATCGGCCGGGGCACATCGTGTGCCTGGTAAGTTTTTAGTTTAGGTGACACACGATGTGCCCCGTTCGGCTTTTTTATCCGCAACTCCAGATCCTCTGTTTCCGACCCAGGTCCCCTTGCGGGAAAAAGCTGCCGGAGTTACGCCACACAGGCA
>Ga0070670_100000657_pt1 | contig 26873 bp, 28 predicted proteins | sample KBSS63metaG_FD_64665 | JGI IMG/M metagenome (GOLD analysis project Ga0070670, IMG submission 64665) | Switchgrass rhizosphere microbial communities from Kellogg Biological Station, Michigan, USA - KBS S6-3 metaG | ecosystem: Host-associated > Plants > Roots > Rhizosphere > Soil ... | reverse complement strand
AGCGCGCCGACCACGATCGCATTGTCGCCGGCAAGCACCAGGTCGATCATCAGCACCTGCAGGAACGCCGCGAAGGCGGTCGGCTCGGCGATATTGGAGAAATCGTGGACGATGGCGCCCCAAAGGTCGGCGGGCGGGCCATAGTGCGCGGCCACAGCGGAGAGCGTGGTCAGCAAGTATTGGAGCAAGTCTTCCCCCTAGGGTGCGTCGAGCGCCTGTCCTGACCCAAGCCGCGCGTCGAACTTTTGTTCCTTACGCGAGACCCAGAGCGCTCCTCAAGCCGAGGACGTGCTCGCCCCCGACCCAACCCTCATAGATCATGTTGCAGGCGACGTAGAGGATGACCGCAAGGCCGATGTAATTGATCCAGTGATAGCGCTGGATAAGCCGAGCCACATAGTTGGCAGCGAAGCCCATGAAGAGCACGGAGAAGGTAAGGCCCACGACCAGAAGCGCCGGATTGTCTCGCGCGATCGACGCGACCAGCAACACATTGTCGAGACTCATCGACAGATCGGCGATCGTGATCTGAATGGCTGCCTGAAGGAAGGTCTTCGTCCTTGGAGGACCCTCAATCTCAGGCGTGTCGGGATCGTCGCAGACGACCTGCTCGCCCGGATGCAGCTCCTTCCACATGTTGTACGCAACCCAGAGCAGCAGCAGGCCGCCAGCAAATACAAGTCCCGTAATCTTGAGTAGCTGCGTCGCAAGCACTGCGAAGGTGATGAGGAAACCCAGCGCCATCGCGACGCCGAGCATCAAAACCCGCCTGCGATCCTTCTCCGGAAGGCCGGACGCGAGCGAGCCCATGATGACGACATTGTCGCCAGCCATCGTCAGGTCACCGACGATGATCTGACCAAGCTTGGCCAATCCACCCGCGGTGAAGATGCTCGAGAAGCTGAAACCGGAAAGCATAAGCGAGCTGGCAACGCTCCGATTTGCGAGTTGAGCCATGCACCAGCACAAATGAGGCGTGCCGGTGTGCCGGCTCAGCTTACTGGTTCATCGAGGCGAAGAAATCCTCGTTGGATTTGGCGTCCTTCATCTTGTCGAGAAGGAACTGCATCGCGTCGACTGTCCCCATCTGCATGAGGATCCGGCGAAGGACCCACATCTTGCTGAGCGTTCCTTGGTCGACCAGCAACTCTTCCTTGCGGGTGCCGGACTTGCCGACATCCAGCGACGGGAAGATGCGCTTATCGGAGACCTTGCGGTCAAGCACGATTTCACTGTTACCGGTGCCCTTGAACTCTTCGAAGATGACCTCGTCCATCTTCGAACCGGTGTCGATCAGGGCGGTGGCAATGATAGAAAGCGACCCGCCTTCCTCGATGTTGCGCGCGGCACCGAAAAAGCGCTTCGGCCGCTGCAAAGCATTGGCATCTACACCGCCGGTGAGCACCTTGCCCGAGCTCGGCACCACCGTGTTGTAGGCGCGGCCCAGGCGCGTGATGGAGTCGAGCAGGATGACGACGTCCTTCTTGTGCTCGACGAGGCGCTTCGCCTTCTCAATCACCATCTCGGCGACCTGGACGTGCCGCTGCGCCGGCTCGTCGAACGTGGAGCTGATGACTTCGCCGTTCACTGACCGCTGCATGTCGGTCACTTCCTCCGGCCGCTCGTCGATCAGCAGCACGATGAGGATGACTTCGGGATTATTGTCGGTGATCGCTCGTGCGATGTTCTGCAACAGCACGGTCTTACCGGTCCGCGGCGGGGCGACGATGAGAGCGCGCTGACCCTTGCCGAGCGGCGAAACGATGTCGATCACACGCGCCGACTTGTCCTTGATCGTTGGATCGAGCGTATCGAGCTTCAGCTTCTGGTCCGGATAAAGCGGGGTCAAATTGTCGAAATTGACGCGATGGCGGACCGCATCCGGCTCATCGTAATTGATCTGGCTGACCTTAGTCAGGGCGAAATAGCGCTCGCCTTCCTTCGGTGCGCGGATCTCGCCTTCAACCGTATCGCCTGTTCTAAGCCCGAAACGACGAACCAGGCTCGGCGCAACATAGATGTCGTCCGGACCCGCCAGATAGTTCGCTTCGGGCGAACGCAGGAAGCCGAAGCCGTCGTTCAGAACCTCGATCGTTCCCGATCCGTTGATTTCGGCGCCCGTATCGGCGCGGACCTTGAGGATGGAGAACATCAGATCCTGCTTGCGCAGGGTAGACGCGCCCTCGACGCCGAGCTCCTCGGCCATGGTGACGAGTTCAGCGGGAGTTTGTTTCTTGAGATCTTTGAGATGCATGTGGTGGGGCTTCGAGCGAAGGTGGGGAGAAACGGCTTTAGACAAAAAGCACAGAACGGGCAGGACGCCTCATTCCTGAATAACGGTTCATCGGCGATAGAAGTGAACTGGCCGATTCAGCCGTCCATTTCGAGGTATGTCTCGCGACCTCTTAAGTCAATGCTCCCGCTCTTAAGTCAATGCTCCCGGACGTCAGAAAGGCTTGACGATCACGAGGACGACGATGATCGCCGCGGCCACGCCTGGAAGCTCGTTCATGATGCGCAGCGTTCGACTGTCGAGCGGGCGCTTTCCGGACGCCAGCCTCTTGCCGTAGGTGCCGAGCCAGCCCTGATAGCCGCTTAGCCCGATCACGAAGAGGAGCTTGGCCTGAAGCCAATGTTGCGACCATGCATGGGTGATGTAGGCCAGGGTAAGCCCCAACACCCAGACGATGATCATTGATGGCGTCAGGATGATTGTCCGGACGCGGTCTTCGCGTTCGATCCACGCCCTGTCCTCGGCCGAGCCGGGCGTAGTCTCGTGGTGATAAACGTAGAAACGCGGAAGGATGAAAAGACCCGCCATCCAGAAAATGACGAAGGTGACATGCGCGGCCTTCACCCAGGGGTAGGCGGCGCCGGCCAATGCGGCGAGATCGCTCATCCGCGTCCTTTCACTGCGGCAAGCATCTGCTCGACGTGAGCGATTGGAGTGTCCTGAAGAATGCCGTGCCCGAGATTGAAGATGTGCGGGCGTGAAGCGAAAGCGTCAAGAACGGCGCTGATCGCTGAGGTCATACGCTCGCCGCCGGCGAGTAGAGCAAGGGGATCGAGATTGCCCTGGACCGGCAAGCCCTCGGGAAGTTGCGCGCTCGCCCAGACCGGATCGACCGTCTCGTCGAGGCCGATCGCATCGACTTCCGTCTCCCGCGCGTAGGCAGCGAGCTTTCCACCCGCGCCTTTTGGAAAACCAATGATCCGTACATCGGGGTGCTTCTTCCTAAGACCCGATACGATCCGTGCCGTGGGAGCAATCACCCATCGCTCGAACTCGGCCGGGGCTAGGCTCCCTGCCCAACTGTCGAAGATTTGCACCGCTTCCGCGCCCGCCTCGATTTGCGCCGACAGATAATCGATGCTGACCTCTTCGATCCGCGAGATGATCTCTTGGAAGCGCTCGGATTGCGAATAAGCAAGACGCCGTGTCTCGGACTGGTCGCGGCTGCCCTGGCCCGCCACCATATAGGTCGCCACGGTCCACGGGGCTCCTGCAAAACCGATCAAGGTCTTGGAGGGATCCAGCGCCGCCTTCACCTTGCGAACCGTCTCGTAGATCGGGTCGAGCCGTGCTTCGAAAGGCGTCAGCGCACTAAGCTCGCTACTGGCAAGAGGCGGCGTCAGGCGCGGTCCTTCGCCAGCAACGAAGCTAAGATTCTGGCCGATTGCGAAAGGGACAATGAGAATGTCCGAGAACAGGATCGCAGCATCCAGCTCGGGGAAACGGGTCAATGGCTGAAGCGTCACGTCCGCCGCGGCGTCGCTATCATAAACGAGGTTGAGGAAGCTGCCCTTGTCCGCCCGAAGCTCGCGATACTCGGAGAGGTAGCGTCCGGCCTGGCGCATCATCCAGACGGGTGCGGGATCGACCCGCTTCCCGCTGAGCACGGAGAGCAAGGGCTTGTTCGAACCGTCAGCCTGGAAAGCATTTTGCGGCGTAGACGCCACCCTCTCTTTCTCCCTTATTATAGATTCTTAGAAAGACTGTTGATGTTAGTAGGGGCGCGGGACGCGGGGTTTAGGCGGACGTCCCGAATTTGCCAACAAGGCCCAATCACAGACTCGCTAGGAGACCCCGCGAGTCGCTACGGCTGTTTCCCGTGATTCACAGGCTGGGGATGGAATCCGGCGCCCGTGGATGAATCATGGGAAGGTCCGAAACGGTGGTCGGACAATCGCCGAGTTGAGCCGATCCCCATCTTGGCGCTAGTAATTCGCACGGTCTTTTCCACAGGGTTGTTCTTTGCCTCTCATCCTTGCCTCCGGAAGCTCGATCCGCCGGAAGATGCTCGAGGACGCAGCAGTGGATCATATCGCCGTTCGGCCGGATATTGATGAAACGGCGGTAAAAGAGAGACAGACCGATCCGGCCGACATCGCAGCAGAGCTCGCTGAAGCAAAGGCCACGGCGGTGAGCGGGTCGCACCCGGACGACTGGGTCATTGGAAGCGATTCGGTGGTCAGCGTTGCAGGTCGCCTGTTCGACAAGCCGCGTAGCCGAGACGAGGCCGCGGATCATCTGCAATTCTTCTCTGGAAAATCGCTCGTCCTTACGAGCGCAGTAGCGCTTGCGCGTGGCGGAACGGTCGATTGGACTCATGTCGATCAAGCCGAGCTCGATGTGCGATCGCTATCGTCGGATTTTATCGAAGCATATCTCGAGGTTGAATGGCCCGAAGTCAGCTACTGCGTCGGGGTCTTTCGCATGGAGGGTCCCGGCGTCCAATTGTTCGACAATGTTCTTGGGAGCTATTTCACGATCCTCGGAATGCCGCTCATTCCGCTGCTCGGCGCTCTTCGAGAGAGGAGAGTGCTGCAGTCATGACGTCACGAAGGCATGACGTCAGTCTTACCGCGGGAGCACAAATATGATGCGCCTGGCGCTTACCGGATCCATTGGAATGGGCAAGTCGACCGTTGCGAAGATGTTTGAGCGTGCCGGTGTCCCTGTTTTCGATGCGGACGCTGTCGTTCGCGATCTGCAGGCGAATGATCCGAACCTGATTGCCGCGATTGGTGCCCGGTTTCCCGAAGCGGAGAGTGGTGGCGTGCTCGACCGAGACATGCTTGCCCGAATGGTCCTCGGTTACCCCGACGAGCTCGAAGCGCTCGAATCGATCGTTCATCCTGCCGTTCACGCGGTTCGAACGCGCTTCATCCTCGATCATGCCGCAGCGCCGGCTTTGCTTTTCGATATTCCGCTGCTCTTCGAGACCGGCGGCGACGAGGTCTTTGACAAAGTGATCGTGGTTTCGGCGCCGCTCGAGATCCAGCGCGAGCGTGTGCTCGCGCGACCTGGAATGACGGAACGAAAGTTAGGCGCAATCCTCGCTCGTCAAATGCCGGATGATGAGAAAAGGCGTCGCGCGGACTTCGTGATCGATACGGGCGGTGACCTATCCACAACTGAACGCCAAGTGCGCGACATTCTGTCTTGTCTCGAGATTCCGGCGGTCCGATAAAGTCTCCGGGGCAGGGTAGAGCAATGCGTGAGATCGTTTTCGATACCGAGACAACCGGGCTGAATCCCGCCGGCGGAGACCGCATGGTCGAGATCGGTTGCATCGAGATGATCAACCGTGTCGAGACCGGCCGCTCCTTCCACGCATATTTCAATCCGCTCCGTCCGATGCCCGCAGAGGCGGAAGCCGTCCATGGGCTCAGCAATCTGTTTCTTTCTGCCCAGCCTCTCTTCGGCGACCGTGTCGAGGAACTGATCGAGTTCTTGGATGACTCGCCCCTCGTCGCGCACAATGCTTCGTTCGACTTCGGCTTCCTCAACCACGAGCTCCAGCTCTGCGGCCGGCCCCTCGTCTGCATGAGTCGGATGGTCGATACGCTCATACTCGCGCGCGCAAGGCACCCGGGAGCGAAGCATAGCTTGGACGCCCTTTGCACGCGCTTCGGCGTCGACCGAACGATGCGCATCAAACACGGCGCGCTTCTCGATGCGCAGCTTCTGGCGCAGGTCTATGTCGAGCTTACAGGTGGTCGGCAGATCGGCCTCGGACTTGTTGCTGATACCGACCCCTCTGAAATCAGCGTAAGCGGCAAGCCTGTTACGGTTCGTGAACCGCGAATTCCGCGCCCGCATTTTGCGAGTCCGGAGGAACTGGAGCGGCATCGTGCGTTTATCGCACATATGGCCAGCCCTTTGTGGGAGCGCTTCGCTCCTCCTGTCTAAGGCGCTGGTTGACGCCCAAGCGGTGCGGGTCCTAACGGGCCGCGCCTCGCGAGAAAGGAGGGGTAATCCACGTGGACGTACGAGTTACGGGCCATCAGATCGACGTTGGCGAATCGCTGCGCGACCAGGCTGCGGGCCGGATGGAAAATATCGCAGACAAATATTTTTCGCGCGCGGTTGCGGCTAATGTGACCTTCAGCCCAGGACCGCAGAACGATTTCGTCTGCGACATCGTCGCGCCTGTGTCGCAAGGCATTGTGCTGAAGTCGCATCACCGCGCCCAGACGTCGAGCATTGCGTTCGAGGCTGCTGCGGACAAGATCGAGAAGCAGCTGCGGCGGTATGCGAAGCGCCTTCGCGAGCACAAAGGCGATGGTGCGGACGAGCTTGTGGAGAATGCGGGCTACACGGTCTTTGCATCGCGGCCCGAGCCGGAGCTTGCGCCGGAATTGGACGGCAAAGGCGACCATCCGGCGATCGTTGCGGAGACGCGAATCGATATCCCAGAGGCGAGTGTCTCCGATGCGGTCATGCTTATGGATCTCAGGAACACTAACGCGCTCATGTTCAAGAACAGTGCGTCGGGTGAGCTGAACATGATCTATCGCCGCGAGGACGGAAACATCGGCTGGGTGGAACCGCAGGCCCGCTGACAAGATTCGTTATTCGTGCAATTTAGTGCCGGTGTGGCAGGGGCCGCATTGGTACGAACTTGGTCTTAGACGATGCACCTTTCCGACTTCCTGGATTTCGATGCGATCAAGCCGTCCCTGCCAGGCGGCAACAAGCGCGCCCTTTTGCAGCAGCTGGCGCAGATTGCGTCACAGCGACTGAATCTGGATGGTGGCGAAATCCTCTCGAGCATCAGCGAGCGTGAGCGGCTTGGCTCGACCGGCTTCGGTCAGGGGGTGGCAATCCCGCACGGCAAAATCGACGGCCTGAACCGCATCTATGGCCTGTTCGTGCGAATGTCTGAACCCGTCGATTACAAAGCCATTGACGGTCGTGACGTGGATCTCGTTTTCCTGCTGCTGTCGCCGCCCGATGCCGGCGCCGAGCATCTCAAGGCACTCGCCTCGATCAGCCGCGTCACGCGCCATGCGCCGACGTTGGAGAAGATGCGCGGCGCGCGGAGCCGTGACGCGCTTGCGGCCGTGCTCCTAGGAGCGGACGAGCGGGACGCCGCCTGATGAAAGGCGAGTGACGAATCGTCTGCCGGCGCATGTCGAAGCGGCCGGCTTCATTCGCCGTGCGCAAGCCGAAGGAGGCTTCGCGGCGATCCTCAGGAAAGGCGATCCGGATAGCGGCGCGTTGACGCTGGTCGTACGCGAACGGGGGGATTTGCATGGTATTCTTGAGCGAGAACTCGGCTCGGATTTCACTTACCACTGGTCGCTCAAGCGGCTCGACCCACGTTCGGCCGACGAATCTGTTGCAAAGCTTGTCGCCCGGAAGGAGCGATTCGACCCCGATTTTTGGTTAATTGAACTAGACATCGCGGACCCGGAACGATTCATCGCTGAAACGACCCATCCGGGTTGACCCTTAGTCCTGAGCGCGGGAACAAAGGACAACACAAAGAGCGGGGGGCATTTCTCAGCCAGAAAAGCTGGCGGGAATGTCACGCGAGACGGGGAATTATCTAGGGCGCAAGTTGTTGCTTTTTAAGCGTTTTGTGACGCGCCCATAGACGGTTCACCGCACCGAATACGGAAAATATGTTGGTTTCCCTTCGATCGGCACTGCTGGTCATCGCCGCTGCAAGCGCGAGTTCTGTTGCTCCTGCCCAGGTTGGACCGAGCTCCGAGCCACTGATTCCAGTGACCCAAGCGTCTCTGCCGACGGTGGTAGTGCCTGAGAAGATTGAATATCCTGCGCTCCCGGATTCGATGGATCCGGTTGAGAGCGAGACGACCGACAAAATTCCTCAAACGGAAGCGGCTCCAGTCAAACCGACCGGCGACCTGAGTTCTCTTGTTGCGCAAATGCGCGGAAGCGATGCCGGCAGCCGCGAGCTCGAATGCCTTGCTGCGGGCGTCTATTTCGAATCGAAAAGCGAGCCGCTCGCTGGTCAGCTGGCCGTTGGTCAAGTGATTGCCAATCGCGCCAACTCGCATGGGCGATTTCCCTCTTCCTATTGCGGCGTGTTGTTCCAGCGCGGGCAGTTCAGCTTCATTCGAGGGGGGCATTGGCCTGCCGTGAACCGGTCAGGCCGTCAGTGGCAGAATGCTGTCGCCATCGCCAAAATCGTCGATCAGGACCTTAAAGACTCCGAGGCCGAGAACGCTCTGTTCTTCCACGCCAAGCGCGTGTCGCCGGGCTGGCGCCTGAAGCGCGTGACGTCGATTGGTAATCACGTCTTCTATCGCTAGAGGCGTTTCTCCTATTCTTGGTTTGTTCTAGGGTGGTCAGCGATGGCCACCCTTATTGATTCGTGCTTCCAGGATGCGCCCCCGATCGCGGCGGAAGTCGCCCGCGGCGTGACCCGCCTGTTTTGCCGCCAGGATCTGTTCGCCATCTGCGAGGTTCCGCTTCCCAACGGTCGGCGCGCCGACATGATGGCGATCGATGCAAAGGGCTCACTGACCATCGTGGAGATCAAGGTGGCCAAGTCGGACCTGCTGGGTGACGGCAAATGGACCGCCTACTTGGAATTTTGCGACCGCTTCTTCTGGGCAGTTCCGCCGCATCTGGCAGGAATCTGCGAAGGGGAGCGTTTCCTTCCGAACGAGGCCGGCCTCATCGTCGCGGACCGTTATGACGCAGCGCTCGTCCGCGATGCGATGCATCGCCCCCTTGCGCCGGCTCGTCGGAAGGCCGAGTTGCTTCGTTTTGCGAGGCGAGCTGCGCGGCGTCTCTCGGCGCAAATCGATCCGAGCCTAGGCGATGACTACTGAGGTTTTTTCAGGTCGAAGCTGTTGAGGTCGTTCGGTTTCGCAGGAGTGCTGGCAGAGGTCGCCGCTTTCGGCTTTCCGGCCGCCTCGATCGCGGCCAGAAGCTGCGGCGTGCGCGTGTCGCGCTTGGCATAGTCGCGTGCCGAATAGCCTGCAGCGGAATCGGCTCGGTCCGGGTTGGCGCCCTTGGCAAGGAGAAGCTTCACTGCGTCCACTTCCCGCTGCTGGACGGCGATGATGAGCGGAGTTTCGCCCATCCTGTTGGCAAGATCGACGCGAGCCCCGCGTCTCAGCAAAGTGTCAATCGCGTCGAGGTAACCGACGCGCGCCGCGGTGATAAGCGGAGTGTCGCCCCTTCCATCCTGAAGGTTCACATCGGCGCCGTTGCCAAGCAAAAAACCAGTCCAGAGCTCGTCGCTGCGGCTAAGTACGACATTCAGGGCCGTCTCGCCTTTGGCGTTGCGCGTGTTGACGACCGTCGGACGGCTATTGAGGAGCTCTGTCGCCTTGTCGCCGTCACGCTCGCGAACCGCATTGATGAAGGGCTCGACGTCGGAAACGTAAGATTGCGCGAGCGCGGGCGCGGTAAACCCTGTCACCGCGAAAACAATCAATGCGAAGCGCTTCAAATTCCCTGACCTTTTCATCCCCAGCTCCTTGAAGGAGCGCAGATAGCAGAGCATGTCTGAACTTGTCATGGCCGATGAACGCACATCGTCGCAGCCCTTTTGGGAAAAGCCTCTGTCCGAGTTGGACCGCGGGCAGTGGGAAGCCTTGTGTGACGGTTGCGGCCGGTGCTGTCTGCACAAGCTCGAGGACGAGGAAACAGGGCTGCTCTATCCGACGAATGTCGCGTGCGAGCTTCTCGATCGGAAGAACGGCCGTTGCACAGACTATGCGCATCGAAAGAGCCGAGTGGTCGACTGCGTCGTCCTCGACCGGAAAAGCGTCGGCAAGCTCGACTGGCTTCCGGAGAGTTGCGCCTATCGTCTAAGGTCGGAGGGACGGTCGCTGCCCGGCTGGCATTATCTGATCTCCGGAAGTCGCGAGACAGTGCACGAAGCGGGGCAGTCGACCAGGGGCTGGACGGTTAGCGAGGCGGATGTTGAAGAACTGGAGGATCATGTCGTCGACAAGTCGCTCTGATGCGCTGCTTCGACACGATGAGCTTCCGTTGCCCGTCGAGATCCGCGGCATTCGCGGCGCCAGGCGCCTCCGACTCCGGTTGGACGAAAAGAGAGGCTTGCTGAGACTGACGGGCCCGATGCGGATGAATCGCAAGGCCGCACTGGACTGGGCTGCAGAGCAGAGCGGCTGGGTCGAGACTCAACTCCAGGCGATGCTTCCTGGAGAGCCGTTCGTTGCGGGCGCTCGAATTCCACTCGAGGGCGAAGAAGTCGAATTGGTTTGGGCGGAGCGCGCGGCACGCACTGTGCGGCTTGAAGGCTCGCGACTGATCTGCGGGGGGACACCTGAGGGTTTCCCTCGCCGGATAGAGCTGTTTCTCAAGCGTCGGGCACTGGAAACGCTTTCCAACGAAACGGCCGAGATCGGCGAAGCGGCTGGTGTCACCGTACGCGCCGTGACCGTCGGCGACGCGGACACTCGATGGGGAAGCTGCTCTTCGGCAGGACGCATTCGATACAGCTGGCGGCTGATTCTCGCCCCGCCCCATGCCCGCCGCTACGTCGTCGCGCACGAGGTCGCCCACATGCTGCACATGAACCACGGTGCCGATTTCAGAGCGCTGGAGCGCGAACTCTTCGGCGGCGACATCGATGCTGCGAAGCTATTGCTGCGACGTATCGGGAGCCGGCTGAAGCGGATCGGGCGGGGGAGCTGACCGCGGCTGCGGCGGCCGCACGACCGGCGGCTGCTGCTGAGGTTGCGGTTGTGGCTGCGTCGGCGGTTGCCGTGTCGGCTGGCCCGGCCGCTGCTGTCCTGGCGGCAGAACCTGGTCCAGCCACTGCTGGTCGACCTGCCCGCCCTGCGGAGGCGCCTGAGTACCAGGCGCCGGCATTGTGTCCGTGGGCTGGTTCGGCAGCGGGTTGCCGTTCTCGTCTACCAGCGGCTCGAAGCCGACCTGGTTTTCGTCGACATATTCTGCGCCGTCATCTCCAAGGTCCCAGTTAGGGATCGGTACTTCGGTCTGGAACTGCTCTACTGGCCGCTTCGCGACCGCGACAGCCATGAAATCATGGAACGCCCTGGCCGGCGCGGTTCCACCCTGCAGTCCGGCAATTGCCTTGGCGTCGTCGCGGCCCATCCAGACGCCGGTCGTGAGCCCGCTCGAAAATCCGATGAACCAGCCATCCCTGTTGGACTGGGTCGTGCCGGTCTTTCCGGCCACGGGCCGACCGATCTGGGCGGCCCGGCCAGTACCGGTCATCACCGCCGACTGAAGAAGGTCGGTCATTCCAGCCGCAACCCACGGGGCGACAAGCACGCGGCCTTCCTCGGCATCATGTTGATAGAGCATGCGCCCATCCGCTGTGACGACACGCCGGATCGCGTAGGGAGCGACTGACACGCCCTGGTTTGCGACCGATGCGAATGCCCTGGTCATATCGATCAGCCGGACATCGCTCGTCCCAAGCACCATGGACGGGAAGGTAGAGATTCGGCTGCTGATGCCGAACCGCCGGGCCATGTCCGCGATAGTGCCAAATCCGATCTGAGCGCCGATCTTCGCGCTGATCGTGTTGATCGATAGGGAAAACGCCTCGCGGAGCGTCACCTGGCCCCTGTAGGTCCGCGTTGAGTTGCGAGGAGTCCATCCATCAATCGTCACCGGCTCATCGACGATGGTGTCGGTCGGCTTCATCCCTGATTCGAGCGCGGAGAGATAGACGAACAGCTTGAACGCTGACCCCGGCTGGCGCTCAGCTTGTGTCGCGCGATTATAAATAGAGGACACGTAGTCGCGTCCGCCGACCATCGCCCGAACGGCGCCGTCGCGATCGATGGCGACAAGCGCGCCTTGCGCATTCTGAGGCGCATTGGCGGCGATTGCGCGGTCCGCTGCCGCCTGCATGTTGGGATCGAGCGTCGTCCAAACCTCGATCGGCTCCTTGCTCTCATCGATCAACGTATCGAGCTGGGGCAAGGCCCAGTCGGTGAAGTAGCGGACGCTGTTCTGCTTCGTTGTGGGCTGCAGCTTGATCGAGTTCGCATCGACCTGGGCGGCGCTGGCTGCATCAACGAACCCATTCTGAACCATCGTCTGCAGCACGACCTGGGATCGCGAGCGCGCCGCTTCTACGTCGGCGGTGGGCGAATAGTTTGAGGGAGCCTTCACCAGACCTGCGATGATCGCGGCTTCGCCAAGCGAGAGTGAACGTGCGCTATGGCCGAAGAAGCGACGCGAGGCAGCGTCGATGCCGTAAGCGCCGCCGCCGAAATAGACACGGTTGAGGTAGAGCTCGAGGATCTGGTTCTTCGAGAATTTCCGCTCCAGCGCAATTGCGAGGATAGCTTCCTTGATCTTGCGTCCGAACGTGCGGCTGCTTGTGAGGAAAATGTTGCGCGCAAGCTGCTGCGTGATCGTCGAGCCGCCCTGCGCCCAGCGGCCGCGTTGAACGCGGGTCTTCACCGCGCGCGCCATTCCGATGGGATCGACGCCGATATGGGAGCGGAAGCGCTTGTCTTCGACCGCGATCATCGCGGCGCGCATCTCCGGCGGGATCTGGTTGTAAGGCAGCCATTGGCCGAAGCTGGGCCCAATGTTCACGAGTACGGCTCCGTTGGCGGCTCGAACTCGTATCATCTGCCCAAGGTCAGAACGCTGCGATAGTGCGCGATAACTGGGCAGGTTTGCGTACGCTACGGCGACCGCGACGATCAGGGCGAGGATCCCGACCAGCGCCAGATAGATGAGAGCCTTCAGAGCAGTCGCGAACGGCCTGCGGGACGAGGTGGGACTAACGCGGGCCATTTCTACTCAACGGATAGAAAGTCGTGAGGGCATCGACAAGCTTCTGTCGGAGGCGCCTGTAACAGCGGAGGTTAGCGTGCGATTAACCCTGTCTTGAACTTTGAACGATATCAGCTCCAGCATGATGGGGCGATCTGCGTTCCTAGTGTTCGTTCCTTTTGCCGCGGCGCTGTTGGCCTGGGGCCCTGACGCGCGCGCGCAATGCCGGCTGTGCCAGACGCCCTCAACGGGGCCGAAGGCCGATGCGGATGCACGTCCGATGGAGCTGGAGGTCCAAGCAATCCTCGATTTCGACCGGATCGTCGTAATCGGTGCTGGAGAAGGAACGGCAACCCTACGCCCGGATGGCACGCGCCAAGCAACCGGCTCTGTTCAAGCCATTAGCGGTCGGGCGATGGTCGGAGAGGCGCGAGTGCACGGTGAACCCGGCAGGACCGTACGAGTCGAGATGCCCGCGCGCATTGAGCTCCATTCGGTGAGCGGGTCGACCATCAGCATCGACGAGATAACCACCGATCTTCCGTCCGAGCCGAAGCTCGATTCGTCTGGCGGCCTCGTTTTTCGCTTTGGCGGGCGATTGAAGTTGAGCGGCAACAGCGACGGCGACTTCCGCGGCGAAATGCCGATCACTGTCGAATATCTCTGACTCTCTCCGAAACGGATGAAAGTCTTTCCGGATCGGTAACCATCCCCTTGAGGAAAGCCGTAAGCGACTGCGGTTAATGGGACAAATACGGGTGACCTGACCGCGTTCGGCCAGCCGGCGATTTTTGGACCAAGTGGGGAAATTCCAAATGAAGAACATTCTTCGAGTGACGCTGGCCGCTTCTGTCGCGGCTCTCACGCTGGCTTCGACGCCGGCTTCTGCTGCGGCTGTCGGCGCCACCACGCCGGCAACAGCAACGGCTAAGATCGTCAAGCCGCTGACGCTCACCGCGTCGGGTGCGCTCGACTTCGCGACGATCCTGATCCCGTCGGGCGGCGTGACCGCTACTCGCACGATCAAGGTGAGCGCCGGCAACGTCCTGGATTGCGCCGGTGGTAATGCGGAAGTCGTTTGCTCCGGCACGACCTCTGTCCCGACGTACAATGTCAAGGGCACGAACAAGATGGTCGTGAACATCATCAAGACGGCCAGCTCGCTCACCGGTTCGAACGGTGGCACACTCGCGTTCCGGCCGACAGGCCAAGCGACGGCGACGCTGCCGAACTCGGGCAACACCGGTGTCGACTTCCAGATCGGCGGCGACATCGACATCGTCCCGGCGACCGTCGACGGCACCTATTCGGGCAACATCGACGTCACCGTCGACTATCCGTAAGAGTTCCAGCCTCACCGGCTGACCAGACGAAGGGGCTGCGGGAAACCGCAGCCCCTTTTTGGTTATCTGGAGCCGGTGAAGCGGCATGGTTAGCCGAATATCAACCACTTTGGACGAAACCTGCTCCACGAACCGTGGGGAGTATTTCATGTCCTTCATCCGTATTGCGGCGCGCGCCGCATTGCTCGCTCCGATGCTGTTGGCCACCTCCGGCGCGCAGGCGGGCGTCGGCGATCTGCTTGTCGCTCCGACGCGTGTCGTCCTCAACGGAAGCCGCGGCACTGAAATCATCCTCAACAACATTGGCGAGGATGTCGCGACCTATCGCATCTCGGTCGAGTTGAGGCGCATGAAGAGCGACGGGACGCTTGAGGACGTAGGTGACCCGAATGCGGAGGAAAAGCTTGCCGAGTCCATGATCGTCTACGCTCCTCGGCGCGTGACGCTGGCTCCCAACGAGCCGCAGACCGTCCGCATTTCGGCGCGGGCTCCGAAGGACCTTCCGGACGGAGAGTATCGTGTGCATTTGCTGTTCCGCGCGGTTCCGCCTCCTTCTCCTGTCGAAGCTCCGAAGGACGTGAAGGGCATCGCGTTCAAGCTGACCACGATTTACGGCGTGACGATCCCCGTGATTGCCCGCTTCGGGAATCTCCAGGCGAAGGCGGGAATCGCGGACGTCAGGCTGACCCGAGAAGAGGGGAAACCGGCCGTAAGCCTGCATCTTACTCGCGCAGGGGATCGCTCGACCTTTGGCGAGGTTCGGGTGATGAAGGCCGGAATCAAGGATCCCATCGCGATTCAGCGAGGAATTGCGGTCTACACCGAGATCGGGCAGCGCGACGTGACGATTCCGATCGAGGATCAATATGCATCCGCCGCGACCGGCCGCGTAAAGGTCCAGTATGTGGAGCCGAGTGACAACGGTCCGCAGACCATCGCTGAAACGGACGCGGTGCTGAACTAAGCCGCCAGGAACCGTGACGAGCGTATCCGATGCTTGGCGCCGGCAGAAAGCTCGGGGCGGCGGCCCTACTGGCGTTATGCGGCGCTGGCGGGGCTGTTTCGTCTGCGGCCACGCCCGTTGCTGACGGCTGGTCGGCGGATCCCGACTCACAATTCCTGCTCGATGTGAAGCTTCGCCGTCTCCGTCTCGGGGACGGCGTTCGCGCGTATCAGACCCCTGAAGGCACCTGCATCGTCTTCGGCGACTTCCTGAACGCGCTCGACGTACCGATGAAGATCGATTTGACCGCCAAGACAGCGAACGGCTGGGCCTTCAAGGAGCAGCACAAGATCTCGATCGACGCCGCGTCGGGTACGGTCACCTATGGCAAAACGACGGAATCTCTGACGCGCGGGACAGTCCGCGAGACACCTGAGGGCTGGTGCATCGATAGCGTAGCTCTCGCCAAGTGGTTCGGGATCGGGGTGAAGGCGAATACCGGGGCCTCCGCTTTGATCCTTGAATCGGAAGCCAAGCTCCCGGTCGAGCTCGCGATCGAGCGCCAGCAGCGAGCCGCGCGGATCAAGCCCGCGAAGTTCGACCTGTCGACCCTCCCCCAGGTGAAAATCCCGTATCGCATGTGGCGATCCCCGGCGCTTGACTTCGTCGTGAGCGCTGGAGTCACCTATGATGCAGCTTCTGGGACGCGGGTCGACCGAACGGCCGCGGTCTATGCGGCGGGTGAGATCGCCCAGCTATCCTATGACGCACGGCTCTCCACGGACGAGCACGGGATGCCGAGTGCCTTCCGGTTCAAGGCGTTTCGCTCGGACCCCGAAGCGAGACTGCTCGGTCCGCTGAAAGCTACCCACTTCGGTTTCGGCGATGTTACGGGACTGGATAGCGGGCTGGGAGGATCATCCGCGGAAGGTCGCGGGGTGGTGCTTACCAATCGGCCGCTTCACAACCCTACGGCCTTCGACAAAACCCGGTTCGAAGGCGAGCTGCCGGCCGGCTGGGAAGCCGAGTTGTATCGCAACGGCGAGCTGATCGCCTTTGCTCATCCCACCGCCGGCCAGCGCTATATCTTTGAAGATGTGCCGCTTTTGTATGCCGAGAACGAGATCAGCATCGTTCTTTACGGGCCTCAAGGGCAGATTCGAACTCGCGAAGAGATGATTAACGTCGGCGAAGAGAACGTGCCTGCGGGCAAAACCTGGTACTGGGTCGGAGGGAACCAGCCCGGCCGCGAGCTGGTCTCCCTGGAACATTCGCCCGAGGACCTCGCAGAACCAAAAGCGCAGGCTGCAGTCTCGCTTGAACACGGGATTGACGACCGAACGAGTGTCGGAGTCCTCGCGAGGGCAATGCTGCTTGATGACGAGAGGGTCACTCTTGTCGAAGGCTCGGTCCGCCGTTCGATCGGGCGAGCGCTCGTCGAAGTTGCGGCGGCGAAGGAGACAGGCGGCGGCCTCGCTGGTCGCGCCCAGTTCGCGGCGCGCTTCGGCGAAGTGAACCTGCGCGGCAAAGCTTTAATCGCGAACGACTTTCATCTCGACAGCACTGGGCGGAAGACGTTTCGAGAATATGAGCTTGCCGCGGATACGCCGGTCGCCATCGGGCGAAGGCAGTTTTCAGCACATTCCGATGTGTTGCTTCGCCAGGAAAACGAGGGATCGAGTCATCTCGAGGCGGCTGCGCGGCTTTCATCGACTTTTCATCGCTTCAATCTTGCAAGCGAAGTCCGGTACCGAAGGCAATATCTCGCGCACGGCCCATCGCCGCCTGGAACGCTGGAGGTCGGACTCATAGGTTCTGGAAGCGTCGGAAGCATCCGTCTGCGTGGCTACGGCAGCGTGGACGTTCTTCCGCAAACGCGTCTCCGAACCGCCGAACTGTCAGCTTACTGGTTGGCAAGTGATCACGCCGACCTGGAGGGCGCGATCGGTTACGACGCGCTTTCGAAACGCGCGCGCGTTCGCGCGACCTACGTTCGGCGATTCAGTACGATGGCGGTGTCCTTCACAGGCGAAGCCGCGACCGATGGGTCGGTGGCGGCGGGGCTAAATCTCAACTTCTCGCTGGATTCAGCCCATGATTTCCGGCTTTCGCGCGAGCTGTTGGCCGGCGCGGGCGCTGTTCGGGCGCGCGTCTATCGGGACCGCAACGACAATGGCATCCGCGATCCCTCCGAGCCATTCGAGAAAGGTGCTCTCATCACCACGGGAACGAGGCTTGCGGACAGGCCCACCGACGATCGCGGCACGGTCCTAGTCGGCGGACTGACCACGTTTGAGCCTGTGGCTGTCGGAATCGACGCGAGCAGTCTTCAAGACGCTACGCTCGTGCCTCGAAAGGCACTTCAAGTCGTAATGCCTCGCCCTGGTGTACCTGCCGATGTCGAGATTGGACTCGTCGGCGGTGGCGATATCGAAGGGGCTATCGTCAAGAACGGCGGACTAGGCTTCGAAGGCCTTGCCCTTGAGCTGGTGGACGCGTCAGGCGAGGTCGTTGCGAGGGCGCAGACCGATTACGACGGCTATTTTCTGTTCGAGCGTGCCGCGTACGGCAATTACACCATTCGCATCGCAGCCGAGTCAGCAGCGGCGGCGAAGGTCTTCCCGGACCTTCATACGGCTGCGACGGTCAGTGAGGAGAAGCCCGTCATTCGACTGGGGTCGATCAGCGTGATGCCCATCCCGCGCGTAGCCGCAAACTGACCGGAAGTCGTCTGAGACGACTCTCCCTGAAAATGCGAATCAGTTGCGAAAGAGCCCGGATTTGCCCGGGACTGGTGCGGTCGAGAAGACTCGAACTTCCACGGCCTTTCGGCCACAGCGACCTCAACGCTGCGCGTCTACCAGTTCCGCCACGACCGCACGTCATGAAGATAGGAGGCAGCAGGACGCCGCAACTCCTTGGCAGGCGCGCGCCTCTAGCAAAGCCGTTCGGACCGTGCAACGCCCTCGACCGAGTCTCCGTGTGGCACAATCCTTAAGAAGCTGTTTACCTTTTGACTCCCGCGCGTTTAGCATTGCGTCATGCTCGTCGCGCTTCTTGCTGCAGCAGTTTCCCAACTCGGCGCGGACGTGCGCCCTCAGGCGGCTGCGCCTTTGCCGGCGATAGCGACGGTAAGGATCGTACGGGCTGCGGAGATTCGTTCGGATCGCCTGAACGCGACGGAAGAAAGCGTGAAGCGGACGTCGATCATCCGGGAGCCAGACGGGACGGCTCGCAGCGCGACCTTGATCGAATTCTATTAGAAGCTAGGCTTTCGGCTCGCCGAGAGTGACGGTGAGCTCCTCAGCCGTCGGCGGGATATTCAGCTCCGCACTGTTGAAGCTCGTGCTGGCGCCAGGAGCAATGGTTCGCGCCGGCGGCGGGATCGTCCAGCTATAGACAACCTTGCCGGCCGAATCGTGCAGCTGGGCATGGATCGGCGGGACTTTCTGCTGCCGATCCGTTGGATTGATGATTCGTCCGCTGATGTTCAGGAATTCGTTGCCGCTCGCGAGCTGCGTCCGATCGCTGTGCGTCATCATCAGCTGAAGTGGCGTATCCCCTGCGGCGGTCAGTCCAAGTCGCTGGCGCCATTCCGGAGGAGCGAAGAACCACAGCCCTGCGACGATCGCGGCGATGATCAGGACCAAAAGGGAAATCAGGAGAATTCGGCTGCGCGGCTTTGCTCCCACGGAGTCCCGCTTTGCGAACGGGCTGAAGTCGTCGTTCTCACTCCACTCCATCCGGCCGGACGGCGCTGCCTCGGCAAGTCCGGTCACCTCTGACTCTGGCGGGATCGGCGGAGGCGCCGGAGCTTCGACAAGCGCTTCATCCTCCGCGGACTCGGCCGAAAGCGGTTGGTCCGGAAGCGGCTCGGCATAGCCCTCATATTCGGATTGCTCAGCGAACTCTTCCGCGGCCTCCTCGGGCGCTCCGGCTTCAGAATAGCCCGCTTCCGCCACGGCCTGTTCCGGTGCTGGGTCTTGGGGGACAGGAGCCTCGTACGGCACCTCCGTCTGCTCATCAGCCGAAGCAGCTTCGGGAATCTCGCGCCAGCTGTGCCCGCACGCCTTACAGCGCACCTGCCGTCCCGCGGGCGGGATGGCGCCATCCTTCACGACATATTGGGTGCCGCAGGAAGGGCAGGTGAGGATCATTCGCCAACCATCCTGCTTTTCGGTCTCCCTTCCGGCGTTTGCGCAGGATAAACAGGAATGCGCGCCCATTGGCAAGGCGGCGGCCGCGTGCAACAAGCCTTAGCAGATGGGAGGGGCGGGCTTCTGTCTGCAATCGTCAAGTTCGATAGCGTGGGTTTGCGTTACGGCACTGGGGCCGAGGTTTTGCGCGACCTCGATTTCCGGCTGGCCAAGGGCGGCTTCTATTTTCTCACCGGGCCGTCCGGGGCCGGCAAGACCTCGTTGCTGCAGCTCCTCTACTTGGCGCGCCGGCCAACGCGCGGCCGCATCCAGCTGTTCGGGCAAGACATCAGCGACGCCTCGCGTGATGTGCTGCCCGACTACCGTCGCCGGATCGGCGTGGTCTTCCAGGATTTCCGGCTCATACGGCATCTCTCGGCGTTCGATAACGTGGCTTTGCCCTTGCGCATCGCGGGCAAGAGCGATGCGGAGGTCGAAGGTCCCGTGCGGGAAATGCTTGCCTGGGTCGGGCTCGCGGATCGCGCAAGTGCCCCGCCGCCGACCCTCTCGGGCGGAGAGCAGCAGCGCGTTGCGATCGCTCGAGCTGTCGTAAGCCAGCCTGAGCTTCTCGTGGCGGACGAACCCACGGGCAACGTGGATTCGGACATGGCTGCACGCCTTTTGCATCTGTTCACGGCACTCAATCGGCTCGGCACGACCATCGTCGTTGCAACGCACGACATCGGTCTGATCACGAGCACTCCGGGCGCGCGGCTCATGCGCCTCGAGAAAGGGACCCTGGGAGATCCGACGGGCGCCCTGCGCAATCCCCCGGCAGAGCCGGTACGCGCAGGATGAGCCCGACCTTCTTTGCTGCCTCCGAGGCCGAGAGCCGGCTCCTTCCGGGCGGAACGTTTCGCGGGCCCACGCCCTACGTGATCGCGATCATGACTTTTGTGATGATGATCGTCGCTGCCGCCGGTCTGGCGCTAGCCAATGCGGCGGGCGTTGTCGGCTCTGCCGTCGAGCACAAATATATCCTGCAGCTTTCTGACAGTCGTTCAGGCAAGGTCGAACGCGCTGTAGCGGTGGCAAGGTCCGTACGGGGCGTGACCGACGTGCAAGCCGTGCCAGAAGAGCAAATGCGCCGGACGCTGGAGCGCTGGATCGGTCCCGGCGGTCTTGGCGAGGATCTGCCGGTTCCGGCAATCATCCATATCGAATTGGCTCAAGGCGCCAACGCAGACGCGACGGGCGCGTTGCTTCAGCACGCTGAACCTGGCTCCCGTTTCATTGCCGAGAAGGCAACGGTCCAACCGTTGCTCGGTTCGCTTCGAGCCCTCCGATGGCTGGCTGCATCGCTCGTCATTCTCATGGCCGCAGCCACTTCCGCCGCAGTCGTTCTCGCCACCCGCAGCGCGTTGGACAACTATCGTTCCACGATCGACATCATGCATGGAATCGGAGCGACCGACGGTCAGATCGCGCGACTCTTCCAGCGCAAGATCGCGCTGGACGCTCTCGTGGGAGCAATTGCCGGCGCAGCAATTGCCGCAATCGCGCTCCTCGTGGTCGGCGGAGGTGGGTCCGCCCTCGCAAGAGACGTCGCGGGAACCGTACCGCTTCGGAGAAGTGATTTGATCCTGCTGGCGATGATGCCCTTGGCGGTTTCATTGCTTGCTACGCTTGTTGCGCGCGCCGCCGTGCTCAGTGCATTGCGCAAGGCCCCATGATCGCGCGTTTCCTGTCCTTTCTCGTCCTTCTCTACGCTCTCGGTTTCATTCTTTTCGGAGTGACGCTCGGGCGACCGGCCAATGCTGACCAGAGGACGGATGCGACGATCGTCATCACGGGCGGAGCAGGCCGGATCGAACAGGCGATGGAGGTGCTGGCCGACGGTCTCACCAAGCGCGTCTTCATCGCCGGCGCAGATCCCCTCGTGACGAAGAAGGATCTGGTCGAGCGGCTCGGCGGCAAAGCACGTCTGATCCGCTGCTGCGTCGATCTTGGAAGCGAGTCCGTCGATACGCGGTCTAACGCAGAGGAAGCGCAGCGCTGGCTGGCGAAGCACCGATACAAATCGGTTCGCCTGATCACGAGCGACTGGCACATGCGCCGTGCGCGCTACGAGTTCGAGCGCGTTCTCGATCACAAATATGATCTGGTGCCTGACGCGGTTACAACCGAACCGGGATTCGCCACGCTCTTCGCCGAATATAATAAATATCTATTGCGGCGACTCGCGGTCTGGACCGACCTGTGATCCGCGGGATCGCTTACGCTCTGGTCTTTTACCCAGCGACGTTTTTGTACGTGCTTGCTTGCATGGCCGCGAGCCTGGTTGGATCGAAGCCGCTGCGTTCGGTCGTCCACGCCTGGACCGGCTGCCATCACAAGCTTGCACGGTTGCTTGGAACGCGGCTGGAGGTCCAGGGAAGCATCCCGTCCGGCGCTTCGCTGATCGCCGTGAAGCACCAATCGATGTTTGAGACGCTGGAGATGGTGCGGCTCGCGAGAACTCCGGTGATCGTGCTTAAACGCGAACTGTCCGTCATTCCTGGGTTCGGCTGGGCGACACGGCGTTATGGCGTCATCCCGGTCGATCGGAAGGCGGGTGCGAAGGCGCTTCGGGAGATGGTCGCTCGCGGCAAAGAAGCGATCGATTCCGGCCGACCGATCATCATCTATCCGGAGGGTACTCGCGTGAAGCCGGGCGAAACGCCTCCCCTCCAATCGGGATTCGCGGGGCTGTACAGAGCGCTTGGCTTGCCGGTCGTGCCAGTGGCAGTGGACAGCGGACGGCTTTGGGGACCGAACCTCCCGAGAGGGAAAGGGGCCGTGCATTTCCTCATCGGGGAGTCAATTCCGCCCGGATTGAAGCGCGAAGAGGTAGAAGCGCGGGTCCACGCCGCGATCAACGCCCTCGAATCAACTCCGAAGTCGAGCGCCTAGCTTCTCCGCTGCGGCGACGACCCGCTTGGAAATCTCCGCAAGCTCGACATCGGTGAAGCTCTTCTCGGAGGGCTGGAGCGTGACCTCGACGGCAAGACTCAGTCCCTCCGGCGTTTCGAACCTGTCGAACAGGCGAGCTTCGGTGATCCACTGCTTGTCAGAGCTGCGGATAGCACGAACGAGATTTTCCGCTGGCAGATCGGTAGGAACGATGAAGGCGAAGTCCCGCGTGACCGGCTGAAGCGCCGGCGGCGTGTAATGGGCTCGGGCGTGTCCGCTCGAACGCGGTGCCGGAATGGCATCGAGGTAGATTTCCGCAGCAACCGCACGCTCCGGGGCATCCAATTCATTCGCCAGACGCGGATGAATCTCGCCGAACGCTGCGAGGATGGTCTTGGGCCCCAGACGGAGAGTTCCTGAGCGACCGGGATGCCACGCGGGACCGGCGTCGGGAAAAAGCTGCAGGTTGCTCACGGGTGCTCCGGCCGCCTCGAGCAGAGCCAATGCCTCGGCTTTCGCATCCAGCGCCTCGAAACTCCGTGCTTTGCCGTCCTGCCAGGTGCGGGCTTGCTTCTCGCCAGCAAGCAGGACGGTGGCGGTCGGACGTTCCTCTTCGGAGAGGTAGCGGCGACCAAGCTCGAACAGCCGCGCGGACGTTGCGCCGCGGGCAAGATTCCGGCGTGCCGCCGCGATAAGCCCTGGCAGAAGCGAGGGCCGCATCACCTTCATGTCCTCGCTGATCGGATTGGCCAGCGGCCAGGCGACTCCACCGAGTGCCCGGGCCTCGCTCTCCGAGATGAAGCTCCACGTGACCGCCTCGTCGAGCCCTCGCGCAGCAGCTGTGCGGCGCACATTACGCTCGATCAGCTGCGAACGGGTCGCCGTCGCCTTTGCCACTCCGGGCGATCGCGGAAGGGGCGTAGACGGAACTTTATCGTAGCCGTTGATGCGGGCGATCTCCTCGACGATGTCGGCTTCACCGTCCACGTCCGGTCGCCAGGTTGGTGCGCGCACGAACCACGTTTCGTTCTTGGCTGCCGCGAGCTTTCCAAGCGCATCCTTGCGTTGATCTTCGCTGATCCAGCTTTGCGCGTCGTTCGGATCCAGCGTCAGGAATTCTAGACGGCCAAGGATCGCCCGCTGGTCCTCTTCTGGAAGGTCGACGCCGGCAAGCGCAGCCAGCCGCGCGGGCCGGTAAGAGACGATCTTGTCGACGTTCGGATAGCCGTCCTTCGCAAATTCACCGCTGATGCGCGGCTCCGAAGCCTCGCCGCCGCAAAAATCGAGGATCATCCGCGTGGCGGCTTCGATACCCGTAGACAGTTTCGCCGGGTCGATGCCTCGCTCGAAACGGGAGCGAGCGTCCGTACTGATGGCGTGCCGCTGTCCCGTCCCGGCGATCCGCACTGGGTCAAACCAGGCGCATTCGAGCAGGACGTCAGTCGTGTTTTCGTCAACGCCGGTGCTCTCGCCGCCGATGATCCCCCCGAAGCCGATCGCGCCGCTCTCGTCGGCGATGACGCAATCCTCGGGGGTCGGCTCATATTCCTTGCCGTTGAGCGCCAGGAACTTCTCGCCATTGTGCCCACGCCGCGCTGTGATGTGACCCGTCAGCTTGGCGATGTCGTAGACGTGGAGAGGCCGCGCCTGATCGATCGAGAAAAAATTGGTGATGTCGACCAGTGCTGAAATCGGGCGAAGGCCGACGGACTTCAGACGCTGCTGCAGCCACTGCGGGCTTTGGCCGTTGCGGACCCCGCGGATCACCCGCCGCCAGAAGACGTAGCAACCCGAGTCCGGCTCGACGACCACCTTCGGCTCGGGTTCGAAGCTGCCTTCGACGACCGGGTTGTTGAGCGGCTTGCGATGGCCGATTCCCACGGCCGCCAGGTCTCTCGCAATGCCATCGACGCCCATGCAGTCGGGACGGTTCGGAGTGACGTTCACATCGAAGACCGGGTCGTTGAGCCCCGCATAGTCAGGGAAGACCGCTCCGACCGGTGCGTCCTGCGGGAGCTCAATAATGCCGTCATGCTCTTCGCCGATCTGCAGCTCGCGCACGGAGCACATCATACCGCGACTCTCGACGCCGCGAATCGCGGCGACTTTCAGCGTTAGGTCCGAACCGGGAACGTAGGTCCCGGGTCCACCGAACACGCCAAGCATGCCGGCTCGGGCATTGGGTGCGCCACAGACGACCTGGATTGCCTCACCCGTCCCCGCGTCGACCGTGAGCACCTGCAGCTTGTCCGCCTGCGGATGCTTCTCCACGGTGAGAACTTTCGCCACGCGGAAGGGTGCCAGCGCTTCGGCCGGGTTGACGATGCTTTCGACCTCAAGGCCGACAGCGGTCAGCGCATCGGCGATGGCAGCGGGATCGGCGTCGGTCTCGAGATGCTGCTTGAGCCAACTCAGCGGGAACTTCATGCGCCCACTCCGCCGCTGAGTGTCGGTACGTCGAGCGCCCGGAACCCGTAATGCTTGAGCCAGCGTATGTCGCCGTCGAAAAAGGCGCGCAGGTCGTCCATCCCGTATTTGAGCATTGCCAGGCGATCGATTCCGCAACCGAAGGCGAAGCCTTGCCACTCATTCGGATCGAGGCCGGCAGCCGCGATCACGCGCGGGTGCACCATCCCGGAGCCGAGCACCTCCATGAAGCCATCGCTTCCCCCGATCACGCGCTTGCCGTTTTGAATGGTGTAGCCGACGTCGAGTTCGGCCGATGGCTCAGTGAACGGGAAGTAGGAGGGGCGCATACGCAGGACGACGTCGTCGCGTTCGAAGAAGGCCTTCAGAAACGTCTCAAGCGTCCACTTCAGATGCCCGAGCGTGATGGCCCGGTCGATGACCAGCCCTTCCACCTGATGGAACATGGGCGTGTGGGTCGCGTCGCTGTCGGATCGATAGACGCGCCCCGGTGCAATAATGCGGATCGGTGCGCCATGCTTCTCAAGCGCGCGGATCTGCACCGGCGAGGTATGGGTGCGCAGGACCCTGGCCTCGTCCTCACCCTCGCGCCGCTCCAGATAGAAGGTATCCTGCATCGCGCGCGCCGGGTGGAATTCCGGCATGTTGAGCGCCGTAAAGTTATGCCACTGGTCCTCGATCTCCGGCCCTTCCGCGACGGCAAAGCCGAGATCCGCGAAGATTTCTGCAAGCTCGTCCATGACCTGGCTCACGGGGTGAACGGTGCCGCTGGGTTGCTCGCGAGAAGGAAGCGACAGGTCGATGGTTTCGGTTGCCAGCTTCCGGTCGAGTTCCACGGCCTCGAGGACGGCCTTGCGCACGGCAATGGCTGAGGTGATCTCCTCGCGAAGTGCGTGGACCTTCGGCGCCTCAGCAGTGCGCGTCTCCGGGTCCATAGCTCCGAGCGACTTGAGCATCGCCGTAATGCTTCCGGACTTGCCCAGAGCAGAGACGCGCAACTGATCGAGCGCTCCGAGGTCCGGCGCGCTGCGGATTTGTTCGATTAAGTCAGTGTCTGACGCCATGGCGCATGGCCTTAGCCGGGCCTCTGCGCAAAATGCAAAGCCCTGTGCTACAGGCGGCTGCGATGAGCGACTGGCCCGAGCTTGATCCCGCGCGCGATCATGAAACGCTATCGATCATCCACCTTGCCGCCCAGATGCTGGGCAAGGTCCGCGTGCGGCACGCGCCATGGTCCAACCATGGATGGAGCGTTGCGCTTCAGCCGATCGCACGAGGGCTGTCGACCTTGCCGACCGCGGCGAGCGGGAGCCGTACGTTCACGCTCACGCTCGACCTCTGCCGCCACGCGATCGTACTGTGGACCAGCGACGAGGGACGGGAAGAAATTCCACTCAACGCGGGCAGTATTGCCGCCCTTCACAAGCGGCTGGTTGCCGCTTTGGAGCGCCATGATCTTCCATCGGACTTCAATGGTCGGCCCAACGAGATCGCGGATGCGATCCCGTTCGCCGAGGACACGAAGCCGCGCGAATATGAGCGGGACTCCGCCGCGCGCTTCCGGGAAGCGATGGCGGCGTTGCTTCCCGTGTTCGAACGATTCCGCGCCAGCTTCACGGGCAAGTCGAGCCCGGTGCACTTTTGGTGGGGCAGCTTCGATCTGGCCGTGACTCGCTTTTCCGGACGAGGGGCTCCGGTCCACCCGGGCGGCGTTCCGGGTCTACCCGACCGAATCACCCGGGAGGCGTACGATCAGGAACTATCCAGCGCGGGCTTCTGGGCGAGCGGAGTCACCGAAGCTGAGCCCTTCTTTTACAGCTACGCTTACCCTGAGCCGCCGGGGTATCGCGAGAGGAAGCTGAGCGCAGGCGCATTCAGCGGAGACTTTCAGGAATTCATCCTGCCCTATGCGGATGTCCGTGCCGCATCGGACCCGGATGCCATGCTGACCGGCTTTCTCCAGTCGGCGTACGAAGCGGCTGCCGACCTTGCACATTGGGATCGGGCCAGGCTCGAGCGGGATCCCGTCGCTCCGTAGCTCGCGCACCTGCGTCCGGGCGACGCAGCGA
>Ga0070670_100000655_pt1 | contig 26906 bp, 21 predicted proteins | sample KBSS63metaG_FD_64665 | JGI IMG/M metagenome (GOLD analysis project Ga0070670, IMG submission 64665) | Switchgrass rhizosphere microbial communities from Kellogg Biological Station, Michigan, USA - KBS S6-3 metaG | ecosystem: Host-associated > Plants > Roots > Rhizosphere > Soil ... | reverse complement strand
AGCGTAAAATGCTGGTAGACCATGCCGAGCCCGTAGCTTGCCGCATCCTTCGGCGAGTCGATCGTCACTTCGCGGCCTTCGACTGACAGCGAGCCAGATGTCTGGTGATAGAAACCCATGATGCATTTCACCAGCGTCGACTTGCCGGCGCCGTTTTCGCCGAGCAAAGCATGGAAAGAGCCTGCGGGCACGTCGATCGACACATGATCGAGCGCGGTGAAGCCACCGAAGCGCATGGTCATGTCGAGGGTCTGTATCCCCACGGCCTTGCCGCGCGGCGGTAACGGGGTGTCGCGGATCTGGATCATGTCAGCCCTGCCTTTCCACAATGATGGCAACGGGTCCGCCTCCAGGCGGCCCCTGGTGTTCGGCGCCGCCGGAGACGTAGAGATCGGTCATGCCGAACAGGCCCGCGAGGACACCGCCGACGAAGGCGCGTGCATGGCGGGTCGCGGAGATATCGCTGTCGTCAAGCATGGTGTGCCGGCGTCCGCGCACGGCGCCGGAAGGGTCTGCCTCGGCCTTGGCGAGAACTGCGACGAGGGCGGCGTCCATCGGCAGCCGCTCGCGTGCGGCTTTCACAGCGGCCAAGTCTATGGCATCTTGCATGACGGCATGATCGATGGCGAGCGGCCCCGACCAGCGGGGGCTCATGCCGAGCACGACGATTTCGTGGTCCACCAGTTCTACGCCGGCGGAGGTCGAGGCTCGGGCGGAGAAAATGTCTAGCCGGCTACCGACATCGGCGTCGGAGATCCCATCCGGATCGAGTTCGCGAAGCGCCACAGCCACGCCGAGCGCCGCGGCGCCGCGGGAGTAGCCCATGGATTTCAAGGCATCGCGGGTCACCGTCACGCCGCCGGCTTGCTCGACCTCCTGCACCCGACTTTGGGTTAGAAGCGGGCATTTGATCTGGACGAAATGCACGTCGTCCAGCGTTTCGATCCCGGCATCGGCGATGGCCGCGCGGACCGCGTCTGCCACCATCAGGACCTGTTGCCTGCGGCCTAGATGCTGCCACGGCAGAGCGGGTGTCCGGGCGACGCCGATCGCCAATGCGCCCGTGCCTTCCTCCGCCACCGCCTGCCTGCCGAACACGGTCCAGTGGGGCGATAATGCGCCCTCCGTGCCGCCGGACATTACGAGCGAGGCTCCGGATATGCCGTGTCTTGCAAACAGCGTTTCGAAGCTCGACGTGGCGAAAGCGCGGGTGAAGTCGTTGACGCAGCCATTTCCCTCGGTCTTGCCAAGAACGGCTACGAGATCGCTCGGCGCCAGGGCGGCATCGAACAGAGCCTCGACACCGCTGGTGTCGTTGGGTCCATCAGCTGCAATACGGGCGACGAAGGCGCGGCGGGAGGGCATCAGCCGATCCCCTCGATGACCGCCTGCGACGTCGACACGGCGCCAAAGACGCCTCCCTGCATCTTGATCATCTTGATGGCGGCGAGATGGTTGCCATAGTCGGTGGCCCCGCAGCAATCCTCCAGCATGACGCATTCGAAGCCGCGATCATTGGCCTCGCGCATGGTGGTGTGGACGCAGACGTCGGTGGTGATGCCGGTGAGGACGATGTTTTCGATACGCTTCTGGTGGAGGATGAGCTCCAGGTCGGTCGCGCAGAAGGATCCCTTACCCGGCTTATCGATGATGGCTTCTCCCTCGATCGGGTAGAGTTCCTCGATGATGTCCCAGCCCGGCTCGCCGCGCACCAGGATGCGGCCACAGGGGCCGACATCGCCGATGCCGGCACCGATGCGCTGCGAGCGCCAGCGCTTGTTGGCCGGCAGGTCGGCGAGATCCGGCCGGTGACCCTCGCGCGTATGGATGATGTGATAGCCCTTAGCCCGCATGGCCGCGAGCACCGCCTTGATCGGCGCGATCGGTGCGCGCACCAGCGACAGGTCGTAGCCCATATGGTCGACATAGCCGCCGGGACCACAGAAGTCGGTCTGCATGTCGATGATGATGAGCGCGGTATTGTCGGGTCGCAATGCACCGTTATAGGGCCAGGAATAGGGATCGGCCTTGATGTAGCGCCCCGTGGCTTGCGTTTGTCCATCCATATCGACACCTCCTCCTATTCGCCGCTTGGCTTCGATGTATTTTCATAGACACGTGTCGGCTTCTCGAAGCCGCACGTCGTTCCATCCTTGACCTTGATCTCATCCTCCCAGGGCAGCCGGTATTGCCCGGCGATGAGATCGTGCATGTAGCTATAGGGCGCATCGCCGGCGCCGCCGGCCACGGCCACGTAGCCGCGATGTCCGAACTGATAGATATTGTTCTCGACACCCCAGCCGCGCCGCGCCTCGCGGACCAGATCTGGACGCACTTCGGCGGTGATGATTTCGTTGACGCGGCCGGAGGTGCCGTGGGCGATGATCGCGCCGTCGAAATTGCAGATCATCCCCTCCCCCATGGAATCGAAGCTGCCATCCGAGCCGGACATGCAGACGCTGGCAGTGACCATGAGGTTGCAGAAGGCGTTGGACTGGTTGGTGAAGCGCCAGCTGTCGCGGATCGGAGCAGTATAGCCTGCGGTGCGGATCATGATCTCCGCGCCCTTGTAGGCGCATTCCCGGGCCATTTCCGGGAACATGCCGTCGTGGCAGATAATCAGAGCGAGCTTCGCACCCTTCGGGCCGTCGATGACGGGAATGCCGAGATCGCCGGGCTCCCAGGGCTCCACCGGCACCCAAGGGTGCATCTTGCGGTAATAGAGTTTGAGTTCGCCCTGGTCGTCGATGACGATGCCGGAATTGTAGGGCATGCCGTCGGGATTGAATTCCATGATGGAGAAGCAGCCCCAGATATGGTTGTCGCGGCAGGCTTTCTTGAAAGCGGCAACTTCCGGACCGTCCATCCGGCACATGATCTCCGGGTTGATGTCCATCGACAGGCCGTGCAGCGCATATTCGGGAAACACGACGAGATCCATGCCGGACTGGTTGCGCCGCGCCTTGCCGACGAGATCGACGATCACCTGCGTCTGCCTTGCGAGGTCGGCCTTCGTCACCGTGACCGGCAGTTGCAGTTGAACGAGGCCGATGCCGACGCCGTTTTCCGAAATGTTCAGTCCACCGAGACCGTTCATGGGATGTCCTTTTACTTGGTGATGGAGAGCGACGCCGGTGCCCCGGCAAGCGATCGGTTCGGAGAGGATGTGGCGATCAGGATGACCAGCGTCAGAACGTAGGGTGCGGCGTAGAACAGGTAGTAGCCCTGCGTCACCCCGACCGACTGCAATGCGGGACCGAGCGCCCCGGCGCCGCCGAACAGGAGAGCGGCCAGGAAGCAACCGATCGGGTTCCAGCGGGCAAAAATCACGAGTGCGACGGCCATCAGCCCCTGCCCCGAGGAAATTCCCTCGTTCCAGGAGCCTGGGTAGAACAGCGACAGATAGGCGCCGCCGACGGCCGCTAGCGATCCGCCGACCGCCGTTGCCAGCAGGCGCACGGTGTCGGGGTTGAGGCCCATGGCGCGCGCCGCGTCCGAACTGTCCCCCACGACCCGCAGGATGAGGCCGATCCGGGTGTTGCGAAAGCTCCACCACAACGCGACGGCGAGAAGAGCGCCAAGGACGAACAGCACATTGATGTTCAGCGCCGACTGGATCTGCGGCAGATGCGACCATGCGCCGAGCGGAATGGATGGCAGATGGGGCGCGACGGGTTTGATGAAGGACTTGCCGAGGAAGAAGGCGAGCCCCAGCCCGAACTGCATCATGGCAATGCCGATCGCGATGTCGTTGACCTTGGGGAACTTGCAGATGAAGCCATGGACGAGGCCGAAGACCGCGCCAGTCGCCATGGCCGCCAGCACGCCGAGCCAGGGCGAGCCTGTCATTACGGCGACGGCATAGGCCGTCATCGCGCCGAACACCAGCGTGCCCTCGAGACCGAGATTGATGCGCCCGGAACGCTCGGTGATCGATTCGCCAAGGCTGACGAAGATGAACGGCGTCGAGACGCGGATGGCGCCGGCGAAGATGGCAAGCGGGACGCCCCAAAGGCCGATTGAAGTGTCGTCCATCAGGCGCTCCTCTTCCAAAGGTCGGGATTGAAAATCCTGAAGCGGCCGTAAAAGGTCTCGCAGAACAGGATGATGACGAACAGTGTTCCCTGCAGCACGAGCACGGTCGCATCCGGCAGGCCCATCCGGCGCTGGATCAGCCCCCCGGAAGCGTCGATGCCGCCGAGCAGGATGGCGACGGGTATGATCGCCAGCGGATTGTGGCGCGCAAGGAATGCCACCAGAATGCCGGTATAGCCATAGCCGGCAGCCAGCGACGCATTGGCGCTGCCCTGCACGGCCGAGACCTGCACCATGCCTGCCAGCCCGGCAAAGCTTCCGGCCAGCGCCGTGAAGCCGACGACCAGGCGCCCGACCGGCAGCCCCTGGATCTGCGCGGCCCGGACATTGTCGCCGGCTATCCGGGCGGCAAAGCCGATGCTGGTAGCCTCGATCAGGATCCAGCACAGGACACAGGCAACAATGCCGATCGCCAAGCCCCAGTTGACGTCCATGCCGGGTATATGGCCGAGCATGAAATTGGCGGGCAGGGTCGCGGTCGACGGCTTGTTGAGACTGGCCGGATCGCGCAGCGGCCCCTCGATCAGATGGTTCATCAGGGCGATGGCAATATAGGCGAGCAGCAGAGAGGCAATGGTTTCGTTGACGCCGCGATAGTGTCTGAGGAAGCCGGCAAGGCCGATCCACAGGGCGCCGGCCAACATGCCGGCAATTGCCATCGTCGGAATGACCAGGATTGGCGGCATGGAGGCCGTCAGCGGCAGCGCGACTGCCGCTGCGGCAACGCCGCCAAGCACGACAGCCCCCTCCCCCCCGATAATAACGAGCCCGAGACGGGCAGGCAGCGCCACGCAGAGCGCCGTCAGCAGGAGCGGCGCCGCGCGGCTCAGCGCGTTCTGGACGGAGAACCAGCTGCCGAAGCCACCGGCATACATCAGCTGGAAGAGGACGGCCGGCGACTTGCCGACCGAAAGGATGAAGAGCGAAAAAAGCGCCAGCCCGATGACGATCGCGGCAAGCGAGATAATGACCGGCTCGGCCCGCCGAGCCAGCCATTCACGGGCCGGCATAAAGCGCGCCGTTGCTGATGCCAGCGAAGATGTCGTTGACGTTTCGGTGTCGATCGCCATGGCGCGCCCTCCCCTTCGGATGATCAAGCCGTCGAGCCGACGACGCCTTCGGCGAGATAGTTCATGCTTTCAAGCTCGATGGCGTCTTCGGCAAAGGCCTTGCCCGCGGTAACGACGACATTTCCCTTGTTGTCCTTCAGCGGACCCTTGAAGACGGAGAAGCCGCCCGCCTTCATCGAGGCCAATGTCGCCTCGAACTTGGTGCGGGCCTCGGCGGAGACGCCAGGCCCGAGCGGGCTCATCTTGACGAAGCCGTCCTTGATGCCACCGCGCACGAAATTGCCCAGCGGCTTGCCAGCCTGGGCGTCGGCAACAAAGTTCGTATAGACGTTACCCCAGGCCCATTCGGCGCCGGTCAGGTACTTCTCCGGTGCGAGCGGGCTCTGGTTTGCATGGTATCCGCAAACGAAGGCGCCACGGCGCGCGGCCGTTTCGACCACCACCTTGGGACTATCGACATGGCAGGTGACGACATCGGCACCCTGATCGATCAAGGCGTTGGTGGCCTCTGCCTCCTTGACGGCCAGCGACCACTCGCCGGTGAAGATCACCTGGCAGGTGATCGTCGGATCGACCGAGCGGGCGCCGAGCAGGAAGGAGTTGATATTGATCAACACCTGCGGGATGGGCTTTGCCGCGACGAAGCCGATCTTCTTGCTTTTCGAGGCATAACCGGCGGCGATGCCGTTGAGGAACTGGCCCTGCCCGATATAGCCGAAGTAAGACCCGGTGTTCATCGGGTTCTTGTCCTTCTGCCATAGTCCGCCGCAGTGGCGGAACTGGATGTCGGGGTATTTCGCCGCCATGGCCAGCATGTGCGGGTCGAAATAGCCGAACGAGGTCGGAAAGACGAGCTTTGCGCCATCCAGGTTGATCATCGACTCCATGGTCTTCTGTACGTCGACCGTTTCCGGGACGTTTTCCTCTTCGACGACCGTCACCCCCGGCATGGCCTTGACCACGGCGGCGCCTTCGGCGTGGGCCTGGTTGTAGCCGTAGTCATCCTTTGGGCCGACATAGATAAAGCCGACAGTGAGCGCCGTTTGCGCGGCGGCGCCTGCGGTGAAAATCGAAGGAGAGAGGCCGAGGGCGGCACCGGCGCCAATGGTGGTCTGGAGAAACGTGCGGCGGTTCATAGGCAGGAGTTTGGTCATGATAATCTCCTCGCGGCAATGCCGGGTTAAATTGCTTACGCCAGGTATGAAGCAACGACCGTGCCAACTCGAAAAGACTAATAATATCAGTGGATAAACACGCAGCAATCGCGCCACCGCACAAACTGTATGCAGTTTTGACAGCGTGATGAATAGATAAGCGGCGGATCGAAAATTTGACAGCGGGCCGATACAATTCGTGGGTATAAGCTGGATAATCCATTATTTTCAGTCGCTTGCAGAAACGTTGACATGACGCTCTGAGATCTGCATGTGTATACACACCGATTCATGGTGCGAGACATCTGGTGAAGCCGCCTCCTAAAAAAACTATCCTCCGTGCTGGCACAACCGTCGAGCAAATGGTCCGTGCCATCGCCGATCTGATCATCACCGGAGAGATGCAGCCGGGAGAAAAGCTCGACGAGGTATCGCTCGCAGCACGCTTCGATGTCTCCCGCACCCCCGTTCGCGAAGCGCTCAGTCAGCTATGCGCGATCGGGCTGGTTGGCCGTCAGCCGAACCGGAGCGCCGTCGTTACCAAGGTGACGCAGCAGCATCTTGTGTCGATGTTCGAGGCGATGGCGGAACTGGAAGGCATCTGCGCCAGGCTGTCCGCCGAGCGGATGAGTGTCGAGGAGCGGCGAGAGCTGGAGAGCGAGCACCGGGCCTCCGCAAAGCTTGTCCATGTTGGATCGGAAGAAGACTACGCCGCCCACAACACCGAATTCCATTCGCGTCTGTACCGGGGCGCTCATAACGATCATATCTACGAGCTGGTGACCCAGACCCGCGCTCGGCTGGCACCGTTCAGGCGCGCGCAGTTTCGCCTCGTGGGGCGCATGGCGCGGTCCTACGAGGAACACGAGACCATTGTCACGGCCATCCTGCGGGGAGATGCAGCTCTTGCAGGGCGCGCGGCTCATGCCCATGTTGCCATCGTCAGCGATGCCAGCCTCGTGTTTGCCGGCACCACCGACTGACAGCGCCGACAAGCTAAAGCGAACCTGCCGCCAAGCCGGCCGTCACGGCTTGCGCCCGATGCCGCAAACGCTCCCAAATCTAAAATCCTTGTCAGAATCAGCGAATCGGGGATAATGGCGACAATTCACCGCTAGACAGAAAAATATCGCCAGAACGGTCCGCTGCTATGAACGCTTTCACACCCTTGCCGTCGTTCGAATTCGACGACAAGATCTTGACCCAGGGTGCAGAGATTTCGCGCAAGCTTGATCAGCTGCGTTTTGAGAAATTTCCGCCCAACGCCCGCAAGACCCTGCGGAAATTTTCGATGGCCGAGGTGGCTCACTATCTCGGTGTCAGTCCCAACAATTTGAAGCGTCTGCATCTCGAAGGCAAGGGTCCCATTCCCGAGACCTCGTCGGGTGGACGCCGCCTCTATACGGCTGAGCAGATGAGCGAGTTGCGCATGCTGCTCGACAAGACCGGCAAGGCCGAGGCCAAGAAATATGTGCCGCACCGCAAGCCGGGAGACAAGCTGCAGGTGGTCGCCGTTGTCAACTTCAAGGGCGGTTCGGGAAAGACCACATCGGCCGCCCATCTAGCCCAGCACCTCGCCCTTACCGGCCACCGTATTCTCGCCATCGATCTCGATCCGCAGGCATCCCTGTCGGCACTGCACGGCTTTCAGCCGGAGTTGGACAAGAACCCATCCCTTTACGACACCATCCGCTACGATGACGAACGCAAGCCGATCACAGAGGTGATCCTGCAGACGAACTTCCCCGGGCTCGACATCATTCCGGCCAATCTCGAGCTGCAGGAATACGAGTACGATACGCCGCTTGCCATGCAGGCCGGCAGCGAGGGCAAGCGCTTTTTCACCAGGCTTGGAAAGGCGCTGCTCGATGTCGAGGATCGCTACGACGTCGTCGTCATCGACTGCCCACCGCAACTCGGCTATCTGACGCTGACGGCGCTGACGGCCTCGACGTCTGTGCTGATCACCGTCCATCCGCAGATGCTCGACCTGATGTCGATGAGCCAGTTCCTGCTGATGCTCGGCAACATAACGCGGACGATCAAAAAAGCCGGCGCGGACGTGCGCATGGATTGGCTGCGCTATCTGATCACGCGCTATGAGCCCACCGACGTGCCGCAAGTCCAGATGCTTGGCTTCATGCAGTCTATGCTGGCAGAGGAAATCCTGAAGAGCCCGATGGTGAAGACCACCGCGATCTCCGACGCCGGCCTCACAAAGCAAACTCTCTACGAAGTCGAACGCTCGAATTTCACCCGTGGCACCTATGATCGCGCGATCGAATGCATGGATGCCGTGAATTTTGAGATTCAGGGGCTGATCCACCGGGCCTGGGGGAGGGTGTAGTCATGTTGACTGCCGTCAAAATCCAAAGATTTACGAATAGTTTCAAAGCCCTAGTTGATTTGGGAGGTAAATCCCATGGCGCGTAAGAACCCTTTTGCCCATGTCATGGAGGAGGGGGCATCGGATGACAGCCGTCCCGTCCTCGATTATGCCATCAAGGGCGCCTCCCGTTCCATTCTGAATTCCATTGACGAACTTGCAAGCCGCGCGGACAAGCTGCTTGAGGGCGAGACCATCGTCGAGCTTGACCCTGGTATCGTCGACGTCTCCTTTATCAAGGATCGTCTGGAGGACAACGAGCAGGAGTTCGAAGAGCTGCTTGTGGCGATCCGGGAGAGGGGGCAGGACAGCCCAATCCTCGTGCGGCCGCACCCCAAGGCCGATGGCCGCTACATGGTGGTCTTCGGCCACCGCCGTCTGAAGGCGGCCCGGGCGCTTGGTCGACCGGTGAGGGCCGTCATCAAGGCGATGAAGGATCAGGAGCATGTGGTTGCCCAGGGTCAGGAAAATTCCGCCCGCGCCAATCTCTCCTTCATCGAGCGCGCAGTGTTCGCCGGGGCCCTGTCGCGTCTGCGCTACGATAGCGACAACAACATTATCATGACGGCCCTGTCGCTGGACCGTGCAACGCTTTCGAAGATGCTGGCGGTGACCAGTATTCCGCCTGAAATTCTACAAGGCATTGGAGCCGCCAGGGCGATCGGCCGCGATCGTTGGTATGAGCTCAAGATCTTGCTGGAAAAACCATCCAGTCTAGACAAGGCCATGGATTTCGTTTCGGCGCCCGATTTTGCAGCCAAGACCAGCGACGAGCGCTTCAACAGCTTGATGGCCCATCTCAAGCAGGCGAAGCGGCCGAGCGGCAAGGCGCAGGAGAAGTCATGGTCCATCGCCGACAAGGGCATGGCAGTGACGGCAAAGCAAGCAGGAAAGGTCTTTTCATTGACGCTGAAGTCGAAGGACGCAGCGGCGTTTGGCAGCTACCTCTCCGATAGACTGGAGGAGTTCTACAAAGAATTCTCCGGCGCAGAAAAGATAAAAAGAGGAGATTGACGGCAAAGAAAAAAGGCCCCCAAACGTTTCCGTCCAGGAAGCCTTCCTCGTATTCTAGCAGGTCGAGAATCGCATTTCCCGGAATCACTGTCAACCGTCCGAGCGCTCTTGGCGAGGTGATTTTTGTCGCCTCGCAGAGATCGCCTTCGCCTATTTGTTTCGATCTCGTGCGTGGCGACAGCAAGGCGTAACGCCGGGAATTGGTTAGAGCCTCTCGCCATGGGGAGTTCCCCGAGATAGCTGGCGCTTGGCGTCAGGCCGGCGCGAGAGATATATTGTGAGCCCAAGAAGTCGGTTCACATGGACGCTTTTTTTAAATGGTTATCGTTCGATCCGGTTTTTGATCTCGCCAGCAACTACCTGGCTGACGTCAAGCAGCCACTAACTCCGGCTCTGGATGGTGATAGGCTTATTTCTCTGAGCCATTGCGGGCATTGGCCGCGAAATTGACAATCAGCCACCAACGGAAATATAGCTCGTTTTTGCTACCGTTAGAAAAATTAGATATTATAGTTTATTTAGTTAACAGAAGCGCGAAAACTGCGGTTCTAGGGTTGAGAGCGGCACGCAACGCAAACCAATGGCCTTAGTTCGCGAGTGTCGTCGAACGATTACGGAACCGGCGATGCCCACAAAGATTTGCGTTTTCTGGCAAATCATCGCTGGATTTGATTTATCATTTTCTTCATCAAAACGGAACCGGAAACCCGTGTTGTCTGGGATGGCGAGACATGCGGTGCGTATTTGCAGAGTTGCCCGCTTTCCGCTTGAAGCCCTTCATCCAGGCGGCATAGATGGGCATCTGCCGTGGGGCGGCACGGTCGCGTACCGGCAGATCCAAGCAGTTTCTGGTTACGGTAAAAGCGCCACTGAAATCGGTCGCCGGCGAATTGTTGAGAGCGGCCCGGCATGGTCGGGCTCGATTCATACCGGCGATGACGACAGCCTCGGAAGGAGTGCGTTTCCCCCGCATATTTCCCGCGCCTTCCCATTGTTATATCGAGCAGGCGCCACAATTGCGTCCTATCCGCGAAATTGACGAGTAAGCGTGTCGCGAGATGGGGGAGCATATGGCCGCGATAGAAGGTGCGATTGCAGGATCGCAAGACAGTAGCAGCTTGAAGGACTCCGGACACCGGCCTTCCAGATTTCCGCGCTGGGCAATGATCGGACTGTTCCTCTACGCGTCGGTCTTCACGCTCAACTATGCCAAGGATTTCCTCGTCCCGATCGTACTCGCCTTCCTGCTTTCCATGGTCTTCGCGCCGATCCGCAGGGTCTTCGACCGGCGCGGCATTCCTTCATCGCTGACGTCGATCGTGATTGTCTTCGTCCTGCTCGGTGGTCTGTTGATGCTGGTGAGCGCCCTGGTATTGCCGGTCAGCGGATGGATAGAGCGAGGCCCTCAAATCCAGAGGGACGTGCAGAGCAAACTTAGCGGCCTTTCGAGCACCTTCTCCGGCGTAGTGGACGCAACGTCCCGCCTGGGCGAGCTCACGAAGAGCCATTCGGAAGACGTCCAGCAGGTGGAGGTCCGCGACAGCAGCTTTATCTCCAGCGCCGCACTGTTTGCGCCAGCTGCCATCACGCAGTTTCTGTTCACGCTGGTGCTTTTGCTCTTTTTGCTTGCCTCTGGAGACATGTTCTACGAGAAATTGGTCCATGTGATGCCGACGTTCAAGGACAAGAAAAGGGCGATGCGCATCGCCCATGACATCGAACGCAAGCTATCGCGCTACCTCCTGACGATTACGATCATCAACGCTGGGCTAGGGCTTGCCGTCGCGGTGCTCCTCTGGATGGTGGGCATGCCAAGCCCGATTATATTCGGCGTCCTGGCATTCCTCCTCAACTATGTACCGTATCTCGGTGCGTTTGTGGGGATCCTGGTCGCGACGGGTGTCGCGCTCGTATCCTTCGACGGCCCCGGATGGTCGCTCGCCGTCGGCGTTCTCTACCTCGCGTTAACCAGCATCGAAGGGCAATTGATAACGCCCTACTTCGTGGGGAGAAGCCTGCGCCTCAATACGGTCGTCGTTTTTATCGCGGTATCGTTCTGGGCATGGTTGTGGTCGGCCGTGGGCATGCTGGTTGCCGTGCCGCTGTTGGTCGCCGTAAACACCTTCTGCGAGCATATTGACTGCCTCAAGGGGCTAGGAGACTTCCTCTCGGAAAGGCATTCCGAAAAAGAGGAAGACGGCGCATCCGCGACGGCCGGCACAGGATAGGGCGGCTCCGTCAGCGGCGGCATGGGCGAGCTTGGTGGCCGGTTTACTGTAATGGTACCCTGCCAAGACAGCGTTCCGAGCGCGGGCGTCCCCGCGTTCCTCTTCAACTTTGCTTATTCGTTCACCGGCTCCTGCTGAAACGCTTAGCTCGGCAAGATTCTGAAATCGGCGCCTTCCGGCAGCAATTGTCCGCCGTCGACGACGATCGTTGTGCCCGTCACATATTTCGCGTCGCCCGAGACGAGGAATAGGAAGGCATTTGCAACGTCCTGGGGTGCTCAAGGCAACCGAACGGAATGGTCTTCACAGAAAGCGCGCCGCCCTGCCGGTGCGCCGAGTTACGTCGTTGTAATAACTCGTTGCCTGTTGCACCGACCGATGGCGAGACTGCTCCATCGCCTCAGGCAACGGAATGCCGCGACTGGCAGCTTCGGTCAAATATCCAGATCGCAGGCCATGCGCAGAGTAGTCTGCCGGCTCCAGCCCGGCCATTGTCGCACGCTGCTTGACGATTGCATTCACAGCGCTCGGCTCAAGAGCGCGAGCAGAAATATTGCCCCATCGGTCGATCTTGCGAAAGATGCTGCCTCTGTCGATACGCGCGGCCTGCAGCCACTCGTTCAGCGCCTCGACTGGCCGACCAGTGAGATAGACCACTTCGTCCTTGTCAGCGCCCGAGGTCTTGGTCCGGCCGAGATGGATGGGGAGCGAGAGGAGGGGAGGATTGTCTTCGATAGCGATGGGAACCTCGACGGTGAGCTGTTCTCTACGCAGCCCCGCGATCTCACTGCGGCGACGGCCGCCGGAGGCAAAAGCCACCATGAGGATCGCACGGTCACGTAAATCGCGTAGGCTGCTGTTGCCGCATGTCGCCAGCAGTCTAGCCAGCACATCTCCAGTCACGGCCTTGGCGCTCGTGCGGCGCCTCGGCCGAGGCGTGCCCCGAACGGCAAGTCGGATCGCCGACTTCACGGCAGGCGCGCTGAACTCGCCTTCCAGACCGCGCCGTTTCGTAAGCGTCGACCACGTGGCAAGCCGACGGTTGACGGTGTCGGGGGCGTGCGGGCCGGTAGAGCGCAGAAGCCCCTGGCCGCGAAGCTTTTGGGCGACAGTCTCCGGCATGCCATGATCTAGATCGCTCTTGCGCCTTTCTGGATCCCACAAATGATGGGCGACGAATTTGAGAAGCAGGGCGGTCGGCGCGGGCCAGGGGAGGGACGTACCGATCGCCGCCAGTGACCACGCCTGAAGGTAGGCGAGGTCGGATGCGAGGGCTCTCAGCGTGTTCACGCCCATGCCCTCGTTGACCAGATGCCTCAGTGTAGCGACGTCCTGGTCAGTCAGCAAACCGGCGAGTTCATCGCGACGCTCTAGAGGCAGGACAGATGCAATCGCGTCGAGCTCATCGGCTCGACGATCAACTGCGTCACCGGTTAGTCGATTAGTCGCCATGGGCGAAAGGCCCAAGAACCGTGACGCCCTCCTTGCGAGCGGCAGCGGCGAGTTTCCGATCAAGCGTGGCAAGCGCAATGCTGTGGTTGAGGGCAAGCGCCAGATAGGGAGCGTCATAGGCGCTCAGGCTATGGTTGGCCGCCAGAAGCAGCACATAACCATCTCCGCCAATGCCTGCATCATCAAGCGGCAAACGGCGAACGCGCTCAATGTTGACCAGAGCACCGCCGACGACGATGCGACCACGGCGTTCGGACATAGCAAGAATGTTGCGGACCTCGAAGAAGACAGCGACGGGATAGGGCAGGGGGCCTCGATCGTGGCGATCACTGTCTCCGCTGCTTCAGAACACTCCTCCGGCAGCACCAGGCGGTCGTCAGTGAAGCATCTAGAACGAACGCCATATCAGCGGCTGTTGATTTCCACTGAGAAGTGACCCGGCGGCACCCCCACCGGCTCAGTTCCGCGTGAAAACCAACAGGTCAAGGGATAAATGTGGGCGTCGGCTATTGTAAAAGGCCAGATATCGGCCATTGCCGACGCGGGACGCGGGACGCGGGACGCGGGACGCGGGCTTCGGACACGGTCCTGTAGGCGTGGAGGTAAACTTCCTCGTATTTGATCGACCGCCAGAGCCGTTCGACGAAGACATTGTCCCGCCACGCGCCCTTGCCGTCCATCGAGATGGCGATCTCGGCTTTCTCCAGCACTGCCGTGAAGTCCACCGAAGTGAACTGGGAGCCCTAGTCCGTTTTGAAGATGTCGGGTTTGCCACAACGAGCATGCGCTTCCACGACCGCTTCGATGCAGAAGTCCGCCTCCATCGTGATCGACAGCCGCCACGACAGAACCCTCCGGATGAACCAGTCCACAACGGCGCAGAGATAGACGAAGCCCCGCGCCATGGGGATATAGGTCAGGTTCATAGCCCACACTTGGTTGGGTCTGGTTACCGCCAGCTTGCGCAGAAGGTAGGGATAGATCTTGTGCCCAGGTGCCGGTTTCGACGTGTTCGGGCGGCGATAGATCGCCTCGATGCCCATCTTCTTCATCAGCGTGGCGATGTGCAGCCGCCCAGTTTCCAGCCCTTCTCCCCTCAAGAGCCCTTGCAACATTCGACTTCCGGCAAACGGGTAGTCGAGATGCAGTTTGTCGATCCGCCGCATCAGTGCAAGATCGCCGTCAGGCACCGGACCCGGCAGATAATAGACGCTTCCACGGCTGAAGCCGAGAAGCTTCGCCTGGCGTGCGACCGACAGTTTGTGTGAGCGGTCGATCATTTCTTTCCGCCCAGCAATCCCGCCTTGCCGAGCGCACCGGATAAAAATCGTTCTCCAGTGTCAGCTCGCCGATCTTGGTGTGCAGTGTTTTGACATCGATGGTTGGACCCGCCGGTTCCGCCTTCGCTTCATCACCGAAAACGCCTGTCGACCCCTCAAGGAGCTGGTCTTTCCACTGTTTGATCTGGTTGGCGTGCACATCGAACTGCTGGGACAACTCCACCAGCGTTTGTTCGCCCCTGATGGCCGCGAGCGCCACCTTTGCCTTGAAAGCCGGGCTGTGGTTCCGGCGCGGTCGTCTTGTCATTGTATCTCCTGTTCCCGGCATCTAAGCCGAAGTCAGGCAGAAATTCCACTTATCCTGGCTGTACAGAGTTCCCGAGCCAGCTCTCCAAATCCGCCAAGGTCGAAAAGCATGCCATCCCGATGAGTGAAGTGTAGATGGTCCGACATTTGTCGGAGACAGGGCGCTATCGGATCCTGCATAAACTTATGCCGCGCAGACGCCAGTGGTCAAAGCCTCCACCAAATTGAGATAATATTTAATCTTTGGCCAATATCTAATGTAGAAAGATCCCTAGCTCGCGGCCCAAATGATTTGGCGTCATCTGTATCATTTTGATCATTCTCTGCTACCCGGAGCCGCCAAATCATGACGTTTTTCAACAATATGCGGATCTTGAAGAAGATTGCGCTGTCACTAGCTCTTCTTATAGCAATCGGATTGGCGGTTGCCTTCATTGGATCGTCGTCACTCTCTAGACAGCAGGCCTCGGCTGATATTACCGAACACACCTACAAGGTGCTGGGTATGATGGACGATTTGACGATTGCCGTCGCTCGACAGGAAAGTAATGTTCGTGCCTATCTAATCTATCCCAGCGACTCCTATCTCCAGTCGCGGACGGCAGCGGAAGCAGATTATCGGCGTGCTTTGGTTGATGCACGCAGCCTGACGGCCGACAATCCGGCTCAGCAAAAACGTCTCGATGAGGTAGATGGGTTCGTGCAGGGCTGGTTGGACAATGTTGCCAAGCCAAGACTTACCTGGGCTGCTGATCCCGCCACGCGCGACAAGGCATTCAAACACGCAGCGGAAGGTTCTGGTAAGCAATATATGGACGGGGTATCGTCCAAGGTGAAAGAGGTCACTGACGTCGAAGTTGGCCTTCTGGGCATAAGAACGATAGCTGCAAACGACGCAGCTAGCACGGCGCAGATGTTGTCTATTGCATGCGCAGTCGGGTTGTTGATCGTTGCTGCTGTCAGCCTGGTGGTTCTCAATTTTGGGCTGGTGCGTCCGCTGACTGCTATCAACTCAGCAATGGCGAAGCTGGCTTCCGGTGATACATCGCTGACGATACCAGGGTTCGGCCGTGGGGATGAAGTCGGTGAGATGGCAAGTGCTCTGGAGGTGTTCCGCAAAGCCGCTGTCGCTAAGATCGAACTAGAGAAGGAAGCAGAAACCCAGCGGAGTCTAACGGAAGAAGAACGCGAACGTAAGGCTAGGGCGGATACGACTCGCGTTGAGGCTATGGCAGAAGCGACCTCCGGACTTGGTAAGGGCCTCAAGCATCTCGCTGATGGTGACCTAACATTCCAGTTGGTAGATCCATTTGCCGCCGATTTCGAGACGCTGCGTGCCGATTTCAACTCTGCCGTCGGCCAGCTTGCCGAAACGATGCGAGCCGTCGCTGAAGCAACCAGCGCAATCGACAATGGTAGCCGCGAAGTCAGTGCCAGCGCGGATGATCTCTCCAAGCGCACCGAGCAACAGGCAGCCTCGCTCGAGGAAACGGCTGCGGCTCTCGATCAGATCACGGTGAACGTTGCAAATTCGTCGAAGCGCGCAGACGAGGCACGCGATGTCGCGGTCTTGGCGAATGAAAGCGCTACCCATTCCGGTAAGGTCGTTGCTAACGCGGTTGATGCCATGCAGAAGATTGAGCAGTCTTCCAACGAGATCTTCAATATTATCGGCGTCATCGACGAGATTGCCTTCCAGACAAATCTGCTCGCGCTGAACGCCGGGGTCGAGGCGGCACGGGCAGGCGAGGCGGGTAAAGGTTTTGCCGTTGTGGCACAGGAAGTGCGCGAACTGGCGCAGCGTTCAGCAAAAGCTGCAAAGGAAATCAAGGATCTAATCCGAAGCTCTTCAGCTGAGGTTCAAAGCGGCGTCAAGCTGGTTAGCGAAACGGGCGAGGCTCTAAAGACGATCGAGGGCTATATCGTGACCGTCAACCAGCACATGAATTCGATCGCGACATCAGCCAAAGAGCAATCCGTGGGTCTTGCTGAAGTCAACACCGCTGTCAATCAGATGGACCAGGTGACACAGCAGAACGCGGCGATGGTCGAAGAGACGAGCGCTGCGGGCGCCACCCTTGCCAACGAAAGCGGTCGCTTGCGCGAGTTGATCTCACAGTTCCGGCTCGGCAACGCCCTGCGTCAGACGGCTGCTGTCATGGCGGCGGGTCCCACGCATCGTCCTGTTGTGTCACCTGTCAAACGTCTCGCAGGGAAAGTGGCCAAGGCATTCTCCGGCAATGCAGTCGTCAAGGAACAATGGGAAGAGTCTTGATGCCATTCTTTTCGCTGCAACTCTTCCATGTCAACGCTGAGGTCGTTCGCGCTCGTCACAAATGCGGTTGCGTCAGGATGACGCCTCGTAACGCTTTCCCTGTTGGTCGAAGAAGTGAAGGGCCGTCTCGAGGGCCGCGATCACGACTTCATCGTTGATCCTGATGGCGGAACGTCCTGGCACACGGAACGTGATTGCCTGACGGTCTGGCAAGACTGCATGAACGTAGCTTTCCGCCCCGACCAGCTCAACCGCAAGGACGCGAACCTTCGCACGAAACGCATCCTGGCCTTCAGTATCGGTCACCAAGAAGTCTTCCGGCCTGATGCCGATAGTCTTGACTTGCTTGGCGGCTAGCCTATCCCCAAGACGGAAGTCCGGATTTCCGGGGACGCAATTCAGGAGGTTCATGGATGGAGAGCCTATGAAGGTCGCAACGAAGGTCGTAGCGGGCTTCTCGTAAAGCTCGATGGGCGAACCCACCTGCTCGATCCGGCCAGCGTTGAGTACGACCAACCGATCTGCCAGCGTCATCGCTTCCATCTGGTCATGCGTGACATAGACACTCGTGGTTTTTAGAGAGAACTGCAGGCTCTTGATCTCGACACGCATCTGGACGCGCAGCTTCGCGTCCAGATTTGATAGCGGCTCGTCGAAAAGGAAGGCGGCCGGCTCTCTCACAATTGCCCTGCCCATTGCAACACGTTGACGCTGGCCGCCGGATAATTGCCGCGGTTTCCTTTCGAGAAAAGTCTCAATCTCCAGCGATGATGCGGCCTTCTGGATGCGGCTTTCTATTTCGGCCATGGGCATGTTACGGTTCTTCAAGCCGTAGGCAAGGTTCTGGCGCACCGTCATATGCGGATAAAGCGCGTAGTTTTGAAAGACCATGGCGATGTCGCGCTCGGAGGGCTCGAGTTCGTTGACGACACGCCCACCGATAGAGATCTCGCCGGAGGATATGCTCTCCAGGCCGGCAATCATTCGCAGCAGCGTCGATTTCCCGCAGCCCGACGGGCCGACCAGAACAACGAATTCCCCGTCCTCGATCTCCAGCGAAACGCCCGAGATGGCCTCGATCGTTTTGCCATAGGTCTTGCGGACATTCTTGAGGGTTATTGCAGCCATTATTTCTCAGTCTCCACGAGCCCTTTGACGAACCAGCGCTGCATCAGCACCACGACGAGTATGGGGGGAATGATTGCCAGGATCGCGGTTACCATGACCAGGTTCCACGGTGTCGATGCGTCGGTGAAATCGACCATCTTTCGTAGCCCGATGATGATCGTCGTCATCTGGGCGTCGTTTGTGACCAGCAGCGGCCAGAGGTACTGCGTCCAGCCATAGATGAACAGGATGACGAAGAGGGCCGCGATGTTGGTGGTCGATAGCGGAAGCAGAATATCCCGCATGAAGCGGAACGGCCCGGCATTGTCGATCCGCGCGGCCTCCAGGAGTTCGCCGGGGATCGTCAGGAAGAACTGGCGAAACAGGAAGGTCGCAGTAGCCGACGCCATCAACGGCAAGGTAAGGCCGGCATAGCTGTCGATCATCCCGAGATCGACAGCCACTTTATAGGTCGGCAGGATGCGCACCTCGACCGGCAACATCAACGTGATGAAGATCATCCAGAAGAACACCATGCGAAGCGGGAAGCGAAAGAACACAATAGCGTAGGCCGACAGGAATGAGATGACGATCTTGCCGGCGGCAATCACGACCGAGACGACGATGGTGTTCCAGAGCATCCGCTCCAGGCTGACGCCAACCACTTTCTCGACGCCGCCCGAAAGAGCGTCGCCGTAGTTTTCCAGGAAGTGACCGCCGGGCAGCAGCGAGATCGGAGGCTTCAGGATTTCCGCAGATGTCATCGTCGATGCTACTAACGTGTAATAGATCGGAAACGCGACGATGATGATACCAAGGATCAGCATAAGATGCCCGACCAGATTGGCGATGGGACGTTTTTCGATCATAGTCGGGCCTCACGCATAGTGCACCCGCCGTTCGACGAAGCGGAACTGGAAAGCTGTCAGCCCGATCACGATTGCCATCAGGATTACCGATTGGGCAGCGGATGAGCCAAGGTTGAGATTTACGAACCCATCATTGTAGACCTTATAGACCAAGGTCTCGGTCGCCTTGGCCGGGCCACCCTTGGTGACGGAATCTATGATGCCGAACGTGTCGAAGAACGCGTAAACAGTGTTGACGACCAGCAGGAAGAAGGTCGTCGGGGCTAGCAACGGGAACACGATGGTCCAGAAGCGCCGCGTGCCACGCGAGCCGTCGATGGCCGCGGCCTCAAGCAAGGATTTCGGGATAGCCTGGAGGCCCGCGACAAAGAACAGGAAGTTGTAGCTGATCTGTTTCCAGGCGGCCGCCACGACGACAAGCGAGATTGCCTGGTTGCCATTCAGCAATGGATCCCAAGCGAACCCGTTGCGACGAAGCAGGTATGCGAACGTGCCCATGGCAGGATTGAACATGAACAGCCAGAGCATGCCGGCGACGGCTGGCGCCACGGCATAAGGCCAGATCAGCAGTGTCCGGTAGAGGGTCTTGCCTCGTACCACCTTGTCGGCTGCTGTCGCCAGTGCAAGGGCTGCGATCATGGAGAGTGCCGCCGTCGCGACGCTGAAGATGACTGTCACCTGTAGCGAATGAAGGTAGCTCGGATCGCCGAGGACCTGCCGGAAGTTTGCCAGCCCGACGAACCCGCTCTTCATGCCGAACGGGTCTTCACGCTGCAGCGACTGATACAGTGCCTGGCTGGCCGGCCAAAAGAAAAACACCACCGTCAGGACGATCTGCGGCGCGACCAATACGTAGGGCAGGATCTTGTTGGGAAAGACGACGTTCTGCACGACGATCTCCTCTGAAGGGGAGGGTGGTCCGCGACAGTGCGCGGACCATGACTTCGCGTTGTCAGTTGCCGTTTGCCTCGGCGATTGCCGCATTGCCACGTTCGACGGCCTTGTCGAGGGCCGTTTTGGCATCCTCCTTGCCGGCGAGCATCGCCTCGAATTCCTCGTTCATGATGTCGCGGACCTGTGGCAGATTGACGAGGCGCACACCCTTGGAGTTCGCCGTCGGCGGTTTGCCCATCATCTGCAGGATCGGCGTCTCCATGCCGGGGTTCTTCTGGTAGAAGCCGGACTTCTTCGTCTCCTCATACGCAGCCATCGTCACCGGCAGGTAGCCAGAGACCTGGTGCAGGCGGGCTTGGATCTTGGTCTGCGAAAGGAAGTGGAAAAACTCGCCGATGCCTTTGTATTCCTGATCGGTCTTGCCGGCGAAGACCCAGAGGCTTGCACCGCCGGGAATGGTGTTTTGCGGACGGCCGTCTCCCTCGTCATAGGGGAGCTGGCCGATGCCATAGGCAATGCCGGCCTTGACGATATCACCAAGGCCGCCAGAAGACTCCGTCAGGATCCCGCATTCGCCCGATGTAAAGAGTTGCTTGGCCTCGGAAGTGCGGCCGCCATAACGGAACGTTCCATCCTTCGCCAAATCGGCGATTGCCTGGAAATGCTGCACAAACGGCGCCGAGTTGAACTCTAGTTTCACGTCGGTGCCGCCAAGACCATTTTCATTCGTGCTATAGGGCACGTTGTTCCAGGCGGCATAGTTTTCCGTCTGAATCCAGGTGAGCCAGGTCGATGTCAGCCCGCAATTTGCGGCGCCACTCGACTTGATCTTTTTTGCGGCATCAAACACCTGCGTCCATGTCTTTGGCGGGTTCTCCGCATCCAGGCCGGCTTTTTTGAAGATGTCCTTGTTGTAGTAGAGGATTGGCGAGGAGGAGTTGTATGGGAAGGACAGCATGGTGCCGTCCGGCTTCGAATAATAGGAGACGATCCCCGGAAGGTAATCCGCCTTGTTGAACTCGTAGCTGGCCTTCTTCAAGACGTCGACCGCCGGCATAATCGCTCCTTCGGCTCCCATCATGACGCCGCTACCCGCATCGAAGACCTGCAGGATTGCTGGCGATTGCTTGGCGCGGAACGCCGCTATACCGGCGTTCAATGCTTCCGGATAGGTACCCTTGAAGACAGGGACGACCTTGAAATCCTTCTGGCTCTCGTTGAATTCCTTGGCGAGCTTGTCGACCACTTCGTTGTTGGCGCCCGACATCGCATGCCACCATTGAAGTTCTGTTGCTGCAAAGGTGTGCGTGGCGCCTGCTATCGACGCCATTGCCGCGATGGAGCATGTCATAATGAAACGGTTGGTCATGTTTCCTCCCTGTCATCTTTAATCATGCAACGGCGACCCTCCCAGATCACCATTGCAACTGCCGTACGCTCTCCAAAATCCTAGTCAATCCGCCCTGGATGCAAACGCGTTCACGGGACTTAGAGCAGCATGGTCCTCCGTCCAGATGGAGGGAGATATTTATAAGCCAGCTATCGTTCCTAGCCCATCCCGGGCACCTGCGCCAATATGCCGGTATTTCGCGATGCCTCTCAGGTCATTGCGGAACATGTCCCGCAACTCGCGAAACGAGGAAAAGCCCTGTCTTCGTCAGGCAGACGAGCAGTTCGTTCCTGTCTCGAGGTGGTCGAGATTGCAACATCACCGGTATCTCCTGAACATCGTGTTCCAATCAGCCTGGACCTGATCTACAGGCCAGCAATCTTTTTGAGATCGTCAATCGCGCCCGGTGCTGCGGCGAGAACCTGGGAGCCCCTGGTCAGACGCTCGCCTTCGGTCGGGAAGGGGTGGTACCAGCCGCCGGCTTCCTTCACGAGGCAATAGCCCGCCAGGCAATCCCAGGCGTGCATATACGGCTCATAGTAACCGACAAGGCGACCCGCCGCGACGTAGGCAAGCATGAGCGCGCCGGAGCCGTTGCGGATAAAATTGCCCCCCGCTTCGAGGATGCCTTCGACGATCTTGCCTACGGAGGCGGGCGTTACGTGGCTGTTGGCACCAAAACCTGTCACGGCATTCTGTATGGTGCGGCTTGCGTCGAGCGACAGCGACTTGCCATTCAGTGTCGCACCCCTCCCGAGGCAGCCCGCATACAGTTCGTCGAAACAGGGAGCGTAAATTACGCCAACGACCGGTATGCCGTCATGAAGAAGGGCGATGGAAACGCACCAGCTTGGCATGCCGTTGACGAAAGGGCTGGTCCCATCAATAGGATCGACGACCCAGGTATAACCGGAGGTTCCAGCCTGCAGGCCGTATTCCTCTCCCAACACGCCATCCGTGTCGTATGCCTCGCCGAAACGGGCGCGGATCAGCTCCTCGACCTCCCGATCGGCGATCGACACGACGTCCTGAGGATCGCGCTTCGTTTCGATTACAAGTGTCTCGCGGCGGTTGAAATAGTCGAACGCGAGCTTGCCTGCTTCACTGGCAACGGTCTGGGCTAGAGCGAAGCGCCCTTTAAGGCCGGAGACGGTTTGGGAGGTCATTGCGATTTTTCCTTGTCTGGATACAGCATGAAATTGAAAGGGCGAGGCATGCTTCATGCGCTGATGATGGCGATGCCCCGCTCTCGAAAGCCGATCGTCACCTCGGTCGAAGTCGGAAAAGGCTTTTCGACCGCATCGTCGACGACGAACAGCGTCGACGACCGCGTCTTGACTTCATATTCAACGTGATCACCCAGATATGCTGCGTGGATGATGTGGCCGCTGAAGCCGCTAGGCGAGGCGCCCGGCGAAAGTGTTATAGCGTTCGGCCTGACGGCGAGCTGGGCTGGGCCCTTGGCTGCCTTCAAGGTCGGCATCCGGTGGTGCAGACCCTCGACGTTGATCACGGCATGGCCAGGCTCGATTGCGATCACATCACAGGGAACGACATTCGCCTCCCCCATGAAGTCGGCAATGAAGGCCGAGGCAGGTGTTTCGTAGAGAGCGCGGGGTGCGCCCTGCTGGGCGATCTCGCCATCCTTCATGACAATAATCTGGTCCGACACGGCCAGCGCCTCATCCTGGTCGTGGGTAACATAGACGGCCGTAAAGCCCAGACGTTGCTGCAACTCTCGAATTTCCGTCCGCACCCGTCTGCGCAGTCGCGCATCGAGATTGGAGAGCGGCTCGTCGAGGAGCAGAACCTGTGGCTCCAGAACGAGAGCGCGAGCGACAGCGACACGCTGCTGCTGGCCGCCGGAGAGTTCCGCTGGCAATCGCTTGCCCATGCCGCCAAGCCCGACCAACTTCAGCCCCTCTTCGGCCCGTTCACGCGCTTCCTTCTTCTTCAACCCAGAAGACTCCAGACCATAGGCGACATTGTCCAGTGAAGTCATATGGGGAAACAGGGCATAGCTCTGGAAAACCATGGAGACATCGCGCTCGTTGGCGGGCAGCATCGTCACATCCTTGCCGGCAATCAGGATACGGCCCGAGGACGGATGCTCCAGACCCGCGAGCATCCGCAATGTCGTCGTCTTGCCGCAGCCAGAGGGGCCGAGGAGTGTCACCAGCGTCCCTGGCGCAATGGTCAGCGACAAGTCCGGAATGGCGGTGAAGGCGCCAAAGGTCTTCCTGACATTCTGGAAAACAACGGAACCGGGTTTGATCATGCTCATGCTGGGTTCTCCTGACCGATCGGAGTGGATGCGATTGCGACGGGTTCGGCGGTCGCAACGCGGTTCTCGCGCCGCAGACGGCGTTCACCGACGATTAACTGGAAGCCCGTGATGACGGCGATCATCACGAGGATCAGCGCTGAGGAATAGGCAATGGCAACGCCGTATTCGCCATTCTCCACCAGGCCGACAATGAAAGCGGTTGACATGTTATACTGGGCGCTGACGAGGAAGATCACTGCGCTGATCGATGTGATGGCGCGCACGAAGGAATAGACGAGTGCCGCCGTGATGGCAGGGCGAAGGAGGGGCAGGATAACCTTGCGGATCGTCCGGGAGCTGTTGGCGCCCAGCGTCAGGGATGCCTCGTCGAGACTTTTGTCGAGCTGGCTCATCGCTGCAACGCCACCGCGGACGCCGACCGGCATGTTGCGGAATACGAAGCAGGCAACGAGGATCAACGCGGTGCCTGTCATTTCCAGCGGCGGCAGATTGAATGCCATGATGTAGCTGATGCCGATGACGGTGCCCGGAATGGCGAAGCTCATCATTAATGCGAACTCGAAGAGGTTACGGCCGACGAACCGCTGGCGAACGATGATATAGGCGGTCAGCAGGCCGACAGCGGCCGTCAAGGGTGCGGAGATCAGCGCGATTTCCATCGTCGTCCAGAATGAGTTCCAGGCAACCCCGGACCATTCCAGCCCACCGTCATTGCGGATGCCGATGGAGAACGCTTTTATGTAGTGTTCGATGGTCAGGCTGTTATCCAGCCCCCATGTCTTCACGAAACCACCGAACAGGATCATGCCGTAAACGACGAGCGTGAATGCGATCCACGGAATAACCAGGGCGTGGACGGCGATCGACAGGCCTTTCGGCAGGGCAATGTGCGCACCGGAATCACCTTTTCCGGTCACGGTGGCAAAGCTCTTGCCCGAAAGCCAGAAGCGCTGCGCGATGAAGGCTGTCATCGTGAACATCAGAAGGATCATCGCAAGCACGGCTGCTCTTGACGGATCGTTCTGCGAGCCGACCACAGCGAAAAAAATTTCCGTCGACAACACGCCGTGGCTCCCGCCCAGCACCATCGGATTGCCGAAATCCGCCATGCTTTCGATGAATCCGATCAGGAATGCATTTGCCAGCCCCGGCGTCATCAAAGGCAGAGAAACCCGCCAGAGTGTCCGCCAGCGATTGGCGCGCAATGTTTGCGAGGCTTCTTCCATCGAAGGACTCACACCTTCGACGACACCAATCAGCACCAGAAACGAAATCGGGGTAAAGGACAACACTTGGGCGATCCAGATCCCTGTCAGGCCGTAAAGCCAACGGCTGGGTTCCGCTCCGGTCAAGCTGCCCACCCATTCAGTGACGACACCGGAGCGTCCGAACAGCAGGATCAGTGCCAGACCGATGACGAACGGCGGCGTGATGATCGGCAGGATGGTCAGCAGCCGCAGACCCTTCATGAACGGAAATCGGGTGCGAGTGGCGACGAGGGCAAAACAGAGCCCAAGCAAGGTTGCTCCCGTCGCAGTCAGGATCGCGAGGCTAAGCGTCCGCCATGCAACGCCGCAACTGTCGCCGCCAACAATGCAACGTAGGCTCCAAACCGAAGGATCCTGAATATTGGTGATGAAGCCGGTCGCATCGAATGAGCCGTCGATCGACTGGAAGGCCCCGACGAACATACTGCCGACTGGATAGAACACAAAGATGGCCACAAGGAAGATCAACATCGTGATCGAGCCTATGACAAACGCATCGCCCTTCATCACGCCCTGTTTCGCAAGGCCGAAGGAAAACAGCAGGACAAAGACGATTGCTGTGACTATGGCGCCGGCGCCCATGGCGGGCTGCCCGTCCGACATGGGGCCAAACAGAGTTTCGCTGACGGACCAGCTCCAGCCGGAGAAGTTGATCGCAAGGCCCTGCAATATCAGATAGGCGACGCCGATTGCACCCGACCAGGCAAGGACGAGCCCTTGACGATCAGGCGCGCGAATGAAGCGCGAAGCGCCTGCCACCAGAAGCGGGGCAGCCGCAACCAGCAGCCACCAACGCCCGAACTCGAAGATTTCCAGAGCCGCCGGGGCTGTTGCCCGATCCTTCGGATAGCTCGAGAGCCATCCGAAATTGTAGAAACCGCCCTCGATCCGGTACCAGGGCAACACGATCATGGCCACAAGGCCGACGATGAAGGCGACATCCTGCCTGCGATTGGCTTGTGCCATGGCTGTTTATCTCCGCTCAAATTTTGTGAAGGCTGCCAAAGATAACTTCGGCAGCCAACGGCCCTTGGGCTCAATTAGCCTTGGCGCCGATCTCCTTGTCCCAGCGGGAGAGCAAGGCCTTGCGGACAGTCGGATCGCCATATTTGGCGAAGTCGTAATCGATGAGCTTGATGTCCTCGAACTTCGGCGCTTCCTTCGGCACCTCGGCAGACTTGTTGGATGGAAGCTGGTAGGACTTGCCGTCCTTCATGTGCGATTGAGCTTCTGCCGACAGCGCCCAGTCATACCACTTCTTGGCATTTTCCAAGTTCCTCGCGCCCTTTACGATCGACATCGAGCCGATTTCGTAGCCGGTGCCCTCGCAGGGCGCGACCGTCTTGATCGGGAAGCCCTCGACCGTCTGGGCTACCGCATCGTGCATAAATACGATGCCAATCGTCGCTTCACCGCGCGCGGCAGACTTGACGGGAGCCGAGCCGGATTTCGTGTACTGTGAAATGTTGGCGTTCAGCTTGGTGAGATAGTCGAAGGCCTTTTCCTCGCCCATGATCTGCACGACCGTGGCAAGGGTGTTGTACGATGTCCCCGACGAGTTTGGATTGGCGATCTGGATTTCACCCTTGTAGGAGGGATCCAGAAGATCGGCCCAGCATTTCGGTTCCTTCAGGCCCTTCTTCTTCAGGAGCTCCGTATTGTAGCCCCAGCCAAGTGCCCCGGCGTAGACGCCGACCGTACGGAACTTTGAGGTTTCGGCCTGCTTCTTGGCCCAATCCTGAAGTTGATCGAACAATGGTGATTTGTATTCCTGCGTCAAACCTTCGGCGGCGGCCTGAAGATGCGGATCGCCTGTCCCCGCCCACCAGAT
>Ga0070670_100000654_pt1 | contig 26907 bp, 27 predicted proteins | sample KBSS63metaG_FD_64665 | JGI IMG/M metagenome (GOLD analysis project Ga0070670, IMG submission 64665) | Switchgrass rhizosphere microbial communities from Kellogg Biological Station, Michigan, USA - KBS S6-3 metaG | ecosystem: Host-associated > Plants > Roots > Rhizosphere > Soil ... | reverse complement strand
GTCGAGCGCAACGTGCAGCAGGGGCAGACCGTCGCGGCCAGCCTCTCCGCGCCGCAGCTCTTCCTCATCGCCAACGACCTCTCGCAGATGCAGATCCTGGCGCAGGTCGGCGAGAGCGACATCGCCCAGATCAAAGAAGGACAGCCGGTCTCGTTCACCGTTCAGGCGCTGACAGGCCAAACGTTTAAAGGAACCGTCAAGCAGGTGCGCCTGCAGTCGTCGACGACGGATAACGTCGTCAACTACACAGTAGTCGTGTCGGTGCCGAATACTGACGGCAAGTTGCTTCCGGGCATGACCGCGCGCGTGCAGTTCCTGACGAAGCAGTCCGACAACGTCCTCAAAGTCTCGAACTCGGCACTTCGCTACAAGCCGACCGATGTGGAGCTCGCAGCGCTGAAGGCATCGCGGCAGGCAACGACCACGTCGACAACCTCCACGACCTCGACCGCGCGTCCCGACCGCAAAGCGTGGAGCGGAACGCGCGGCACCGGCAGCAGCAACTTCGGCACGCTCTACTACCTCGACGCCAACGGCAAGCTGGCGGTGGCGCGCGTCAAGACCGGAATCAACGACGGCAGCACCACGGAGATCACCGGCCGCAACATCAAAGAAGGGATGAAAGTCATCGCCGGCACGATCAATCCGGCCGCGACGACCGCGCAGACCAGCACCGCGCCGGCCAGCCCGTTCCAGGGTGGACAAGCGGGCGGCGGCCAGCGTGGCGGCGCACGGGGAGGCTTCTGATGAACGTCATCGAAACGACCCAACTCGTCAAGACCTACACCACCGGCAGCACCGAGGTTCATGCGTTGAAGGGGATCGATCTGGCCGTAGAGAAAGGTGAATTCATCGCCATCATGGGGACCTCAGGCTCGGGCAAGTCGACGCTGATGAATCTTCTCGGATGCCTCGACACGCCCACCTCCGGCTCGTACCTCATCGACGGCGTTCGCGTCGACGGTATGGATCGCAACGCCCTCGCGGCGCTGCGCAACGAGAAGATCGGCTTCGTCTTTCAGGGCTTCAACCTTCTGCCGCGCACCAGCGCGCTGGAAAACGTCGAGCTACCGATGCTTTACGACCGCAGCGGCAAAAAGCGCGACACGCAGGCTCTTGCCGCCGCCGCCCTGCAGCGCGTCGGCCTCGGCGAGCGGCTCGATCACCAGCCGAGCGAGCTGTCCGGCGGCCAGCAACAGCGCGTGGCCATTGCCCGCGCGCTGGTGACCGAGCCGGCCATCATCCTCGCAGACGAGCCGACCGGAAACCTCGACACGCAGACGTCGATGGAAGTGATGGCGTTATTTCAAACACTTAACGCCCAGGGAATCACCATCGTCCTGGTCACGCACGAACCCGACATCGCCGTCTACGCCAAACGGATCGTGGAAGTCCGCGATGGCCGCATCCGCCGCGACGAGCCGGTGAAATCGCGCCGCTCCGCCGCGTTCGATCTCGAGCACTTCGAGGAAAGGGAGGTCGCATGAAATCCAAAACACTCATCAAGGTTGCGACGCAGAGCATCCGCAAGAACAAGATGCGCGCGGCGCTGACCATGCTCGGCATCATCATTGGCGTAGCCGCGGTCGTGGTGATGGTGGCCGTCGGCTACGGCGCCCGCACGCGCATCCGCGCCCAGATCAACAACCTCGGCACGAACATGATCGTGATCACGCCCGGCGCCGCGCAGGCTGCCGGCGTCAGCCAGGGTGCGCAGGCGTTCCCGAATCTCAGTCTGAAAGACGTCGACAAGATTCGCGCCGAGGCGCAGACGGTGTCCGCGGTGTCGCCGGTCATCGTTAGCCGCACCGCCGTCATCGGCCCGTCCGGCAACTGGCGGACGCAGATCAACGGCGTCGATACCGACTTTCAAACGATTCGCGATTGGCAAACGTCCTCCGGCGATTTCTTCACCGCCGACGACGTCCGTTCCATCCACAAGGTCGTGGTCCTCGGCAACACGGTCGCGCAGAATCTTTTCCCCGGACAGGATCCGGTCGGCTCCGAAATTCAGATCCGCAACTCGGTCTACAAAGTCGTCGGGGTGCTCGCGCCGAAGGGACAGACCGCCAGCGGCAGCGACTCCGACGACGTCGTGCTGATGCCGTACACCACCGCCTCGGCCACGCTCTCCGGCCGCGCCTTCATCCCGCAGATCCTGGCCAGCACGACGAATGAGCAGGACATCCCGGCCGCGCAGGAGGAGATCCGCACGCTCCTTCGCGAGTCGCACAAAGTGAGCGATGGCAACGACGACTTCACCGTCAAGAATCAAGCGGATCTTGCATCTGCTGCCGAAAGCTCGACGCAGGTAATGACGCTGCTGCTCGCTGCGATCGCCTCGATCTCGCTCCTCGTCGGCGGCATCGGCATCATGAACATCATGCTGGTCTCGGTGACCGAGCGGACGCGCGAGATCGGCATCCGCATGGCCATCGGCGCTCGCGGCTCCGACGTCCTCACGCAGTTCCTCGTCGAGAGCATCGTCATGGGCATCCTCGGCGGCGTGGCCGGACTCCTGTTCGGCTACGCGGGCGCCAAGATCGTCGGCCACTTCACCGGCTGGGAGACGGTGATCTCTCCGATCATCATGATCATCGCCGTCGGCTTCTCCGGCGCGGTGGGCGTGTTCTTCGGCTACTACCCGGCGAGGAAAGCTGCCGCGCTGAATCCGATTCAGGCACTGCGGTACGAATAGTTCGGAGCCAGTGTTGTGGGGCGCCGGCGAGGTGCCCCACATCACATAACCGCCTACATTCCGTGTGCTACCGTCCGCCGCGAATTTGGACGGTATCGTTCCGCTCCGTTCCGTCCTCCTGAGCAAACGGAGCAGCGCGCCGCAAAAGACCGCGGCGTGCGCGGAACTGCACCGCCTCTTTTCCGCAGCGACGTCCGCAACGGGACGCGCGATCACAACCACGAACACATTCGATGCAAACGGAGCGATCGCATTATCGCCTTCGTTGGCGGCCTCCTGCCTTCTCGATTCGACGCGAACAGCGGCGTTCGTGCGCGGCGTACACGCCGCACTGCGCGAGGCGCGGCGGCGGTTTCCGAATGAGATTCTCGAAGTCGTTTATGCCGGTACCGGCCCCTTTGCACCATTCGCCCTGATCCCCGCGTTCGGCAGCGCCGACGAAAGGATCCGATGGACGCTCGTGGACATCCATGAAGAATCGATCGCATCCGTGCGCTCGCTCGTGCAGCGCTGCCGCCTGGAACGATTCATCCGCACGGTCACCGCCGACGCGACGACATATCGTCACGATCGAGCGATCCACGTGATCGTCAGCGAGACGATGCAGCGAAGTCTGTGGGGCGAGCCGCAGGTGGCGATCTTCCGCAACCTCGGCCGGCAGTTGGCGCCCGGCGGAATCTCGGTCCCCGAGGAGGTGACGATCGATCTGAAGATGATCGCCGCGCGCGACGAAGAAGCGCGCTGGAGAGGCGAAGCGATCGTCGATCGCTCCGTCGCCGTCGGCCGCGTTTTTCAACTCGCGACCGGAGGTGAGACGCCGGCCGTTGTTCTTACGCTCGTACCTCCCGCGACTTCGTCTGCATATTGGGCCGCGCTCTTCACCCGAATTCGCGTTTTCGGCGAGGACATCCTCGACGCATACGAGTCCGGCCTTACCGTCCCCGAGATCCTCTGGCCAATCTCGCCGGTCACGCGCGTCACTACGCTGCAGTTTCGCTACGAAACCGAGGGAGTCCCCGGCCTGCGTTGGCGAGAGATGTGATCGATGTGGGTGCCGCGTCCGCCTCTCCGCGCGATCACTTCCTCGTCAGATTCACTGAAACCGTATCCGGCACGCGGTTGTAGATCGCTCCGTCCGCACCGTCCACGATCCATCCGATGATGCCGCCGATGGCGAGATTGCCCCAGGTCCATCCCGAGATCGACTTCGCGAAGGCAACCTTTGCGTCCTCGTACCCATCCTTGGAGACTGCAAGCGTGCAAGGCTCCGCGTTCCGCTTCAGTTTCACGGTCACGGGCGTCTGCCCGGCCGCTTGTGTTCCATTGCCGCAGTCGACGGAGACATTCGCGCCGGACGGACTGGAGTTGACCGGCACCTGCTGATACCGGCCGTGCGCAACAGAGGCGCAGCGCAACGCAAGGCAGCCTACGGAGATCACCAGGAACATTCTTTTCATGACTTTCCCCTCTCGTTAAGGACCCTCTCCGCCGACGTGCAGCCGCGCGTCCTAGACCCATTCCATTCCGCACGGATGATCGTCGGGGAGAAGGCTGGCTCTTCGGACACTACTTCGCGGCTTTTGTGGCGTGCGAGGCGAGCGACTCGAATGTCGTCTTGACGATTGACCACTTCGTGGGCACTGCCACTCCGATCGCGCGGGTGGGTTGGAGGAGGAGTTGTTCGAGCGGGGTGAGGTTCTCGGGGGCGCGGACGCCGTCCCATTCGAGGATTGAGGGATTGGGGAGCGGCTCTTCGGTGGTCAACAAAAAGTACGTATCGACGCCGTAGGGCGGGCTGGCGCCGAAGGCGCTTGCGTCGCCGAGGGGGATTTCGGTTTCGGTGGAGGTGGGCTGGAAGTGGTTTTCGACTGAGCCGGCGCTTGGCGACGGGAAAAGCAGCGTGCTCTTGCCGTAGCTGTCGACCACGAACGCGTAGACGTAGCGTTTCGGGATGTGCGCGGGCAGCGGTTGGGCGATTGCGCGCAGGACGAGCTCGTATTTTTCGCCGCCGATGATCGAGCCGCCGTCGGTGACGAGCATCGCATCGCGCGCGCGGCGGGCGGCCAGTTGATACGGGAAGCGATCGGACGGCGGCGACTCGAGGAGCTGCCATCCGTGAATCCTGCGAAGCGTGATCAGCGCCCCGCGGAGCGTCGGAGCCGTGTCGCGCAGGCGGCTGTTGGTTTTCCGCTCCGCGATCCAGGCCGTGCGGAGCGGCAGACCCGTTTTGCGGCGGTCGGATTTTTTCACCGAGGGGCGCACCCAGGCGTAGGAGAGATGGTGGCCGGTGAAGCGGCCGGTGAGGACGTAATTGGCTTCCTCCGGCGTCGCCGCCTGCTCGACGCCTTCGGCAGCGATGCCATCGACGAGTGAACTCGGCGCGGGGAACTGCACGAAGAGTGTCGATCCGGGCGACAGCCGCGCCATCGCGGCGATTGCGGCGGTGTTCTGGCCGAGGTGTTCCGTGGCGCCCTCGCTGAGCAGTTCCCACTCGCTGCCGTTCCATCGCAGGAGATGCGCCGGCGTGACGTCGATCGGATCAGTAATCCATCGCACGCCATGTTGCGCGGCCTCGGACGACAGCGATTTCGCCATTGTGGCGATGTCTTTCAGCGTGTGCGGCGAGCGTGGCGTCCAGATGCGGAGCGGGCGCACCGGCGGCGCGCCCCACGCGATTACTTCGAGGATTGCGCCGGCTTGCGGCATGGTGCCGGACTGCAGACGAGCCTCGCATTCGGTCACTCCTCGGAGCGCGGTGACGATCACCCGAGCGTCGGATGCGCGCAATTCCGTTCCGACGGAGAACCCGTTCGCCCAGCCGCCTTCGATGGTGATCGTTCCATCGCTGCGCACCTTCTGGACGGCGACGGCGATGCGGTCGTCGCGGCGATCGCTGCGCGCGCCGAGGAACGGCGCCTTGCGCGTGTCGACGGTCCCGGCCATCGTCGGCTGCTGAAATGGAGTCTCGGCGCGCATCCGCGCCGCGGCGCGAAGAAATGTTTCCATGGCCGGCTCGCCGCTGGCGGAGTCGCGCATCGATCGCATCCACGCCCACGAGAACGCGCCGTGAAACTTCCCCTCGGCATCGCGCGTCTCCCACGCCGCATCGACGTCCTGCGTCGCCGCGAGCACGAGCGCGCCGCGCGATTCTGGCTTCGGTACGATGACGCCGTCGGCGACGTCGCGGAGGTCCGGCTTGACGCCGCGCGGCCGCGCGCCGGTGCCGAGGCCGCGCGCGCCGGAGCTGCTGTGGCAGTTATCGAGGATGACCGTGAGCCGCGCGCCGCGGTCGAGGATGCGGTTGAAGAGCATGCGCAGCTCTTTGTCGCGGATGTCGGCGGCGCCAATGCGCGAGTCGGCGGGGACGAGCGATTCATCCAGTTTGTCGCGCTCCTCGGAGAGCGAATTGCGCACCTGCGATCCGTGACCGGCGAAGTAGAAAAGGATCACGTCGTCTTTGGCCGCCGCGTCCACGAGTCGCTGCTCGATCGTGCCGAGGATGGCCTCGCGCGTTGCCGCCTGATCGGTGAGCGTGACGACGTCGTTCCGGTCGAATCCGTAGAGCGCGACGAGCATGTCGCGCATGGTGTTGACGTCGTTGACGGCGCCGGCGAGATTCGGCCAGTCGCGGCCAGGAGCGGGAACGGCTTGCGGATGCGCGGCGAGCGTGGAGGCGGTGTAGTCGTTGATGCCGATGAGCAGCGCGCGTCGATGCGTTGCGGCGTCAACCTGGAAGCAGGCGGCGAGCACGGCGCAGGCGGCGAAGAGCCTCGCGAGATTTTTCATCGGCGCGAATGACACGTTTTGACCCGGATTGTGTCTACCTCACTAGAGAGGGACACATCATGAGACAACTGTTCTGCGTTTTTGTGGCGTTGCTCTGCGCGAATGCCGGCGCTGGTGTGGAACGGTGGGACGGGGTCACGCAGGCGAAGACGATCGATCCGAAAAAGTCGGCGGCGCTGTTTGTAGGGGTTCGCGATTTTCCGTGGGACAAAACTCTTGCGACGGTGCCGTACGCGGTCGATGACGCAGTGGACCTCGCGTATGAATTCACAATGGAGCAGCGCCCAGCGCTTATCGATGCGAAACGGGTCGTGCTCGCGCTTTCCGGCGAACCGCAGAAGAGCGAGTCGCAAGAGAAGCTGAGAAAATTGCTCGCGGCCGGCGTAGTCCGGCGCGATGCGACCACCGAGGACATTCTTGCCCTGCTCGAATCGCAATCGAGCTCCGTAGGTTCGAATGGAATCTTCATTGCGGCGTTTGCAACGCACGGCGTGAGCGACAACGGCATTCAATACCTGTTGACGGCCAGCACCATCCTCGGTCACTACCGCACCAACGGTCTTACGGACGCCGAGATCCGCGAGACCATCTCGCGCAATGGCGTGGCGCGGTCGCTCATTTTTATCGACGCTTGCCGGGAGCGGCTCGTCAAGGACCGGCGGAGTCCCGACGTCGATCCGCGGTCGGTCGCTACGTTCTTTCGCTCGATCAGCAGGATCACCGGCCAGGTCGTTTTCTCCGCCGCGCCGGGAGGCGGCTACGCGTACGACGACGAGGAGCGGCGCAACGGCGTCTTCACGGCCACGGTCATCGAGGGATTGCACTGCGGCGCACGCGCGAATGCGGCGGGGTTCATTACGGTGGACACGCTCCATTCGTATGTGGAGTCGCATGTGCTGGCGTGGCTGCAGGAACACAAGAACCGCGATGCGAAGACGGCGACGCAATGGGCGTCCGAAGGAAATTCAAAAGAATTGCCGCTGTCGATCTGTCCTAATCACAGCGCGGCAGCGTCACAGCGTCCTGCGCGGTGACGTTGCCGTAGGCCCAGATGCGCCCGGAAGAGTCTTTGTACGCGACGCCGCGGAACGACCGGTCGCGGCAGAAGCGCTGCACACCGCCGTCGACAACGCCATACGCGCCCGCGCCGTAGTGCATGGCCTCGACCATGGAGTCCTCCATGACCATGTCCGTCTCGACGAACAGGACGTCGCAATCGCGTCCGCGGGCGCTGGCGCGGACTTTCCAGCCGGCGAACCGCGAATGCGCGTAGCGATCGGTGAAAAAATTCGCGGCCGCGACTTGCTTGCCAGGCGGATGCGGATGCGACTCGCACATCGCGGCGAGCAGAGCGAAGATCATCAGGCGTCGGATCGTCATTGCGTCCTCCTCGCAAAGAAACGGCCCGCCGCGCAATTGCGGCGAGCCGTTCGTGGAATTACGGGCGGAACGGAGGGCAGAAGATCTCTTCGTATGCGGTACGGCCGATGTTCAGCCGAATGGCGTTCAGAAGATCGGACCAGAGCGTGGTCTGCGGATGAATCGCTTGCCAGTCCACTTCCGGATATGAGGGCGCATCGGGCGCTGCTCCCGCTTTCGGAACCAGGCGTGCCGACTGCGCGATCGGCGCCTCGGCGACGTCGTAATACATCTCGAAATGCTTGCCAGGATCTGGCGTGCCCATGAACGGCGCGGCCGGCGGGACGAATGCGGGAAGGTTGAGAACGGCCACCTCCACCTTGCCATTGGCGCCGGGCGACAACGACATCGAACGTCCCGTGCCGCCGTCGAACTTCTCTTCGACGATCTCGACGTTCTCGCCCGAGATCTCGATCTCGGCGCCGACCCACGAGGCGATTGCCTGCGAATACGGTGAGGCCGTACCGGTCCCGTCGAGACGTTCGAAGTGCACCGGCATGACGTTGCTGCCGGCGCGCGCGACGCGGTATGTGAAGACCTTGCCGCTGCGCAGATGAAGGCGGGCGGCGACCAGTCCGGGCGGCGGCGAGTCGAGCAGGTCGGTGTTGAACGCGTAGCCGGACGGCGCGATCTGCTTCAGATCCGCTACCCAGTTGAAGTCCTCACGCTCTGCGGAAGTGGTGGGGATGATGCTGCTACTCACGTTCCGAACGATGCTCAGCGCGGGCAGATCGGCAGCGTCCGGATTTCCTTTCTGAATGGAGAGCTCGGAGTTCGCCAGCTCCCACGCGCCGCCGCCGGCGACGGCAGTCTCCAGAGAATCGAGCGCCTGCGTTTCGGATTGATCCGAGAAGACAAACTGCGCGATCGCCGAGTCACGCTTCGGGCAATCGCCGGTGCAGTCGCCGGCGCGTGCGATCAAAAGGGGTTTGTGATGGGGGAGGGAACTACCGTCGGAGGATTGGTAGTCGTGATTGATATTGAGGAGGAGGACGGTCATTTCTTTGCCGTCCTGGCTGGGGACAAAGGCCATGAGGCCCGTAAAGAACAATTTGAGAATGAAGCTGTTCACGGTGGTTTCTCCTTGTGTTGTGGCGCGGACGCGAATGGCGACGAGCCGTGGCCGATCACCTGAAACCCCGCCCACGCCAGTACCGGCCTGAAGCCGGAGTTGTTGTTCTTGTTCATGAGCAGTTCGACTTGTGCCTGTTGCAGTGCAACCGCCGCATCGCTGCCCTGTCGATAGTGACGATGGAAAGACACGAGGACCCCCTCCGCTGTGGCGTCTTCGACGTTCCAGAGCGTGCCAACCACCGCCGGAACACCGGCGCCGATGAGCGGCCGTACAAATGGCGCAACGCCTTCCGCGCCGATCGGAAGCCCGCCGGCGCTGCTGCATGTGGAGAGCACTACGAGGCGTGTGTGTTCGAGCGGCGAAAGTGCGGTCAGCAGCGCCTGTGCCTCCAAAGGACCGGGTTGATTCGCTGACGGTGCGAAAAGAATGAAGGAGCGCGACGGCACCCGCGCATTGACGATGCTGTGTGCGGCGACATGAATGACCGCGCTGCTGCGCGCTTTCTCCAGGAAACTCGGAATGGTTGCGTCGCGTTCGAGCAGCATTTTCGCGTTTGCATAGAACGGATAAATTTTCTCGCATTCCGTTCGCGAGTGAGGGAGCGGCTGTAATCCGTGCGCAATCGCCAGTCCGGCATCGAAGGCCGGATCGCCGATCAGTAGTACGGACGGCGCGGCGTCTGGAGTGAATCCTCTGTCCCGGCTCAGCGAGACGAGGTAGAGGTTCGCGCTGCCGGCGATCTCGATCGGGACATCTTCGATGAGATAGCGCCGCGTAGTCGAATTACGGAGGGCGGCAAACGGCAGACCGTGCAGGGCTCCGTCGGGAACGATCACCAGCCGCGCCGGCATCTTCGCGAACTTCGCCATCGGTTCAGCGATCAGCGCGTTGTAGAGCACATACGACTGCGCCTCGAAATTGCTGCGGTTGCGGATATTTGCTGCGCGCTGGAGCAAGGAACTGTGGCGCTCGATCTCGCGTGAGGGCATTGCCAGCGGAACGGCTTGAAAGAAATCGCGCGATAAGAGCCAGGCCACGGCGTGATCGCCGAGAAACGAGTATTCGATGAGGAGCGTCCCCGCCGGGAGCGATTGACGAATGGAAGCGACCTCCTTCGGTTTGCCGTCGAAATCTTTCGGAGCGATTTCTGAAATCAGATACAGCGGCTCGAATGCGCGCTGGCGTTCGGCGTAATCGAATGCTTTTTCCGGGCGTCCCTCATTGAGAAGTTGCCGGATCAGGTTCTGATACGTTTCCGGGAACCGCGAAAAATACGAGCTCCAGATTTCCTCGCCGGCGCCGCGCTTGCGGTGCTCCAGCATGTCCAATTCTTCGGCGTGGACCTCGTCGATCGCCGCAAGAAGATCCTTCTCCGCCTCGGCGTTCTTTCCGGCGCGACGCTGCGCCTCCGAGCGTTCCGTAAGCAGAAGAGCGCGATTCGTCCTGCGTTCAGCACCCGACAAACGCAATGCTTCGGAAAATGCATTCGCTGCTTTTGCCGGATTGATACGAAGCAACGATTGTCCTCGCACTTCCTCAATGCGCGTCTGAAGGATCTGACGTGCATTTGGGTCGATATCGGACGCTTTCAGGCGGATCGCTTCATTGAGATCGGCGGAGGCTCGATCGTACTGCCCGAGATGAATCTCGATTTCCGCGCGTTCTCTCCTCACCACGCCGAGATGCACCTCCAGGTTCTTGATGGCACTGATTTGTTCGGGTGGCGTGGCGACGAGCGCATGTTGAATCAGGCGCAGGGCCGCCTCTTGATATCGCAGCGCGATTTGCGGATGACCCAGCGCCAGCGCCGTTGCCGCAACTTCGCCAAGAAGGATGTGGCGGGCTCCCGTATCTGCCAGGTGAGATGACTCCCGGAGGGCCATGATTCCTTCGCGCCACGCAAGCTCATTCTGTCCAGCGCTCCGGAAGACTCCGATGCGGCGCATATGCGTATCGGCGACGCTTTCCATGTCGCGCTCGCGTTCGTATTCGGTCAGCGCGGCATCCGATTCGGCCAGTGACTCCACATAGCGTCCCTCCTTGCGCAGGAGATTGGCGCGCGTGGAGTGAATGCGCGCGAGAAAGCGCGCATAGCCGTGCGTTCGCGCGTCGCCTTCAATCGGGTCGAGCATCGCGGCGGCTTGTGAGGATGCGTTGAGCGCGTGACCGAATGACACTGCATTCGCTTGTCCGAGGCGTGCCTGCAGAGCGAGCGGAGTGCCTGTCACCGTCAGGTCGCGTGAGTTTCTATTCGGCGCCTTCAGCGCGTCTGGCGAAGGTTCCATCGCCGCGACGAGATCGGCGTCGTACCGGTCGCTGAGCAGCTTTGACAGCGCGTTCGCGAGCGTTCTTGCGTCGTCGTGATGCCTTTTCGTCAGCAGGTCGTTCATCAGATAGCGTTCGGCAGACAAAGGGAACGGGCTGATGAGGCGCGCGATCGTTTTTTCGTTGTGTGTGCGAAGCGCCGCGGGCAGTTGAGCGCGATTTTGAGCCCATTGTTCTGTTGAATCGACCTGGTGAAGAAGCCGGTCCCGATACGAGTGTGCTTCATCCGACTTCCGTGAATTGTCGATTTTCAGGAACTGTCCCCACGACTCGATGGCCTCAGTCGTAAGGAAGAGAGATTCTTCGATCAGAGCAAGATTGAACCGCGCAGCCGCTGACGGAGGTGTCGCGGCCGCGGCCTGCTCTGCGTTGTCCAGGGCGTTCAAAAGATCGGTGGGCCGGTTTTCGCGCGACGCGCGAAGCGCGTATCCGGCCGCGAGATCGTTTCGTGCCGCGGGATCGACGGTCGCAAAACGTTCGAGCGAAGAAACGGCGGCGTCCGTACAGAACGGCTGTTTACTCAGCATCTGCGCCGCGGCGGCGCGGCTAGCGATGACATCGTCGCATTCCGGCGGGACCCTCACCGGCTGCCATGGCGAGGTCGCCGGCTTCAGATCCTCAGAACGAAGCCACACATCCGTACTTTCCGTGTCTCTTTTGCATGTGGCTGCGCAAAGTGCAAACGCGATGAGCAGGAGTCGTTTCAAGGCTCTCATAAGATACGCGTTTCCTGGAGACGAGATCGAGCGATGACGAACGACGATCGGTTTCAAGACCTTTACCGGAAGTATTACAAACGGATGGTCCGTTTTTACGTTCTCTCCTTTCGGGTGACCGAGGAGGACGCGGAAGAGTTGACGCAGGACGCGTTTTTCCGGTTTCTGGAGGCGATGGACGAATATCGCGGCGACGCGGAGTGGGCCTATCTCGAGACCATTGCTCGCAACGTCGCGTACAACAGGATCCGGTCGCAGAAGACGGCCAAGCGCGGCGCGGAAACGGTCGATGTTCACGATCGCAACGCCATCCCGGAACCGGCGGCGCCGCCGGAGCCTGATTACGCGCAACGCGAGGAAGAGGCGCTCCGCAGCAAACGTCTTCGCGACGCGATCGCCGGACTTCCGACGGGCAGCCGCGAGTGCATTCAGTTGTGGCTCAACGAATTTACATACGACGAGATCGCGAAGTTTCTGAAGATCACTGTAGACGCGGTCAAGTCGCGATTGCGCGATGCGAAAAAGATCCTTCGCGCGAAGCTGGGAGATGCGAACGCGTTCCCCGAGGTTGAAGAATGACTACGAAATCAGAGTTGTCCGCTGCCAATCGGGATCTCATTACCGAAAATCGGCTGGCCATCGGCGAGCCGCCGACTGCCGAGGAAGTGTTGGCGTATACAAGAGGGGAGCTGGCGCCGGATGAGGAAGCGCGCATTCGCGAGCGGCTCATCGCTTATCCGGATCTCGTGCGAACGTTGACTACGCCATTTCCGGAAGGCGCGGATCCCGATCATCCCGATTACCTCTCCGATCATGAGTTCGCGCGGCACTGGAAGGCGCTGCAGAAGCGGCGTCACCATTCGGATGGCAGCCTGCAGGTCTGGCGCGCATTCGGTGCGATCGCGGCGGCAGTAGCGGTCGTCCTCGGCGGTCTGCTGTGGCGCGCGGAGATGCAGTTGAAACAGCCGGTGGCAGTGTGGGAACAGCAGGATCTCTATCCGGACGCGCAGCGCGGCATCGGTGAGCGACCGAACACGTTGACCCCGCACGGCGATTCATACCTCCTCGTGCCGACGTTATTGCCGGACCTGGCGGACAAACTTCGGGCGGAGATCGTCGACGCGATCAATCCATCGCGAACGGTCTGGAGCAGCAAGACCCTGTCGCGCACTGCCGATGGCTCGCTGGTCATCGTGGTCCCGCGTGAATTCCTCAAGCAGGGCACGTACCGGCTCGTGGTCTACGGCATCACCGGCGAACGTCAGGAACCATTGAACTCGTACACGCTTCGCGTTCCCGCTCGATAACTTCGGACCACTCTTTGCACACCGTTTCGCCATGATCAGGAAACTGAAATCGGGCGAATACCGGCTGTACTCGCGGAAGAAAAATCCGGCCACCGGCAAGCGCCGCAACCTCGGCACGTTCAAGACGCGCGACGCCGCACAGGCGCATGAACGCGCCGTCCAATTCTTCAAGCGGCATTGACAGGAGGTCGAAATGCCGGAGAAGGAAACGTTGGAGCGGGCGAAAGAGGACAAGCGCGAGGGGAAGGCGCCATCGACGCAGGCGGGCGAATTCGTGCGCGAAGAGATCGACCACATCCGCGAAGGGAAGCATGGCGCGCGCTCGACCAAGCAGGCCATCGCCATCGGATTGTCGAAGGCGCGTCGCGCGGGCGTGAATCTGAAGCCGCCCGCGAAGGGAAAGGCGAGTGCGAAGACGCGGCACAGCGCAGCTCTGGCGCTGAAGGAAGGCAAAGAGAAGCGCAAGCCGTCCGCGAAGCGCTCGCGCGCGGCCGAGAGCGCGCTGAAGCGCGAAGGGCGTTCGGCGGCGTCGAAGAAAGCGCTGTCGCGTCAGGCGAAGACGGCCTCGAAGAAGCGCAGCGCATCATCGCGATCGGCCGCGGCAAAGAAAGCCGCGCGGACGCGCGCTCGCGAGAAGAAGTAACTCTCTCATCTGTCATCCTGACGAGGAAATCGCAGCCGCTGCCGATATGGGCGCGTTCAGCAACCTCCTTTGGCGCCGCAGAGCGGCTTCAGAGGGTAGCCAGGGGTTGAGCGAAGCGACACCCCTGGAAACAGGAGCGGCGCGCGGAATTCGTGCCGCGTCAGCGGCACTCGAAGCGATCGCTAATCTGCAATTGCGCGCAGGTTCTGGTGCCGCTGACGCGGCACGAATTCAAATCGCGTCGCAAATCGAGGGGTGCTCGCAAAAAGCGCTCGCACCCCTCGCTACCTTCTGAAGCCGCTCCGCGGCGGTGAGCACGAAACCCGTGACGCAATTTCCTCGCAGCCTCTTCAGGATGAAAACCGTGCCGGCTTGGCGCGTCTACTGCACGCCCTCGGCGCGGAGGATTCATGACCCTTCCGCCTTGCTACACGCCGCCGGACGATGACGATCAACCTGACGATCCGTCGCGGCGCTCCTTCGTTCTCGGGACGGCCGCAGCCGCTGCCGCGATCGTCGTCACGCCGATTCTCGGAAACGCGGAGCCGGCTCCGAGAGTTGATCCGAATGCGATTCCGGTTGCGCTCACCGTCAACGGCACGCGTCACGATCTGCGTCTCGATCCGCGCACGACGCTGCTCGATGCGTTGCGCGAGCATCTCGACCTGACCGGCACCAAGAAAGGTTGCGATCAGGGAGCGTGCGGGGCGTGCACGGTGCTCATCGACGGCCGCCGCTACAACTCCTGCCTCACGCTCGCGGTCATGCACGGCGGCCAGAAGATCACCACGATCGAAGGGCTGGCCGCGAACGGCCGGCTGCATCCGGTGCAGGCCGCGTTCATCCGCAACGACGGATTCCAGTGCGGCTACTGCACGCCCGGCCAGATCTGCTCGGCGGTGGCGCTGCTGAACGAAGGGCACGCCGGAAGCGACGACGAAATCCGCGAATGGATGAGCGGCAACATCTGCCGCTGCGGCGCATACGGAGGCATCGTCGACGCGGTAAAGGAAGCGGCCAAGAGCGGAGGCGCGAATGCACCCGTTTGAGTACTCGCGCGCCGCCGACGCCGCACGCGCGCTGACCGCGGGCGCGAAACCGCAGACGAAGTTTGTGGCTGGCGGCACGAATCTCATCGACCTGATGAAGTGCGAAGTGGAGCGTCCGGCGCGCCTCGTCGACATCAACGCGCTGCCGCTGGCGACGGTCGAGGCGGTGAAAGGCGGCATCCGCATCGGTGCGCTGGCGCGGATGAGCGACGTCGCCGCGAACCCGCTCGTGCGCAAGCACGCGCCGGCTATTTCGCAGGCGTTGCTGGCCAGCGCCTCGCCGCAGTTGCGCAACGCCGCGTCGATCGGCGGCAATCTGATGCAGCGCACGCGATGCCCGTACTTCCGCGAGCTGACTTGGACGCCGTGCAACAAGCGCAATCCCGGCAGCGGCTGCTCGGCCATCGAGGGCGACAACCGCATGCACGCGATCCTCGGCACGTCCGAGCACTGCATCGCCACGCATCCGTCCGATTTCGCAGTGGCCGTGGCCGCGCTCGATGGAGTGATCGCGCTGCGCGGTCCGAACTGCGAGCGGCACGTCGCTGCCGTCGATTTTCATCTGCTTCCGGACGGCACACCGCACATCGAGCACGCGTTGAAGCATGGCGAGTTGATCACCTCCGTGTTCATTCCGGACGCGCCGCACGCGCGCAAGTCGTCGTACCTGAAAATCCGCGATCGTGCCTCATACGAATTCGCGCTTGCCTCTGCAGCGGTCGGACTCCATATCGAAAGCGGCGTGATTCGATCGGCGCGCGTTGCCCTCGGCGGCGTCGGCACGAAGCCGTGGCGCGCGAAAGCAGCCGAGGGGGCGTTGACGGGGCAACAGGCATCGGTCGATGTTTTTCGCCGCGCGGCCGACGCCGAGATGAGCAAGGCCCACGGCTACGGTCACAACGATTTCAAGATCGAACTGGCGAAACGGACGCTCGTTCGCGCGCTCACCGATCTTGGAGGTGTCGCATGACGCTTCCAATGATCGGCAAGCCGCGCGACCGCGTCGACGCGCGCGTGAAAGTGACCGGCGCTGCGCGCTTCGCGGCCGAGAACAATATGAAGGGCCTCGCGCACGCCGTCGTCGTCGCGTCGACGATTCCATCAGGACGAATCAAATCGATCGACGATGCCGCGGCGAAAAAGTCGCCCGGCGTTCTCGCGGTGATCACGTATCAGAACGCGCCGAAGCTGAACCAACCGCCGGCGCAACCGACCGGACAGAGCGAGAAGGGTGGTCAAAAAGGCGGTCAGCAATCGGGCGGTCCGCCTCCCGACTCCGGCAACTACGCCGAGCCGCATCTCCTCCCGTTCGCCGACGCCACGATCCACTACGTCGGCCAGCAGATCGCGGTCGTCGTCGCGGAGACGCTCGAGCAGGCGACCCATGCGGCGAATCTCGTGCGCATCACGTACGACGAAAGCCCGGCGAAGACGGACATGGCCAAACATCGCGCCGAGGCGACGGACAAAGGATCGCAGCAGGCGCCGCCGATTCATGTTGGCGATGCCGACACGGCATTCGCCTCGGCCGCGGTGAAGATCGATCAGACGTACACGACGCCGTACCAGCATCACAATCCGATGGAGGCGCATTCGCTGGTCGCCTCGTGGGAAGGCAACCGGCTCACGCTGCACGAATCGTCGCAGAACATCTTCGCCGTGCGCACCACCATGGCGAAAGCGTTCGGCATCCCGAAGGAGAACATCGAGATCATCTCGCCGTTCGTCGGCGGCGCATTCGGCAGCAAGGGATCGACGTGGCCGCACGTCGTGGCCGCGGCGATCGCGACGTATCAGCTCAAACGTCCGGTGAAGTTGTGGCTTCCGCGCAAGCAGCTCTTCTTCACGAACGGCCACCGTCCTCCCACCGAACAGCGCGTGGCCCTCGGCGCGGCCTCGGACGGCAAGCTCGTGTCGTTCATCCACGAAGGCGTCAGCCAGGGCAACAGCGTTTCCGATTACAACGAGCGCTTCACGCGGCCGACGCGCACGATCTACGCCTGCCCGAACATTCGCGCCGCGAACAAAGTCGTCGAGCTGAACGTCTCCAGCGGCACGTACATGCGCGCGCCCGGCGAGAACGTAGGGATGTTCGCGATCGAGTCCGCGATGGACGAGCTGGCCGAGGCGCTGAAGATGGATCCGGTCGCGCTGCGGCTGGCGAATTACGCGGAGGAAGATCCGGTCGAGCACAAGCCGTGGTCGAGCAAATCGCTGCGGCAGTGTTACCAGCAGGCCGCCGAGCGCATCGGCTGGTCGCGGCGCAATCCGGTGCCGCGATCGACACGCGACGGCCGCTGGCTCATCGGCATGGGCATGGCCAGCGCGACCTATCCCGCGCATCGCGCGCCCGCCTCGGCGCGCGGACGCATCGAGGCGTCGGGCAACGTCGTCATCTCCTGCGGCACGCACGAGATGGGGATGGGGACGGCCACGATCATGCAGCAGGTTGCCGCGGAGACGCTCGGCGTGCCGTTCGAAACGGTTCGCTTCGAGTACGGCGATACGAAGCTGCCGCAGGCGCCGATCTCCGCCGGATCGCTGACCGCGGCGACGGTCGGAACGGCCGTGTATCAACTCGCGAACGAGTTGAAGCGCAAGCTGGTCGAGCTGAACGGCGGGCAGGAACTCGCCGCCGGCGACACATACGGCGCGCTGCTGCATCGCCACTATCTGACGACGGTCGAAGCGCAGATCGACGCGAAGCCGGATCCCGAGGAAGCGAAGTACGCGTCGCACTCATTCGGCGCGCAGTTCGCCGAGGTCGCGGTCGATGCGGACCTCGGCATCGTGAGAGTACGGCGCATCGTCAGCGCATTCGGCGGCGGCCGCATTCTCAACGCCAAAACGGCGCATAGCCAGTTTTACGGCGGCATCGTGCAGGGCATCGGCTGCGCGCTGCTGGAACAGACGCGGTTCGACACGCACGTCGGTTCCTTCACGAACGTCAACCTCGGCGAGTACCTGCTGCCGGTGAATGCGGACATCCCGCCGATCGACATCATCATGGTCGAGGAGGACGACCCGCACGTGAATCCGATCGGTGTGAAAGGCATCGGCGAGATCGGCATCATCGGCGTCGCGCCGGCGATCGCGAATGCGGTCTACAACGCGACGGGGAAGCGGGTTCGCGATCTGCCAATCACGATCGATAAGTTGCTGTAAAGGCCTTTAACCACAGAGGCACAGAGGTACACGGAGAACACCTCTGTGCCTCTGTGGTGATATCAGCCTTTGAGTTTGCGCAGATCGTCGACAGTGTCGATGTCGACCGCCGCATCTTCGAATGTCACCACTGTCGTGACGTCGCGATGCGCTTCGATGACGGCGCGCGCGCCTCGGTCGCCGCGTAACGCGAGTAATTCCGACGCGAACTCCGGCGCGAACACCGCCGGGACTCCGGCGATGCCTGAGTAACCAGTGGCCACGATCGGACTAGCAGTTGCTATGAGATCTAGCAGATGCTCTATCGTGATGAGCGGTTGATCGCAGAGCATGATCAGAATGCGTGCATCAGCCGGTGCGAGACGAACGCCGACGCGGATCGATGACGCAATCCCTTCCGCTGCATCGGGATTGAGCTGCGGCGTGACAACGATGACGTCGTCCGCAACAGCGCGAGCCAGCCGCTCCGCGCGTTGAACCAGCGTTTCCCCTTCGAAAACGATCTCCTGCTTCGACGTGCCGAGGCGTTTGGAAGAACCGGCGGCGAGAACGATGGCGACGACCATCACAACGTCTGGTTCATGAGCCAGTCGGTTTGGACGTCGGTGCCGAGGATGAAGGGGTGGGCGCCGCATTGCACGAAGCCGCGCTTGCGGTAGAAGGCGATGGCGCGCAGGTTGTGCTCCCAGACGCCGAGCCAGAGGCGGGTGCCGCCGAGAGTGATCGCATGCTGTTCGACGGCATCCATCAACGTTTGTGCGATGCCGTGGCCGTGATGCGGCTGATCGACGTAGAAGCGGGCCAGCTCGACGTCGCCGTGCGGCGAACCTGGCGTTTGGCGAACCTGCGCGTACGCGATCGTGTCGCCGTCTTCTTCGCCGAGGAGCGTTACGACGCCTTCCGTTTCGAGCTCGCGGCGTTGCGTCTCTTCGCCGAACGCTACGCTCGTGTACGCATCCATGTCCGCGGCCGTGTTGTGCGGCGCGAACGTATCGACGAACGTCTTCAGCGAGATCGCGGCGAGCGTTGCGGCATCGGCCGGCGTGGCGACGCGAATGAGCATCAGACGGCCTTGAATTTTCCGTACTCAGGCGAGAGGTGCATCCCCGCGTTCGTGGCGATGCGCGCCATGGCCACGAGGCCCGATTCGAGTGCGCCTTCCATGAAGCCGAACCACGCCGGCGACGTGTGCTCGCCGGCGACGGCGATGCGGCCGGCGATGAGATCGGTGTACGACTTCTGCGTCGTCGTCACCTCGCCGCGCGCGGGACACGAGTAGCCCATCCCGATGCGCTTCGGCCAGTTCTCGAACTCGGCGTGCGTGGCTTTGTAGTTTGGCAGGAGCGCGGTCAGCCGCGGCGCGAAGTACGACGCGCCGCCGCCGGCGTCAATCGCACGCTGTGCCGGCCGGCCGCCCGCGAAAACGCTCACGTCGAACGGTGCCGTGTCCAGTTGGTTGTCGGTTCCTTCCCACATCATCCCGAGGTTGTCGGACATGCCGCTCGGAGCGACGCCTTCCGGAATCCAGAAGCGCCGTTCGATGGCGGAGAGGTACTTCACGGCCGGACCGTGCGCGATGGCGCGATACGGAAACGGCTTGCCGTCGATGGTGATCTTCTCCATGGCCACGCTCGGAACGGCCACGACGACGTAATCGTACGGGCCATCCTTCGCGCCGCCGGCGAGGTCGATGAAGATGCGATCGCCGGTGTGGATGTTCGTGGCGCGGCCCTGATTCAGATCGAAACCGGCCGCCAGCCGCCGGCCCAGCGCCTGATTGCCGGACGAGCAGCGAAAGACTTCCGTCTCCTCGAAAAACGCATAGCCGCCGCCGGCCGCGAGCTGCGAAAGCGCGCCGAGCCAACTCTGCTCCGCCGCCGGAATGCAGTTGTCCAGCTCGAACTCGAGGAGGATGGCCTTGCGCGCCAGCTCGCCGGTCTTCGCCGGAATCTTCGACGCGAGCGATTGCGCATCGAGCGCCGCGGCGCCGTCAGTCGTCCACGGCATCCATGGATTGCGAACGATCTTCGACTCCTCGCCCCAGAGCTGGAAAACTTCGTCCATCTCGTGATGCAACGCTTTCTGCTCGGACGGCGAGAGATGCCGGCCCTCGAGAATGAGCGGCATCTCCAGCCCAGCGGCGGCGTAGTTCTCCTCCGAGGAGAGGACGCTCATGGCGAACCCAAAGTGCTGCCCGAGCGCGATCCAGAGCGGATGATTCGTCCCGATCAACTCCGCGCCGGCTTCGAGGATGCGTCCCGGAACGAGCGTACGCGTCGACGACACGCGCCCGCCGACGCCGCGCGGCTCGATGAGCGTGACGGCGAATCCAGCCCGCGCCGCGAACCACGCCGCGCTGGCGCCGGCGAATCCGGCGCCGAGGATTGCCACGCGCGGCGAGTGCGACGCGATGCGCTGCGGCGCGCCGACCAGTCCGACCGGCATCGCCTCGCGAAGCCGCTCGAAATGTGCAGCCGCGCGTTGCCGGCGTTCATCGCCGCCGATGCGGCGTCCGAAACGGCGATGCAGCTTCGCGAAAAGTGAGCGGCCCATGGAACCTCCGTGAATCAGTGATTAGTGGATGCGTAGATTAGTAGATCAGGGCAAGGCAGCGGTTAATCTAGCGACATGACGATCAAGAGATTGGACCATGTCAGCGTCGTCGTCGAGGATCTTGCCGCCGCCGTCGCGTTTTTCACCACGCTTGGGATGACGGTCGAAGGGGAGGCACCGATCGAAGGTCCGTGGGTGGATCGCATCAACGCGCTCGAAAATGTTCGAGTCGAGATTGTCATGATGCGGACGCCGGATGGGCACGGGCGGCTCGAGCTGACGAAGTTTCACAATCCCAAACTGGTCGCGAGCGAACCGGCCATCGCACCGCCGAACACGCTCGGCCTGCGGAGCGTTATGTTTGCAGTCGAAAGCGTTGACGACTCTGTCGCTCGCCTGCGCGCCAACGGCGCCGAGCTCGTCGGCGAGGTGGCGCAGTACGAGGACAAGTACCGGCTCTGCTACGTGCGAGGTCCGGCAGGCATCATCGTCGCGCTTGCCGAGGAGCTCTAAACCCCGTGCGCGTTGCGCGCGCACGGGATTGGTTGCGTTACGAGAGCGTGTCTTTGAATGAGTCCAACGTGCGGCGCGCCCGCGATGAGAGCCGCCCGCCGGCGGCGGCATTCGTCCGCTCGATGATGTCGACGGCATCGAACGTATCCCGTTCCTTATCCGACACCACCGTCACCTCGGCGCGATTGATGGGCCACGCGGCCACGCCGTTGTGCGTGCGGCGCACGTTCATCCACGCATCGTGATCGCCGAGAACGAAGTAGCGCTTGCCCTGTTCGAGCGCGAGCTCCGCGCAACGGCGCATGAGGAATTGCTCCGCGTGACGGCGGCTGGTGAAGCTGTTGCCTTCGACGAGAACGCGCCACGTGTCCGGCGCAAGCTGCGTTTCACTGAATCCGCCCGTGAAACTTTCATCGCTGGAGCGGTACTGCGTTGCACAACCGGCTGCAAGAATGCAGAAGACGAATACGACCGAAAGTCTGCGCATGATTGAATCCTCCGGCGCGACCCAAGAGCAGATCGTGCGCCGCGTTTTGGCGGAGTCGTAGTCACAGTTTTCTGCGTTGCGAAGAGATGGAGGAGTAATGAGTTGTGCGATTGCGAGGATTGTTATTTAGACGCAAACCCAATTTCACGTCATCGCTGAAGTGGCTCCCGCAAAGGACAGTAGTGAATCCAAATTCGTCCGCTATCCGCGTAGGGGAACCGATTTCACGCGGAGCCGCGGAGATCGCGGAGTTTCTTTTCTCCGCTCCTCCGCGTCTCCGCGTGAACCCGTATCCCTGTTCAATCTCGCGCGGTTGATCGCATCCATGCAGGTCGCAGCTTCGCAATCTTCGCGAAGACCGGACACGACTCATCGTGCGCGCCGGCGAGGTAGCCGCAGCTCAGGAGGAACGAGCCGGTGATCTCTCCGCCGGTGAAGACGAAGGTCTTTTTGAACAGCCGCACCCATTCGTCTTTGGTGCGCGGGTGATTCGCGTCGAGCCAGGCGGCGAAGCTGCCGTGCGATTTCTGCAGCGTGCGAATGCGGCGCGCGTTCTCGATCGCGGCATCGATCTTCAGGCGATTGCGGATGATGCCGGCGTCGTTGAGCAGGCGTTCGCGGCGTTTCGCTGTGAAGCGCGCCACGCGATCGATGTCGAAATCGGCGAATGCGGCGCGGAAGTGGTCGCGCTTCTTCAGGATCGTCAGCCACGACAGGCCGGCTTGATTGATTTCGAGGACGAGCCGTTCGAAGAGCGCGTTGTCGTCCGCGATCGGGAAGCCGTACTCCTCATCGTGATACGGCCCGTGAAACGGATGGCCGGGCGCGACGTCGCAATAGCTCACGACACGCTCCGTTCCTCGACCGTCGTCGAGAATGACTGGTCGTCGACGTCGAGGTAGAGCTGCCGTTCGGTGATGGTGAGCGATAGCGACGCGCGGCGCGGCAGGATTTCGGCGACGCGTTCGATGAAGCCGCGGCCGAAGGTGTAGATGCGGATCTCGTCGCCGCCGTGAATCTTTTTTCCGGCGAGCTGATTGAGGACCATGGCCGGATCGCGATGCGTGTAGACCGCGGCGCGGCCGGCCAGTTTGCTGCCGCGATGCAGTCGCTCGGCGTCCGGCGCGCCGACTTCGATCCAGGCGGTGATGCGCCCGGTGAGATCGCGCACCAGCACCGCCGGTTCGTCGCCCGACGCAACGCCCTCCGTCAGCGCGATTCCTTCGGTGTATTCGAGGCAGTAGGCGAGCACGCGCGTCAGCATGTACTCGGCGGTTTCCGAGGGCTGCCGCGCAATGGGCAAATCAAAGGTCTCGTAGACGCCGCGATCGACGTCCGAAAGTTGTATCGCGAAGCGGTACATCGTGGCGGTGAGCGCCACTAGTCGCCGTCGTCCTTGTAATCCATGTGCAGCTTGTGCATCACGCGATGGATGAACGGCGCGAGCAGCAGGCCGAGGACGCCGATGAAGACCAGGCCGGAGAAGAGGGCGTAGAGCGATGCGAAGACTTTCGCGCCATTGTTCGGGAGCGGATCGACGGGTCCCATCCCGCCGAGGATCATCGAGGCGTTGAGCAGCGAATCGATCCAGCCCAGCCGGGCGATGACGTGATAGCCGAGCACGCCCGCGCCCAACGCGATCGCGCACGCGAGAATCGAGTAGCCGAAGTGACCGATGACGCGCCGGGCAAACTCGACACGCGTGAGCAAGCGATCGGTGCGGTGTTCGTACATTGACGCGGATTAGAACACGCGTGCGATCAGAGCTGCCCTTCGAGCAGTGGCAAGACGAGCCGCGCCGCCCACGCACGAAGGCGCCACGCGCGCGGCGCGGCCGGACGCCGTTCGCGCGCGCCGACCGTCCAGGCGTGACTGATGTGCTGATCGATCGACGCCAGGAGTTGCTTCGCCAGCGTTTCGTCCTCGGCCACGCACATCACCTCGGTGTTCAGATTCGCCGAGCGCGGATCGATGTTGTATGAGCCGACCAGCATCGTTTTTCCGTCGATTACCAGCGTCTTCGCGTGCAGCGTATCGGGGCCGCGGTACTCGCGCAGGTCGATGCCGTCGCGCACCATGCGCCGCCGGTATTTGATGTAACCGGCGAAAGGGAGCGCGCCGTCGCAGGAGCGGAGCGAGTTCGTGACGATGCGCACGCGGACGCCTTCGTGCAGCTTTTTCTCGAGCAGCGTGAGCATCGATCCCGAGGGGACGAGGTATGGCGACTCGATCACGATCTCGGATTTTGCGGTCTCGATCACATCGGCCAGTTGGTCGGCGACGCGATCGCCGGACTGTCCGACGACCGGATCGTGGAGAAAGCGCACCGCCTGGGCGTTTGTCTGTCCCTCGGACCAATTGCGGCCGGTGTTCAGCGCGATGAATCCCTCCAACGCTTTGCCCTGCGCCGCATCGTCGAGCAGCCGCGACGCTTTCACTTTGTCGTTCTCGGAAACGCGAACGCGCAGATCGCTGACGTCGCTGCTGTTCCAGAGATCTTCGAAGTGCTTCTGCGCTTGTGCGGCCGAGGGACCATCGACGTAGACGTCGCGATCGACGAAGTTGCGTTTGCGCAGTCCGAAATACTCCTCGGCGAGATTGCGGCCGCCGGCGATGTAACGCTCACCATCGACGACGACTACCTTCTCGTGCATCCGATGAAAGAGCCAGCTCGGATGGCGGATTGTCATGGCGTGGTAGACGCGAACCTCGACACCTTCGTCGCGCAGATGGGCGAGCACGGCGCGCGGGATGTGCTGAAAATTTGCGTCGACGATCAGCCGCACGTTGCCGACGCCGCGCCGTTTCGCGTCGCGCAGCAGCGCCAGCGCGGTGATGGTGATCCGGTCGTTGTGCGCGAGAAAGTAGACGGCGGCGATTTCTGTCCGCGCCTGCTGGATGATGTCGACGCGCGCCTGGGCGGCATCGCGGTCATCGTCAAGAACGCGGAAGACGTCGGCCTGCGCCGTCGCGGCAATCGTGATCGCGAGCAGAAGCGCGGCAGTTCGCACGACCTCGCCGACTGCATGAGGTGCACCAAGCGCAATACTCCCGACGGTTATTTGTTATGATCCGCGTCCAAATCCAAGACCGGGAACCTTCATGAAGCGACTGCTCCTATCGATCGCCGTAACGCTCGCGTTTGCTGTGCCGATGATGGCGGCGGACTCATCCGACGCCGAAATTACGTCGCTCGTGACCCAGGCTCCCGGCCTTCGTCCTGACGTCCTCAAGCTGGCGCTCGCCGCCGCTACGCGCGCCGAAGACAGCGGGCTCGTCCCGAAACGCAACCTGCTCACGGTCATCGATTACTCGCTCCCGTCCTCGGAGCCGCGGATGTTCATCTTCGATCTCGCCGCGCACAAGCTGCTCTTCCGCGAGCTGGTTGCTCATGGCAAATCGAGCGGCGGCAACATCGCGAACTTTTTCTCCAACAGCCCCGGCAGCCTCGCCACCAGCCTCGGCCTTTTCGTCACCGCGGACACCTACAACGGCGGCAACGGCTACTCGCTGCGCCTGCGCGGGCTCGAAGAAGGCGTGAACGACATGGCGTGGGATCGCGCCATCGTCCTGCACGGCGCGTCGTATGTCAGCCAGGAGGCGGTGAAGGTCCTCGGCCGCCTCGGCCGCAGTTGGGGATGCCCGGCCGTGCGTCCGGAGATTTCGCAGCAGATCATCGACACGATCCGCGGCGGCAGCCCCGTTTTCGCCTACTACCCCGACAAGACCTGGCTCTCGACGTCGGCGTTTCTCAAGCAGGTCAAAGGCGTCGGCGCGGTGGTCGCGAACGCATTGCGCTGATCACGCGCCGAACTTCCCCATCTGATAGTCGCGAATGGCCTGCACGATTTCTTCGCGCGTGTTCATGACGAACGGACCGTGCGCAACCACCGGCTCGCCGTACGGTTTCGCATGGCCGAAGAGGATGAAGGCGTCGTCGATCGCTTCAATCTCGATCTCGTCTCCGTCATCGTTCCAATCGACGAGATGGAACGCCTCGCCAATCGTCAGCTTTCCTCGGACGATGTAGAAGAAGACGTTCCGTCCGCGCGGCGCCGGCAGAACGATGCGGCTTCCCGCTTTCAGCGCGACGGTCATCATGTGCACGTCCGTCAGCGACTCGATCGGACCGCGATGTCCGCTCCAATCGCCGGAAATGAGATTGACGGTGACGCCGCCATTTTCGAATGAGGCGATGTCATCCTTCTGCAATCCGACGTAGCGCGGATCGGTGAACTTCAGACGCGACGGCAGATTGATCCAGAGCTGCAGGATTTCCAGCGGTCCGCCGTGTTGGAGAAACTCCGGCGGCGAGACTTCCTCGTGCTCCAGCCCGCGCCCGGCCGTCATCCACTGCACGCCGCCCGTTTCGATGACACTCTCATGTCCGCCGGTGTCGCGATGCGTGAGGGACCCTTCCGCGATGAAGGTGACCGTCTCGAACCCGCGATGCGGATGCGGTCCGAACGGCAGTCCGCGATTTCGCGGCGGATAAATCTGCGGTCCGTGATGATTGAGAAAGAGAAACGGATCGATCTGCTGAATCTCGTCATTCGGCAACGGCCGCCAAGTATGCAGCTCGCCGATGTCGTCGCGGAGGGCGGGGTAGCGTTTACGAATGCTGCGCAGGGTCATGAGCGTGGAGCGCCGGCGGATTGGCCGCCGGCGCTCGCTTGCTCATGGTTTCACAAACCGCACCCGATGATTGGCGGGATCGAACGTGACGACGTAATCCTTCAGAAAACGGAAGCCGAGGTTGGCCACGGGGAAGATGTCGACGAAATCGAGGCGCGGGTCGGTGAGAGTGATCGCGCCGACGTGCGCTTCGCCTTTCATCGGCGCGGAGTAGACGTCGAATTCGTTGCTCGGCGTGCGTCCGTGGCCGACGACCTGCGGCTCGCTCGCAAGCGGCAGCGATTTCGCGAGCGACAGCGGCACCGAGAGGAGCGCCGGGCTGCCGCTGTCGATGTCGGTCTTCACCTTCTGGCCGGCGACGTCGATGTCGATGTTCGGAACGCCGTGCTCGACGCGATAGGTGATGACTTTCGCGCCGTCCGCGGCTGGAAGTCCGCCGCCGTCGAGTTTGAAACGGCTGTTGGGATAGTCGAAGGTGACGATCAGGCCGTTGAAAAGCTGCAGGCCGATGACGCCGTCGATCCCTTCGAAGTGCG
>Ga0070670_100000651_pt1 | contig 26944 bp, 27 predicted proteins | sample KBSS63metaG_FD_64665 | JGI IMG/M metagenome (GOLD analysis project Ga0070670, IMG submission 64665) | Switchgrass rhizosphere microbial communities from Kellogg Biological Station, Michigan, USA - KBS S6-3 metaG | ecosystem: Host-associated > Plants > Roots > Rhizosphere > Soil ... | reverse complement strand
CTCGCGCAGGCTCACTTCACTTCGTATACTGGCCACCGGACGCGAGGCACGCCTCGCTCCGCATCGAGAGAGGCTGAGGGACCGGCCCTGTGACGCCTCGGCAACCGGCTTTGCAGCACGGTGCCAATCCCGGGTGGATGTGTCGAGCGAGAGGAAAGGAAGGTCGTCGTGCCAGCTTCAGCTCCGTACTGTCTGTCCCTTCGCTGCCGCGCGTGCGAGCAGGAGTACCCGCTCGAGCCGGTCGGCGTCTGCGCACGCTGCTTCGGGCCGCTCGAGCCCGTGTACGACACGGACGCACTCCGGCGCGACCTCCGCCGCGAGACGATCGAGGCAGGTCCACCGTCGCTCTGGCGCTACGCCCCGCTCCTCCCCGTGGCGCCGCCGGCCGAGCAACGGCTCGCGCCCGGGCTCACGCCGCTCGTCGAGGCGCGCCGGCTCGCGTCCGAGCTCGGCGTCGGGACCCTCTACCTCAAGCTCGACACGGCGAACCCCACGCATTCGTTCAAGGACCGTGTCGTCGCGGTCGCGTGCGCGAAGGCGCTCGAGCATGGCGCGACCACGCTCGCCTGCTCCTCGACCGGCAACCTCGCGAACGCCGTCGCCGCCCGCGCGGCGGCCGAGGGGATCGACGCAGCCGTCCTCTGCCCGGCGAGCCTCGAGCCGGAGAAGTTGACGGCGACCGCGGTGTACGGCGCGACGGTCTACGCCGTCAACGGCACCTACGACGACTGCAGCCGGCTCTCGGTCGAGCTCTCGTTCGAGCTCGACTGGGCGTTCGTCAACGTCGGCCTTCGCTCCTACTACGCCGAGGGGTCGAAGACGCTCGCGTTCGAGATCGCCGAGCAACTCGGCTGGGACCTTCCCGACGCGGTCGTGGCGCCGATCGCCTCGGGCGCGATGTATTCGAAGGTGCATCAGGGCTTCGGTCAGCTGCTCGAGCTGGGCCTCGTCGAGGGAACGCGACCGCGCCTCTACGGCGGCCAGGCGGAAGGGTGCGCACCCGTCGCCTCGGCGTTCGCCGAGGACCGCAGGGTGACACCGCTCCGACCGGACACGGTCGCGCGATCGCTGGCTATCGGCAATCCCGCCGATGGCGACCTCGCGGTCGCGACCGCGAACGCGTCGCGTGGCGCGATCCACGTCGTCGCCGAGGACGAGGTGGGCGAGAACATGGCGCTGCTGGCCGAGACGAGCGGCGTGTTCGGCGAGACCGCCGCGGGCGTCACCCTCGGTGCGTTGCGCGAGGCCGTCGCAAGGGGGGAGGTCGGCGAGCGCGACACCGTCGTCCTCCTCGTGACCGGCGACGGCCTGAAGACGCCGCAGCCGGTCGCCGATCGCCTACGACCGGTGGAGGTCGAGGCCGACGCCGACGCGCTCCTCGAGCACCTCGGCGTCGTGATCTAGAGGCCGCTAGTACGCTCGCGCGATGTCCCAGCGAGTCGTCTGCCTTCCCGGAGACTGCATCGGCCCGGAGGTGATGGCCGTCGCACAGCGCGTCCTCGGCGTACTCGCGCCGGACGTCGAGCTCGAAAACCGTCTCTTCGGAGCAGACGCCATTCGACAGACGGGGGACTCACTCCCGCCGGAGACGCTCGAGGCGTGTCGATCAGCCGACGCGGTGCTCAAGGCGCCGATCGGGCATCCCGAGTTCGACGCCGCCGAGGTCCGCCCCGAGCAGGGCATGCTCCGGCTCCGCGCCGAGCTCGACGTGTACGCGAACCTGCGCCCCGCCCGCGAGGGCGAGATCGACCTCGTCATCGTCCGTGAGCTCGTCGGCGGGCTCTACTTCGGCGCACGCGGCGTGCGCGACGACGGGACCGTCTTCGACACGTGCGAGTACCACCCGAGCCAGGTAGAGCGCCTCGCACGCCGCGGCTTCGAGCTCGCGCGGGCGCGAGGCGGGAAGCTCACGTCCGTGGACAAGGCGAACGTTCTCGAGACGTCGCGGCTCTGGCGCCGCGTCGTCCACGAGGTCGCAGCCGACTACGCAGACGTAGTGGTTGACGACATGCTCGTCGACAACGCCGCCATGCAGCTCGCGAGCGCACCCGAGCAGTTCGACGTCGTCGTCACCGAGAACATGTTCGGGGACATCCTCTCCGACCTCGCCGCGGCGATGACCGGGGGGCTCGGCCTCGCGCCGTCGGCGAGCCTCGGCGACGGCGGCCCGGGGATCTTCGAGCCGGTCCACGGATCGGCGCCCGACATCGCGGGACGCGGCATCGCGAATCCGACTGGAATGCTCCGCTCGACCGCGCTCATGCTCGAGCAGGGCCTCGGCCGGCCGGACGAGGCCGCGGCGCTCGACGCCGCGGTCGAGACTGCGCTCGTCGCGACGCCGACCCCGGACCTCGGCGGCGGCGCGACGACCTCCGACTTCTCGGACGCCGTCGTCGCTGCCCTGGAGCGGGCGTGAGCTCCTGGAACGAGGGCTCGGAAGGCCTCGAGCAGCCGATCGTCAGCGCGGTCACCCACTCGGAGGACGAGGTCGTCTTCGACCTGAGCGGACTGCCGGACCGGCCCGGGATCGCCGCGGCGATCTTCGAGGCGATCGCGACCGAGGAGGTGAACGTCGACACGATCCTGCAGGACGTCGTGCACGGATCGGCGACCGTCTCGTTCTCAGTTCCGGCAGGCGACGTCGACGCTGCCAGACGGGCACTCGGCCACGTCCACGACGCGATCGGCCCGTTCGAGGTCGTCGAGATCGCCGACCTCGGGAAGGTCGCACTGATCGGAGCGGGCATGCGCTCGCACCCGGGCGTGACCGCACGGATGTTCCGCACGCTCGCGGACGAGCGGATCAACCTCCGCATGATCTCGACCTCGCCGATCACGATCTCGTGCCTCATCCCCCGCGACGACCTGACACGCGCGGTCGCCGCCCTCCGCACCGCCTTCGCCCTGGACTCAGGCTAAGCCGCCGGTGGCGTCGAACGCCGCCGCCGCCGCCTCCTGCGCAGCACGCAGCGCCTGGGCGCGGTTCACGGCGTTGAGGACGGCCCGAAGCGACGCGGTGACGATCGACGGGTGGATGCCGACGCCCCAGACCACCTCGCCGCCGACGTCGGCCTCGACGTAGGCCGCCGCCGTCGCGTCCTCGCCGCGACTCATGGCGTGCTCGTAGTAGTCGAGCACGTGCAGCTCGATGCCGAGGCCGCGGCCGAGCGCGTTGACGAGCGCGTCGATCGGCCCGTTGCCCTCGCCTTCGACGATGCGCTCCTCGCCGTCGACGAGGAGGTTGGCCGCAATGCGATCGGCGCCGCCCTCGCTCGAGTGCGAGTGGCCGACGAGTTCGAGTGGCGTCACGTGGTCGAGGTACTGCTCGCGGAACGACTCCATGAGCTCCGCGGAGGTCAGCTCGCCTCCGCGGACGTCGGTGATCGCCTGCACCTTCTGCGCGAAGTCGACCTGGAGCCCGCGGGGGAGGTCGAGGTGGTGCTCGACCTCCATGAGATACGCGACCCCGCCCTTGCCCGACTGCGAGTTGACGCGGATGATCGCCTCGTAGCTGCGGCCGAGGTCGTTCGGGTCGATCGGCAGGTAGGGGACGTCCCAGACATCCGAGCCCGACCGCTCTTGCGCATGCATTCCCTTCTTGATCGCGTCCTGGTGCGAGCCGGAGAACGCCGTGTACACGAGCTCGCCGACGTACGGGTGTCGCGGATGGACGGGCAGCTCGTTGCACTCCTCCACGATCGCGCGCGCCTCGTCGATCGCGGACAGATCGAGCCCGGGGTCGACGCCCTGGGTCAGGAGGTTCAGCGCGATCGTGATCAGGTCGACGTTGCCCGTGCGCTCGCCGTTGCCGAAGAGCGTGCCCTCGACTCGCTCCGCCCCTGCCATGAGGCCAAGCTCCGCGGTCGCGACCGCGGTGCCGCGGTCGTTGTGCGGGTGCACCGAGACGATCGCCGAGTCGCGCCTCGAGAAGTGGCGCCCGAACCACTCGATGCGGTCCGCGTAGACGTTCGGCGGGAACTGCTCGACGGTCGTCGGCAAGTTCACGATCATCTTTCGGTCGGGCGTCGGACCCCACTCCTCGGCGACCGCCTCGCAGATCTCGAGCGCGTAGTCGAGCTCCGTGTGGTGGAAGCTCTCCGGCGAGTACTGGAAGACGACCTCGCCGGACGCGTCGGCCGCGAGCTCGCGGCACAGGCGCGTGCCGCGTACCGCCAGCTCGGTGATGCCCTCGCGGTCGAGCCGGAAGACGACGCGCCGTTGCGTGACCGACGTCGAGTTGTAGAGGTGGACGATCGCGCGCTTCGCGCCCGCGATCGCCTCGAACGACCGCTCGATCAGCTCGGGGCGCGCCTGCGTGAGGACGGCAATGGTCGTGTCCTTCGGAACGAGCTCCTCCTCGATGAGGAGCCGGGCGAAGTCGAAGTCCGTCTTCGAGGCGGAGGGGAAGCCGACCTCGATCTCGGGGATGCGGAGCGCGAGGAGCAGGTCGAAGAACCGGCGCTTGCGCGCCGAGTCCATGGGGTTGACGAGCGCCTGGTTCCCGTCGCGCAGGTCGGTCGAGCACCAGATCGGCGCCCGGTCGAGAACGCGGTCGGGCCACGTGCGATCGGGCAGATCGACGGTCGCGTACGGACGGTACTTCCAGTGCGGCATGGACATCGGGCAGCGCTCCTTCTCGGTCGGGTCGACGGCGCACCACGGGTGCGGGACGGCTCGTATATGTCGACGCGTCGCTTCCCCTAGCGGGGAAGGATGGCGAGCAGGAGGGCCAGCCGGCGAGCGGGAGCGGAGACGGTGGCCGGGCTGATCATGCGCGCACGATACCCGACTTCACTCCGCGGGTGGTTGACGCCGCTCGAGCTCACGCCTAGCCTGTGCGTTCCATGTCGCGCGCTTGTACGAAGCCGTTCTTCTCTGGCTTTGCCGCGCGCATCTTTGCGCGCTAGTCGGCGTTCCGCTCCCGCCTCCGCCGGCTAGCTATCGATCGAGGCGGACCCTTCGAACTCTCTGGACGGACGGATGCCCGAACGCACCACGACAACCACGATCGTCGGCTACCCCGGACGCGACGGCGCCCACAGCGCGGCCGCGTGCGACCGCCTCTTCCCCGAGGGCGTCGAGCTCGTGCCGCTTCCGAGCTTCGCCGCCGTCACCCAGGCGACGGCCGACGGCACGATCGACGTCGGCGTCCTGCCGATCGAGAGCTCGCTCGCCGGCCCGGTCGCCGAGACGCACGACCTCCTCTACGACTCGCCGCTGGCGATCACGGGCGAGACCGTGCTGCCCATCCGCCACTTCCTGGTGGGGCCCGAGAAGGTCTCCCTCGCGCGGGTGCGTGCCGTCCATTCGCACCCGGTCGCACTCGACCAGTGCCGCACGCTGCTCGCCTCGATGCCCGAGGCGACGGCGATCGCCGCCGCGACGACCGCCGACGCAGCCGCGCACGTCGCCGAGCTGGGCGATCCAGCCGAGGTCGCTATTGCGAGCGAGCGCGCCGCCCGCCTGCACGGCCTCGCGGTGGTCGCCGAGGACGTCGGCGACCACCCGGAGGCCTTCACGCGCTTCGTCTCCGTCGCGACCCACATGCGGCTCGACGTGAACGGCAAGCCCTGGCGGACGGCCTTCTCGTTCGTCACCGACCACCAGCCGGGGGCGCTGCACCGCGCGATCGAGCCTTTCGCGCGGCACGAGATCGACCTCCTCCAGCTCGTGTCCCGACCCATCCCCCAGTCGCCGTGGCGCTACCGCTTCGACGCGGTCCTCACCGGGCATCCCCTCGACCCGATCGTGCGCGAGACGCTCGCGGAGCTTCGCGCGCGGACCCGGCTCCTGCGCGTCTTCGGCTCCTATCCTGCGGAGGTCCACCATGACTGACCCGACCGTCCAGCGGCTTCGCGACGAGATCTCGGACCTCGACCGCTCGATCCTCGATGCCGTGAACGGGCGCCTCGAGCTCGTCGCCGCGCTCCGGCGTCACAAGCAGGAGGTCGGGCTGCCGTTCCTCGATCCCGACCGGGAGCGTCAGCTGCTCGACGACCTCGCGAGCGCCAACTCCGGGCCCCTTTCGGACGAAGGGCTCCGCGAGCTCTTCTCCGAGCTCCTCGAGCTCACGAAGCGCGAGGTCGCCGGGGACGGCGACGCAGCTGCCGCCTCGGGCTAGAGGGTCGTCGTCGCGACCGGCTGCGTCGTTCGCGCCTCGAACGCCCCGATGGCGTCCTCGTACTGGAGCGTGAGCGCGATCGAGTCGAGGCCGTTCAGCAGGCAGTGGCGCACGAACGGATCCATCTCGAACGTGAAGGAGCGGCCGAACGAGTCGGCGACCGTCTGGCTCTCGATATCGACGGTGAGATCGAGGCCCGAGCCGGCCGACTCCATGAGCTCCTTGACCTGGGCCTGATGCAGGACGACGGGCACGAGCCCGATCTGCACCGAGTTCGTGAAGAAGATGTCGCCGAACGACGGCGCGATCACGACGTCGAACCCGTAGTCCTGCAGCGACCAGGCGGCGTGCTCGCGCGACGAGCCGCATCCGAAGTTCGGTCCGGTGAGGAGGATCCGCGCGCCGTCGCACCCAGGCCGGTTCAGCTCGAAGTCGGGATCCTGCCGCCAGTCGAAGAAGAGGAACTCGCCGTAGCCCGTCCGCTCGATCCGCTTCAGGAACTGCTTCGGGATGATCTGGTCGGTGTCGACGTCGGGCCGGTCGAGCACAGCCGCCCGGGCAGTGAGAGACGTGAACGCCCTCATGCCGCGACCCTGTCCCAGTCGCGGACGTCGACGAAGTGTCCGGCGATTGCCGCAGCGGCGGCCATGACCGGGCTCACGAGGTGCGTTCTGCCGCCCCGGCCTTGCCGGCCCTCGAAGTTGCGGTTCGAGGTCGACGCACAGCGCTCACCCGGCGCAAGCACGTCGGGATTCATGCCGAGGCACATCGAGCAGCCCGCGTTGCGCCACTCGAACCCGGCGCTCTCGAACACGCGGTCGAGACCCTCGTCCTCGGCCTGCCGCTTCACCACGGCCGAGCCCGGTACGACCATCGCGCGAATGCGCGGGTTGACCCGCTTCCCGTCGACGACGCCCGCTGCCGCTCGCAGGTCTTCGATCCGGGCGTTCGTGCACGAGCCGATGAACACGCGGTCGAGCGCTATGTCGCGCAGCGCGACGCCCGGCTCGAGGTCCATGTAGACGAGCGCCCGCTCGACCGCGGCCCGCTCGTCGGCGTCCTCGATCTCCGCGGGGTCAGGAACGACGCCTCCCACCGGTAGCACCATCCCGGGATTCGTCCCCCAAGTGACCTGCGGCTCGAGCTCGGCGACGTCGATCACGACCTCGGTGTCGAACGTCGCGTCGTCGTCGGTCCGTAGCTCGCGCCAGCGGTCGAGCGCCTGCTCCCAGTCGGCGCCCTTGGGAGCGCCGGGCCGACCCTCGAGGTAGGCGAACGTCGTGTCGTCTGGTGCGATCATCCCCGCCCGGGCACCCGCCTCGATCGACATGTTGCAGATGGTCAGCCGCCCCTCCATCGAGAGGGCGCGGATCGGGTCGCCCGCGTACTCGAGAACGTGTCCGACCGCGCCTCCCACGCCGATGCGGCCGATCGTGCCGAGGATGACGTCCTTCGGCGTGACGCCGAACGGCAGCTCCCCGACGTAGAGGATCCGCATCGACCTCGGCCGCGGCCGCGGCAGCGTCTGCGTGGCGAGGACGTGCTCGACCTCGGACGTCCCGATCCCGAAGGCGAGCGCGCCGAACGCCCCGTGCGTCGAGGTGTGGCTGTCGCCGCACACGATCGTCATGCCAGGCTGCGTGACTCCGAGCTCGGGTCCGATGACGTGGACGATGCCCTCACGCCCGCTGCCTGTGGCGTACAAGGGAACGTCGAATTCGGCGCAGTTCGTCCGTAGCGCCTCCAGCTGAGCCTTTGCCAGCGGGTCCTCGATCGGGCCCGGCGTCGTGGGGACGTTGTGATCCATCGTCGCGAGTGAGCGGTCGGGTCGCCGCACCTGCCGCCCCGCGAGGCGCAGCCCTTCGAATGCCTGCGCCGAGGTCACCTCGTGGATCAGGTGCAGGTCGATGTACAGGAGCGCAGGCTCGTCGTCGGCCTCGCGCACGACGTGCGCCTCCCAGATCCGGTCGAAGAGCGTCTTCGCCATGGACGAACGGTACCGGCTTGCGTCCGTCTGGGAGCTGCGCTACGGTGCTCCCTTCGCGGCGCCGAAGACGGCGTCGGCGGAGAAGGCATCGAGGCCTCAGGGGCAGCGCCCCTGGGGTCTTTTTCTTTGGTCCGGAAGGAGGCGAGGCGATGACGAAGGTCGAGGCGGTGGTCATCCGGGAGCGGGTCGAGACCGTGATCGACGCCGTGGAGGACCAGACCGGCCACGTCGGCGTGACGGTCGTCGAGGCGATCGGCCACGGACGGCAGCGCGGCATCACGCACGAGTACCGGGGACGGATCTTCGAGTCGAGGTTCCTGCCGAAGGCCGTCCTGACCTTCGTCGTCGACGACGACATCGCCGAGGCGGTCGTGGCGGCAATCGCCGACGCCGCCCACAGCGGCAACGAGTCGGGCGACGGGATCGTCTGGACGTCGACCGTGCACAACGTCACCCACAACCGAACCGGACAGCCATTGGAGGAGGTGGAGATCGGATGACGACCAAGGACCTCGCGATCGCGACGAGCACGGTGTGGGTGCTCATCGCGGCGATCCTCGTGATGTTCATGCAGGCAGGGTTCGCGTTCCTCGAGGCCGGCCTGACCCGTATGAAGAACGTCGGCCACATCGCGGCGAAGAACGTCCTGATCTTCGCCATTGCGTCCGTCGTCTACTTCCTCGTGGGCTACGGGATCGCGTTCGGCGACGGCGGGAACGGCCTCGTCGGCGGCTCCGGCTTCTTCCCGTCGATCGACGAGCTCCTCACCGTCGGCGCGGCTCCCTTCTCCTGGTTCGGCTCGATTCCGGCCTCGGCCGGCTACATGTTCGAGGTCGTGTTCTGCGGCGTCTCGCTGGCGATCGTGTGGGGCGCGATGGCCGAGCGGACGAAGCTCTGGGTCTACTTCGCGTTCGGCGCAATCTTCACCGTCGTCTACTCGGTCGTCTCGCACTGGATCTGGAGCCCGGACGGCTGGCTCTTCTCGAAGGGCATGCAGGACTTCGCGGGCTCGACCGTCGTCCACTACCAGGGCGCGCTCGCCGGACTCGCGGGGGCGATCCTGCTCGGCCCCCGCATCGGGAAGTTCGGCGCGGACGGGAAGCCGAACGCGATTCCGGGCCACAACATGGCGTTCACCACGCTCGGCGTGATCATCCTCTGGTTCGGCTGGTTCGGGTTCAACCCCGGCTCGACGCTCAGCGTCGACTTCGGTGGCGTCGGCTTCTTCGCCTACGTCGCCCTGAACACGAACCTGGCCGCCGCTGCCGGAGTGCTCGGCGCCGTGCTCACGTCGTGGATCGTCATCAAGAAGCCCGACCTCTCGATGATGCTGAACGGGGCAGTCGCGGCCCTCGTCGCGATCACTGCTGCGTGTGCGTTCGTCGCGCCGTGGGCCGCGATCGTCATCGGGCTCGTCTCGGGCGCGATCGTCGTGCTCGGCGTCCTCGCCGTCGAGCGCGTCCGTATCGACGACCCGATCGGCGCAATCGCCGCACACGGGATGGCGGGTGTGTGGGGGACCCTGGCGCTCGGCTTCCTCGCGCTTCCCTCCCAGGCCGAGAGCCTCGCCACCGGAAGCGGCGGGCTGTTCTACGGCGGCGGCTTCCATCAGCTCGGCGTGCAGCTCCTCGGGCTCGTCGCCGTCGGGGCGTTCACGTTCAGCGTCTCGTTCGGCGTCCTCTGGGTGATGAAGAAGACGTTCGGGATCCGCACGGATCCAGAGGCCGAGACCGCCGGTCTCGACGTCTCCGAGCACGGAATGTGGGGCTACCCCGAGTTCTACGTCCCCGTTCCGGGCGGCTACGGGACCGAGTCGCACGGTCACCTCGGTATCGCCCATGCAGCACGTTCGACGGCGGCAGCGGCCGCCGTCCCGGTGCCCGAGCCCTCCTGAGGTCACCGGTGGGTCGTAGCGGCCGGACTCCCGCCCGGCCGCTACGACTCGAAGATCAGCGCAGGAAGTTGTCGGCCATCGCGCCGCCGGTAGGCGTGAGCACCGACTCGGGGTGGAACTGCACGCCCTCGATGCGAAGCGTGCGGTGCCGGACTCCCATGACCTCGCCGTCGTCCGTGCGAGCCGTGACGACCAGCTCGTCGGGCACGTCCGTGGCCGCGAGCGAGTGGTAGCGACCGACTTCGATCTCCTCGGGCAGCCCGGAGAAGACGCCGTGCCCGTCGTGGCGGATCACGCTCGCTTTCCCGTGGAGGAGCGCACGTGCGGACCCCACCGAGCCGCCGAACGCCTCCACGACCGCCTGGTGGCCGAGGCAGACGCCGAGCGTCGGCACGCGCGGGCCGAGGGCGCGGATGAGCTCGAGCGAGACACCGGCGTCCTCCGGCCGGCCCGGCCCGGGAGAGATGACGAGCCTGTCGGGCGTGAGCGCATCGGCCTCGGAGACCGAGATCGCGTCGTTTCGGAACACGTGGACCTCGGCGCCGCGCTCCTCGAAGAGGTGGACGAGGTTCCACGTGAACGAGTCGTAGTTGTCGACGACGAGGATCCTCATGCGTACTCGGCCTCCGCGAGCTCGATGGCAGCCTCGAGCGCGGCGAGCTTCGCGAGGCACTCGCGATGCTCGGCCTCAGGCTCCGAGTCCGCGACGACGCCGGCGCCGGCCTGCAGCCGCGCGACCCCGTCGGCGACGACGATCGTCCGCAGCGCGATGCACGTGTCCATCGAGCCGTCGGGCAGGACGTAGCCGACCGCGCCCGCGTACGGGCCGCGCCGGTAACCCTCGAGCTCGGAGATGATCTGCATCGCGCGCACCTTCGGCGCGCCGGTGACGGTCCCGGCCGGGAAGCACGCGCGCAGCACGTCGAACGGAGTCACGCTCTCGCGGAGCTCGCCGGTCACCTCGGACACGAGGTGGGACACGTGCGAGAACCGTTCGACGTCCATGAACCGGGTCACCCGCACCGTACCCCCACGGCAGACGCGCGAGAGGTCGTTGCGACCGAGGTCGACGAGCATGATGTGCTCGGCTCGGTCCTTCTCCGACGAGAGCAGGCGCTCGACGTCCCCGTCGTCGGGGGTCGTCGTCCCTGCGATCGGGCAGACGCTCGCGCGGCGGTTCTCGCAGGCCACGAGCCGCTCGGGCGACGACCCCACGAGCGAGACGTCGTCGAGCTCGAGCAGGAAGAGGTACGGAGACGGGTTGACGCGGCGCAGCGCGCGGTAGAGCGCGAGGGGAGACGCCGAGGTCGGACGCACGGCCCGCTGCGAGGGAACGACCTGGTACGCGTCGCCTGCCCGGATGTGTTCCTGGCACGTTCGCACCATCTCCTCGTAACGCTCCTGCGACGGCGAGCGCTCGAGCGCTCCTCGCTCGCCCGACTGGAGCACCGGCTCGGTCAGCGGAGCGGCGAGGCGCTCCGCGATCTCGTCCGGATCGCCCACGAGCACCTCGGCGACGCCGGCGCCGTGGTCGAAGCGGACGAGCGTCTCCACGACGACGAACGCGCTCTCGGGAAGCCCCGCGCCCTCAGCCGGGAGCGGGACGGTCGGCTCGAGCTTCGCGACCCAGTCGTACGAGACGTAGCCGACGACCGGGCGGCCGAGGGCCTCCGCCTCTTCGAGCCCGACGATGCGCGTGCCGCGGCCGACGAACGAGTTGCGGCCGAGGCGTCCTCGTTCGACCGACTCGAGGAGGAAGCTGCCGCCGCCGTCGCCGCGCAGCCGGAGATATGCCCCGAGCGGGGTGAGGAGGTCGGCTGGGATCGCGGTCGTCGGTGTCATCGGCGACGAAAAAGGCCTCTCTCGAGGCCTGGAGCGAAACGGGTATCCGGACGTCTCAGCGCGCGCTCCCGCCTCGCCTCGGCGTAGGCCACCACGCGGTCGAGCTCCGGGTCATCGCGGCAGCGTAACAACGCGCGCGAGCACGTCGAGCGCCGCGGCGACGTCGACCGCCGAGACCGTGAGCGGGGGAGCGAGCCGCACGACGTTGTCTCCTGCCGTCAGGACGACCAGCCCCTCCTCACGTGCGGCTGCAACGACGTCGGCAGCGGGCGCCGCCGTCACGGCGCCGAGGAGGAGCCCGCGGCCGCGAACCCTCTCGACGCCGGGCAGCTGAGCGAGCCCGGCGGCGAGTTCGGCGCCGCGCCCGACGACGTTCGCGAGGAGTTCGTCGTCGATCGCCTCGACGACCGCGCAGGCGGCGGCCGCCGACACCGGGTTGCCGCCGAACGTCGACCCGTGGTCACCGGGGACGAAGGCCCCGGCGGCGTGGTCGGCCACGAGCAGCGCGCCGATCGGGAGCCCGTTGGCGAGTCCCTTCGCGAGCGTCACGAGATCCGGCTCGACGCCCAGCTGTTCGAACGCGAAGAACGTTCCCGTCCGCCCTGCCCCGGTCTGGATCTCGTCGAGACAGAGAAGCGCCGCGACCTCCGCCGCGGCTGCGAGGAACCCGGCGTCGAGCGGAAGGACACCGCCCTCGCCGAGAATCGGCTCGAGGAGGACGAGTCCCACCTCGTCGTCGACGGCCGCGAGCAGCGCGTCGACGTCGTTCGGGGCGACGAAACGGACGCCGGGGACGAGCGGCGCGAACGGCTCCCGCTTTGCGGGCTGGCCGGTCACCGAGAGCGCGCCGAGTGTCCGCCCGTGGAACCCGCCCTCGAGCGCGACGACGCCGGACTTCCCCGTCGCCTTGCGCGCGTACTTCACCGCGGCCTCGATTGCCTCCGCGCCGGAGTTGCAGAAGAACGACTGCGCGCCGCCGAAGCGCTCGGAGAGAACGGCGGCGAGCTGCTCGGCCGGCTCCGTTCGGTAGAGGTTCGACACGTGCCACAGGCGGTCGAGCTGTGCGTGCGCCGCGGCAAGCGGGGCGGAATGGCAGTGCCCGAGAGACACGACCGCGATCCCGCCGCCGAAGTCGAGGTACTCGCGGCCGTCGGCACCCCAGACGCGGCAGCCGTCGCCGCGCACGATCGTGAGGTCAGCGCGCGCGTAGGTCGGGAGCAGACGTTCGAGTCCCGCGGTCGTGGGCGCTGCCGTCACGCAACCACCGCCGTCTCGCCGATCTCGGCCTGGACCCCGGCTCGAGCTGCGCGGACCGCCGCCATCAGCTTCGGGACGATGCCGCCGTCGAAGGTGCCGCATTCGAGAAGCTCGGTCGCGCGGTCGGCGTGGATCACGGGCACGACCGTGCCCTCGAGGAAGACGCCGGGCACGTCCGACACGAAGACGACGCGGTCGGCGTCGACACACGCAGCGATCGCCGTCGCGGCCTCGTCCGCGTTGACGTTGAGCGGGCCGGCAGCGACGGGCGTCACAACGGGCATGCCTCCCGCCTCGAGCACCGTCACGACGGCATCGAGCCGGCCCGCAAGCGGCTCGCCGACGAGCCCTAGCTCGGGCACCGGAGCGGCTTCGAGCCCGATCTCGTCTCCCACCAGGTGAACTGCCGCGGGGCCGAGTGCGGCGGCGAGCTCGACCCCGACGGCGACCAGCGACGACCGCACGATGGCGAGGGTCGCCGGATCCGTGAAGCGGCGCCCGCGGACGAATGTGACGGGGATCCCGTGCGCCTCCAGCTCCGCCGTGATCTGCGGCCCGGCCCCGTGGACGACCACGACCTCGTCACCTGCGGCGCGGCGCTGGCGCACGACCTCGAGCGAGTCGGCCGCTACACGACCCCCGAGCTTCACGACGACGCGAGTCACGTCGTGTACTCGGCGTTGAGCTTGACGTAGTCGTACGTGAGGTCGGACGCGAGGTATGCCGCGCTCCCGCTGCCGAGGCCAAGGTCGAGCTCGATGGCCACGGACGAGCCTCCCAGCTCGGGCGCGACCCCGGTCGGTTCACCGCGGACGAACACCGCGGTTCCGTCGAACGCCACGGTCAGGCGCTCGACGTCGACGTGGGCGAAGCCGCCGTTCCACGGCGCCGACCCGGCGGCGGCGAGCACGCGCCCCCAGTTCGGGTCTCGGCCGAATGCGGCCGTCTTGACGAGCGGGGAGGTCGCGATCCGTCGCGCGACCGCCTCGGCTTCCAAGTCGGACGCGGCGCCCTCGACGGCGATCTCGAGGAGGACGGTCGAGCCCTCGCCGTCGGCGACGATCTCGCGCGCGAGCGCGGCGCAGACGTCGTGCAGCCCAGCGGCGAACTGCTCGTCGCGCGCCGGTGTCCGCTCGACGCCGCTCGCACCGTTCGCGAGGAGGACGACGGCGTCGTTCGTCGAGCACTCCCCGTCGACCGAGATCCGGTTGAAGCTCTCGTCGACCGCCGGTCGCAGGAACGCGATCGGCTCGCCCGCCGCTAGCGGGTAGTCGGTCGTGACGACCGCGAGCATCGTGGCGAGCCGCGGATGGATCATGCCGGCGCCCTTCGCCATCCCCCCGACGGCGAACCCGTCGCCCTGGACGACGGCCTGCTTCGGCCAGCGATCGGTCGTGACGATCGCGGCGGCTGCGGCCGGGCCGCCGTCGGCGGTCAGCGACGCCGCCGCCTGCTGTACACCTGCGAGCACTCGCTCCATCGGCAGAGGCACGCCGATGACACCCGTCGAGAGGACGACGATCTCCGCAGGCTCGAGCCCGAGGGCGGCAGCTGCTTCCTCAGCGGTCCGCGCTGCGTCCGCGAGCCCGCGCTCTCCCGTTGCGGCGTTCGCGACGCCCGCGTTCACGACGACCGCCTGCGGCTCGGCGGTATCGAGGTTCGCCTTGGAGAGGACGACCGGCGCGGCGAGGATGCGGTTCGTCGTCCACACCGCCGCACCGACCGCGGGCGTCGTCGAGCGCACGATCGCAAGATCAGGTCCGGACCGGCGGATGCCTGCGTGGACTCCCGCGGCGACGAAGCCCGAGGCGGCGGTGACCGACATCAGACGAGTACCCCCGAGAGCCGCAGTCCGGTCGTCTCGTCGAGGCCGTACAGGAGATTCACGTTCTGGATCGCCTGGCCGGCGGCCCCCTTGCCGAGGTTGTCGAGCGCGCAGATGACGATCGAGTCGCCGGTGAGCGCGTCCTCGAAGACAGCGATCTCCGCCCCGTCGGTCTGCTGCACGCGAGCGAGCTCGGGCACGACCCCCTCGGGCAGCACGTCGACGACGTGGCTGTCTGCGTAGTGCGCCTCGAGCAGCTCACGAAGGTCGGCGCCGCGCGTACGCACCACACACGTCGCGAGGAGGCCACGCCGGACCGGCAGCAGGTGCGGGACGAGCGTCACCGGGAACCCGAGGTGCGCCGCGATCTCGGGTGCGTGCTGATGGGAGCCGACGCGATACGGCGAGACGTTCTCGAGCACGACCCCGGCATGCGACGAGGCGCGCGGCGAGCGCCCCGCGCCGGTCATCCCCGACTTCGCGTCGACCACCACGCCCGTCTGCTCGATCTCGTCCGCGATCGGCGCGAGCGCGAGCAGGACCGCCGTCGCGTAGCACCCTGGATTGGCGATGAGTCGACCGTCGGGCGGGCTCAGCTCCGGGAGGCCATACGACCAGGACGCGAGCCCGTCCGGCTGCGGGTGCTCGAACCCGTACCAGTCGGCGTACACGCTCGCGTCGTCGAATCGGTGCGCGCCGGAGAGGTCGACGACGACGCCGCGCGCCGGCGCCTCGAAGGCGGCCGCCTCCTCGTGGGGCAGGCACAGGAACGTGACGTCGGCACCGGCGTGGAGCGCAGCGTCGTTCGTGATGAACCGCGGCATGCGGCTCCAGCCGTTGCGGCCGAGGCGGGGATCGAGCGTGCCGGGCGCCTGTCCGGCGAGCGAGTCGGACCCGAGCGCGTACAGCTCGAGCGCGGGGTGCGTCAGGACGCGATCGAGCGTCTCCTGGCCCGTATAGCCGGAGGCGCCGACGATGGAGACGCTCGCCATCTGCGTATTATGCACATCATGCAAATATTATGCGCCATGTCTCGAACAGTCTCCGAGCGGTTGCGGATGAACGTCGGCGCGGCCGCGCTCAGCGACCGACGTACTCGACCCAGTCGACCGACGTGACCGCGTCGTTCGCGGGCCGCGTCCCGGCCAGCCAGGACGGGAACCAGGCGTTGACGTGCAGGTACATCGAGGAGCGCGTCACGCCGCTCGTGAAGCGTTGGAGCTCCGCGCCGTCGACGAGGAAGCGAACGGATCCCGGGTCGTACTCGATCGCGTACTCGTGGAACCCCGCCGTCGGGTCGAACCCGAGCTGCTTCTCGACGGTCGTCTGGCTTCCGTTCGAGTAGGTCGAGAACCACACGCGGCCGCTCGGGTCGTTGAAGATCTCGATGTCGAGCTCCTGCGCGAAGTCCGGCTTCTTGTAGAGGAAGAACGCCGTTAGCGACGACGGCGCGTTCGCCACCTTCATCCGCGCGCGGTAGGAGCCGTAGCGGGTGAGGCTCAACGACCGCACCTCGCCGCCGTCGAGCGTGCCGCCCGGCAGCCGGATCGCCAGCATGCCGCCGGAGACCCCGACGTTCGCCGGGTCGACGGCCCCCCACCCGAAGGGGCGGCTGCTCTTGAACCACTGGTGGACGTCGAACGTCGTGAAGTCGTCGCGAAGGTCGCCCGACCGCGCCGCGCCGGCCACCGACACGCCGAACGCCAGCGCCGCGATCGCGAGGACGAGCACCGGGCGCCAGTGGCGATGCACGCGCGCAGTCTGGTCCGGATTGGGCCGGCTGTACAGTCGTAGCCTCTAAGCGGAGCGATCACTCCGCTTTTGCTACCGTCGCTGCATGCCCAGCGCAGGGACAGCCCCGCGTCCGCTCCGACGCGATGCCGAGCGGAATCGAGACCGGATCGTCGAGGCCGCACGCGCCGCGTTCGCCGCCTACGGCATCGAGGCCACCGTCGAGGAGATCGCTCGCCGTGCCGGAGTGGGCATGGGAACGCTGTATCGCCGTTTCCCGACGAAGGGCGACCTGGTCGACGCCGTCCTCGAGGACGCCGTCGCCGAGGTCTGCCGGGCCGCACAGTCGGCCCTCGAGGAGGTCGACGCGTGGACGGCGTTCACGACCTTCCTCGAGCGCGTCTTCGAGCTGCACATGCGCAACCGCGGCCTGAAGGACGTCATCGCGAGTGGGCAGCACGACCTCCGCCGACTGGAATCGGCTCGAGCGCAGATGCGACCGCTCGTGTCCGAGGTCGTCGCACGCGCGCAGCAGCAGGGAACGCTGCGTGCCGACTTCGCCGCCGAGGACGTCCCCCTGCTGTTCTGGACCGGCGGCCGCGTCGCCGAGCTCACCGCCGGCATCGCGCCGGACCTCTGGCGTCGCTACCTGGGCTTCGTGCTCGACGGTCTGCGCGCCGAGGCGGCGACACCGCTCCCCATCCGCCCGCTCACGAGGGCGCAGCTCGATCGCGTGCACACGACGAGGTCCGGATGACCGCCGTCGGAGTCGAGGCAGCTCCTGCCCGCGTGGCCGGTGTGCGCACGATCTTCGCAGCGCTGATGCTCGGCATGTTCCTCGCGGCGCTCGACCAGACGATCGTCGCGACCGCCCTACCGACGATCGTCGGCGACCTCGGCGGGCTCGACCACCTCTCGTGGGTCGTGACCGCATACCTGCTCGCGTCGACCGTGTCGACGCCGATCTACGGGAAGCTCGGCGACATGTACGGGCGCAAGCCCGTGTTCCAGGCCGCAATCCTCATCTTCCTCGCCGGCTCGATGCTGGCAGGTCTCAGCCAGTCGATGGCCGAGCTCATCGCCTTCCGCGCGATCCAGGGCATCGGCGCCGGCGGGCTCATCGTGGGCGCCCAGGCGATCATCGCCGACATCGTCCCGCCGCGAGAGCGCGGCCGCTACATGGGCCTCATCGGGGCGGTCTTCGGCGTCGCGTCCGTCGCCGGCCCGCTGCTCGGCGGGTTCTTCGTGGACAACCTCTCGTGGCGCTGGGTCTTCTACGTCAACCTGCCCGTCGGCGCGATCGCCGTCGTGATCGTCGCGCTCAAGCTCCACCTGCACGCCTTCCACACGCGGCACCGCATCGACTACCTCGGCGCGGGACTCCTGGCCGCGGCCGTGAGCAGCCTCATCCTCGTCACGACCTGGGGCGGGAACGAGTACGCCTGGGGCTCCGGGATGATCCTCGGCCTGACCGCTGTCGGTCTCGTGCTCCTAACCGCGTTCGTCTGGCAGGAGCGGCGTGCGACGGAGCCGGTCATTCCGCTGACGCTCTTCCGTTCGCGCGTCTTCAACGTCTCGAGCGCGATGGGCTTCACGATCGGGATGGCGATGTTCGGGGCGATCGTGTTCATCCCGCTCTACCTGCAGCTCGTGTACGGCGCGAGCCCGACGAGCTCGGGCCTCCGCATGCTCCCGCTGATGGCCGGCCTCCTCGTCGCAGCCGTCTTCTCGGGGCGCCTCATCAGCAGGATCGGGCGCTACAAGGTCTTCCCGATCGTCGGGACGGCCGTGCTCGTCGTGGGCATGTTCCTGCTCTCGCAGCTCGGCGTCGGGACCGCGCCCTGGCTCGCGTCCGTCTACATGGCGATCGTCGGGGTCGGCATCGGTCTCGTGATGCAGGTCCTCGTCCTCGTCGTCCAGAACGACGCAAAGCCCCGGGAGATCGGCGTGGCGACCGCGACGGCGACGTTCTTCCGCTCGGTCGGCGGCTCGTTCGGGGTGGCGCTCTTCGGCGCGATCTTCGCATCGCGACTCACGGGCGCGCTCGAGAAGCTCCCGCCCGAGTCGCTCAAGTACCTCTCGGGAGGCGTCCACTTGAGCCCCGAGCAGGCGAAGCAGCTGCCGCCCGAGGTGCACGCGGAGTTCCTCGACGCTTTCTCGCACTCGCTGCACGGCGTCTTCCTCTTCGGGGTCATGCTCGCGATCATCCCGTTCGGGCTCTCGTGGCTCCTGCAGGAGGTTCCGCTCCGCACCACGCTCCACTCGGCCGACGAGGCCGCCGCGGAGGCGGTCGTATGATCGACCACGAATGAGCGCTCGCCTCGAAGGCGGCTGTGCGTGCGGCGAGATCCGCTACCGGCTCCTGTCCGAACCCCTCTTCGTCCACTGCTGCCACTGCCTCAACTGCCAGCGCCAGACGGGCAGCGCGTTCGTGATCAACATCCTCATCGAGACGGATCGCATCGAGCTGCTCGCGGGCGAGCCACAGCCGATCGACGTGCCTCGCAGCAGCGGGACGCAGCGGATCTTCCGCTGCCCGACGTGCCAGATCGCCGTCTACAGCCGGTACACACGCGCGACGACGCGGTTCGTGCGTGCGGGAACGCTCGACGATCCCTCCGCGGTCGAGCCGGACGTCCATATCTACACGCGGTCGAAGCTGCCTTGGGTCACGCTCCCCGAGGGGGTCCCAGCGTTCCGCACGTACTACGACTCGGAGAAGCTGTGGCCGGCCGAGAGCCTCGAGCGGATCGCGGCACTCGGGCGTCGCAGCTAGGCCTCGACGAGCCCGCTCTGGTACGCGAGCACGACGGCCTGCACGCGGTCGCGGAGGCCGAGCTTGGCGAGGATGTGCGTGACGTGCGTCTTGACCGTCGTCTCGCTGATGAAGAGCTCCTGCCCGATCTCCGCGTTCGAGAGCCCGCGCGCAACGAGCCGGAAGACCTCCCGCTCCCGCTCACTGAGCTCGTCCAGCTTCGTGGGCGCCGTCGGACGAGGCATGCGCGAGAACCTCTCGATGACGCGCTTCGTCACCGCGGGCGAGAGCAGCGCGTCGCCGGCGGCGACCGTACGGATCGCGGCAATGAGCTGCTCCGGCGGGTCGTCCTTGAGCACGAAGCCGCTAGCGCCGGCGCGCAGCGCCTCGTAGACGTATTCGTCGAGGTCGAACGTCGTGAGCACGAGGACGCGGGCGGACTCGTCGGTCGCCACGATTCGACGCGTCGCCTCGAGTCCGTCGAGCTCGGGCATGCGGATGTCCATGAGGACGACCGTCGGATCGAAGCGGGCAGCTTTCTCGACCGCCTCGAGACCGTTCGACGCCTCCCCCACGACATCGATGTCGTCCTCGCCCGAGAGCAGCATGCGGAACCCGGCGCGCACCATCGACTGGTCGTCTGCGACGAGGACGCGGATGCTCACGGTCGGTCTGCGTCCAGCGGGAGACGCGTGCTCAGCACGAAGCCTCCGTCGGCTACGGCTCCTGCGGTCATCTCGCCGCCGTAGATCTTCACGCGCTCGCGGATCCCGACGAGCCCGTGGCCGAGGCCATCGCTGCTCGAGCCGCCTGCGCCGTCGTCGCGCACCTCGATCTCCACGTCGTCCCGCCCGTAGCGGACCGTCACGTCCGCGGTTGTCGCGTGCGCGTGCTTGAGCGCGTTGGTCAGACCCTCCTGCACGATGCGGTAGGCGGACAAGTCGATTGCCCTAGGCAGGGGTAACGGGTCACCGTTGACGTGCAGCCGGACCGGCAGTCCGGCACGTCCCACCTGGTCGAACAGCGACTCGAGCCCGTCGAGACCTGGCTGCGGCGCGAGCTCGAGGCCGTCGCCGTCGCGACGCATCGCACCGAGGAGGCGACGCATCTCCACGAGCGCCGTTCGGCCGGCCCGCTCGACCCGCCCGAGCGCGTCTTTGTCGGCATCGAGCCCCCCCGGAAGGTTGTGCCGAACCGCTCCGATCTGGAGCACCATCACGCTTACGGCGTGCGCGACGATGTCGTGGAGCTCGCGTGCGATGCGCGCGCGCTCCTCGGCCACTGCGATCCTGGCGGCCGCCTCCCGCTCACGCTCGGCGAGCATTGCGCGCATCTCGGCCGCCTCGCGCTGGCTCTCGGCCAGAGACGCGCGCATCTCGGCTGCCTCGGCGCGTTCGGCTCCCTCCCGCAGTGCGTAGCCCGCGACCCATGCTGCGACGAAGCGGAGAGTGATGAAGACGTACTGGCTGGCGGTCTGCGAGCCGGGAATTTGGTCGACCACGATCACCATGCAGCCGACCACGAGCGCAAGCCCGATGCCGGCCTGTCTGTTGTCGCGCAGGTTCCCGAGCAGGAATGCCGCTGCCAGCCCGACGACGCCAAGGCTGCCGACGAAGGGAATCAGCAACGGGTCGACGTACGTGAGCGCGGCCGCTATCAGCCAGTAGGCGGCTGGACCGGCGAAGGGGAAGCGCCGCCGGGCGAAGAGGGGCAGTACGAGGACCGCGATGGCCGGTACGCAGAACCACAGGGTCGTCGTCGGTGCGCCCGGCGAATCGCGCCCGACGACGAGCTCGAGCATGCCGGCGATCACCATGACCGCGATCAGAAGTTCGAACCAGTACTCGCGCACGAGGTATCGAATGCGGTCCACGCGTTGAAAGTACTGCAGCCTCTCCGCTCCTGCTTCCTACTTGGGTAGGAGCCCGAATCGTCGGGGAGTTGGAGATCGAATCCGGCCTGGCGACGACGTCGTGCCGGCCACTGCCTCCTAGCGTCGAGCCATGAACTTCGACGCACTGGAAGGAGGAGCCATGAGCCTTCGGGAAGACACGGACGCGCGATCCGTCCTGTCCCCGTCGTCCGCGGCGGTGCGCCGCGGGACGATCCCCCATCGTCACAAAGAGAACGATCGCATGCTCACCAGGGGGACCGTCCAGCCGACCCGTGAACTCGCCGCGCGCGAGAGCGACGGCATCCACGTCGCGCTCCTCTGGCACCCGGACGACAACGCGCTCACCGTCTCCGTCGACGACGAGCGTGCCGGCGACCGCTTCTCACTCGCAGTCGCCCCAGACCGCGCCCTCGACGCCTTCTACCACCCATTCGCCTACGCGGCGTGAACTCGAAGGAGGAACGAACGATGCACCAGAACGAGCACACGACTCGGTCCCAGAACCTCCCGGCGCGCATGGGTCGTTGGAGCGCCGCTCATTGGAAGACCGCGACCTTCGGATGGCTCGCCCTCGTCATCCTCGCGTTCGGGCTCGGCGGCATGGTCGGAACGAGGACCATCGACCAGACCGATGGTCCCGGCGAGTCCGGTCGCATGAACAAGATCCTCGACGAAGGCTTCAAGCAGCCTGCCGCCGAGCGCGTCCTCGTCGAGAGCTCCTCGCTCCGCGTCGGCACAGCCGCCTTCGACGCCGCGATCGCGGACGTGGTGGCACGCGTCTCGAAGCTCGCGGATGTGCAGGATGTCCGCTCGCCGCTCGAGGCCGGCAACGCGACGCTGATCTCGGCCGACCGGCACGCAGCGCTCGTTCAGTTCGAGATCCGTGGCAAGAAGGACGACGCCGCAGACAAGATCGCCCCCGTCCTCGCCGCCGTCGCCGCCGCCCAACAGGCCAATCCGAACTTCACGATCGGCGAGTTCGGCGACGCGAGCGCGGAGAAAGCGGTCGTGGAGTCCTACAACGAGGACCTCGGCAAGGCAGGAACGCTCTCGCTTCCGATCACGCTGCTCATCCTCGTGCTCACGTTCGGCTCGCTCGTCGCAGCGGGTATTCCACTGTTGCTCGCCTTGACGGCCGTGTTCGCGACGTTCGGGCTCGTCGCGCTGTCGAGCCTCGTGCTGCCGGTCGCGATGCAGGCCCCCGCCATGGTGCTCCTGATCGGGCTCGCCGTCGGGGTCGACTACTCGATGTTCTACTTGAAGCGCGAGCGCCAGGAGCGGGCTGCGGGGCGGAGCGAGCAGGCCGCCCTCGAGGTCGCAGCCGCTACCTCCGGGCACTCGGTCCTCATTTCCGGCCTGACCGTGATGGTGTCGATGGCCGGCATGTTCCTCACCGGTGACCCGATCTTTGCCTCTCTCGCTCTCGCCACGATCCTCGTGGTCGCGGTTGCCGTCGTCGGCTCGCTGACCGTACTTCCCGCGCTGCTCTCCAGGCTCGGGGACAAGGTCGAGCGCGGGCGGATCCCGTTCGTGTCCCGGCTCCGCCGCGACGACGAGGAAGGGCGCATCTGGGGAGCGATTGTCGACCGCGTCCTGCGTCGTCCGGCGCTCTCGGCTGCCGTCTCCGCCGGGGTGCTGCTCGTGCTTGCCGCCCCGGCGCTGCAGCTGCACCTCGCAGCGACTGGGCCCGGGTCGTTTCCCAGGTCGGTCGACGTCATCCAGACGTACGACCGGATGCAGCAGGCGTTCCCGGGCTCCGCAATGCCTGCGAACGTCGTCGTCGAGGCACCCAGTGTTCGGACGCCGGCGATGCAGACGGCGATCGCGGAGCTGAAGCGGGGGGCGCTCGCAAGCGGCCTCGCATTCGAGCCGATCACCGTCGACGTCAACGGCGCGGGTACGGTCGCGAACATCACGGTCCCGATCGCCGGCAACGGAACCGACTCGGCCTCGAATGCCTCCTTCCGCATGCTGCGCAAGGAGCTCGTCCCGGAGACGGTCGGTGCACTTCCGGACACGCAGGCGGGCGTCACCGGACAGACGGCCGCATGGCGGGACGAGGCGGACGAGTTGCGGTCGAACCTGGCGCCCGTGGTCGCGTTCGTCCTGCTCTTCGCGTTCGGCCTGATGCTGGTCGCCTTCAGGTCCGTCGTGATCGCGGCCAAGGCGATCGTGCTCAACCTGTTGTCGGTCGCGGCAGCCTACGGCGTGCTCGTGCTCGTATTCCAGCACGGCGTCGGCAGCGACCTCATCGGCGTCAGCTCAGCGAGCGGAATCGACGCGGTGGTGCCGCTGCTCCTGTTCGTGATCCTGTTCGGACTCTCGATGGACTACCACGTCTTCATCCTCAGCCGCATCAAGGAGACGTTCGACCGCGGCAAGAGCATGGACGAGGCGGTCTCGTACGGGATCAAGTCGACCGCCGGCATCGTCACCAGTGCCGCGATCGTCATGGTCTTCGTCTTCGCGGTCTTCGGGACGCTCTCGTGGCCGTTCTTCAAGCAGTTCGGCGTGGGGCTCTCGGCGGCGATCCTGATCGACGCGACGATCGTCCGGGGGGTGCTCCTGCCCGCGTCGATGAAGCTGCTCGGCAAGTGGAACTGGTACCTGCCGACGTGGCTCGAGTGGCTGCCGCAGCGAGGCACCCCAGAGCCCGAGTCCGAGATCGAGGCAGCCCCCGTCTCGGCCTAGGTCACGACATGACCCCCGGCTCGACAAACGGAGCCGGGGGCCATGTCGCGGTCCAGTAGGGTCTCCGAGTGACGGTCCAACAGTGGGTCGACGCGTACGCGGACGCGTGGCGCGAGCGGGACGCCGATGCGGCCGCGGCGCTCTTCACCGAGGACTCGAGCTACCGAGCGCACCCGCTCCAGGAGGCGTATCTCGGAAGCGACGGCGTGCGCGCCTACTGGGCCGACGTGACCTCCACGCAGGACGCCGTCGACGTGCGCATGGGCTCGCCGGTCGTGTCCGAGGACGGGCGTCGCGCGGCCGTCGAGTTCTGGGTCCAGATGCAATCGAGCGGCGACGAGGTGACGCTCGTCGGGATCCTCTTCCTCCGGTTCGCGGAGGACGGCCGCTGCAAGGACCTCAGGGAGACGTGGTTCTTCGAGCCCGGCGACCACGCCCCGCACGCGGGCTGGGGCGCCTGAGCGCCGGCTAGCGCCCCCTCACGTACACATCCACCCGCCGTCGAGGGCGAGGTTGATGCCGTTGACCCCTGCATTCTCGAGCAGGAAACGAGCTGCACTCATCGACTCGGCCATCGTCACGAGACGTCCGATCGGCGTCCGGTCGACGAGCGCCTTGTGCCGCTCCGGAGCCATGTCGCGCCACTGCGGGCTGTCCCCCACGATGCCGTTGTGGAGCGCGTTCACGCGGATGGGCGCGAGCTCGATCACGAGGGTGCGCACGAGGCTCGTCACTCCGCCGTTCACCGTCGTGACCGTCGTCGAGCCGGGGTAGGGCCGGTCGCGCGCAAGGCCTCCGTAGATCAGGATCGACGAGTCGTCGCGCAGCCGTGGAAGTAGCGCGTGGATCACCTCGGTGTAGCCGACGAGCTTCATGGTCACGAGGCGCAACGCGCCGTCGATGTCGTACTCGGCGACCTTGTTGGTGTCGCGCTCGATCGCGGCGAGAACGAGGTGGTCGACCTCGCCGACGCTTGTGAGGGCATCCGCGATCGTGTGCGGCTCCGCGAGGTCGAAGCCGATGCCCCGCGCTGTCCCGCCGATCTCGCTCGCGGCGGCCTCTGCGCGGGCCTCGTCCCTTCCGGTCACGACGACGTCGCGCCCGTCGTCTGCATACGACCGCGCGAGCTCGCGGCCGAGACCCTGCGTACCGCCGACGATGACGACGTCTCCCACCGTTCTCTCCTTTCGTACCGAGCCGTCGAGCCCGGCCCGGGCAAGGACCGGGCTCGAGCGAGATCAGACCTAGACCGTCGCCGACGCCTCGGCAGTCCACTCGGGGAGCATCCCGGCTCCTCCGAGGATGTGATTTCTCGACTCCTCGAGCTGCTGGAAGATCCGCTGGAGATCGGCGTCGACGAGCTCCCCCTTGCGCTTGACCGCGCGCCCGGCGACGAAGACCGAGTCGACGTTCGACGTGTCGGCGAAGACGACGATCGTCGCGACCGGGTCGATCAACGGCATCGTGTTGATCGCGTGGACGTTCAGCAGGACGATGTCGGCCTGCTTGCCCGGCGTGAGCGACCCGGCCCTGTCGTCGAGTCCGCACGTGCGCGCGCCGTCGATCGTGGCGAACTCGAGGACGTCGCGATGCGTGAGCGTCGGCGCGAACGGCTCGTCCGGGGTGTCGGTGTGATGGCCGATTCGAGTGTGGACGAGCGCCGTTCGCATCTGGGTGAACATCTCTCCCGGGACGCTGGAGACGACGTCGACGCTCAAGGACGGCCGCACGCCGCGCTCGAAGAGCTTGCCCGTGGGCGGCGGCCCGTGCCCCATCAGCATCTCGACGTACGGCGCGATCGAGGCGGTGCCGCCGGTCGAGGCGATCAGGTCGAGCTCCTCGTCGGTCGAGTCCGTGCAGTGGATGTAGGTCGTGTCCGGTCCCATCAGGCCGAGGTCGTCCATGTTCTTCACGTGGTGCACGTGCACTCCGGAGAGCCGCATGCCGACGTGGACGGTGATTCGAATCCCGAGCTCGCGGGCGAGCTGCCAGTCGTGGGTCGCCGCCTCGAAGTTCGAGTTGCCCGGCGCCCGCGCCGCAAGCGCGAGCGTGACCAGGCCGTCGTCGGACGGGAGCGTCTCTTCGCGTATCCGGCGGATGTCCGCGGGGTGCTCGAGCTCGCTGAAGGCCCACCAGTTCTCGCCGGTCCCCGTCGGGATGCCGTGCGCGTAGACCGCCCGGATGCGCGCGTCCTTAAGGCCCTGGATGGCGGCATCCGAGTGCTCCGGCGAGTTCGAGATGTGTGACCAGTCGAGCAGGGTCGTCACGCCGCCGTTGAGCGCCTCGAGGGCACCCGCGTAGTTGGCGACGAGCACGTCCTCGGGCCGATACTGGCCACCCAGGTTGCCGAGCATCGCGGCGAAGTACTCGTCGAGCGTGCAGCACGGGAGGACGCCTCGCACAGGGGTCTGCCACGTGTGGCGGTGTGTGTCCACGAACCCGGGCATGACGATCATCCCGGTCGCGTCGACCTCCTCCGCATCGGAGACGCCGAGGTCGGGACCGACGTCGACGATGACGCCGTCCTCAACGAGGACCTCCCCGTTCGGGATCTCGCCGATGTTGGGGTCCATCGAGACGACGAACCCGTTCCGGAAAACGAGGCGCTGCGAGCTCATGCCACTCTCCTTGGCCGGCGGAACATCGATATCGCGTCAGCGCTCGAGCATGCCAGCGGCAGGCCGCGTCGCGCTGCCGGATGTACAGCGAGCATAAACACCCCTGCGCCGGAGAGTCAACCGCCTCGGAGTCGGGACTTGCCCGTGTTGAAGCGGGTTGCCGCAGTGTCTCGCACGGTTCGGGACGTTTGAGTCCGGTGGACGACGCGCGGCGTGCGTTCGGTCACGGTTGACACTTCGAGCTCGAGGTGCGCAGAATGGACACCTGGTCGCGGCTGGCTCTTCACCGTTCTGCCGCTCTCGATCGGGCGGTCCATGAGCTCCCCGGG
>Ga0070670_100000650_pt1 | contig 26945 bp, 23 predicted proteins | sample KBSS63metaG_FD_64665 | JGI IMG/M metagenome (GOLD analysis project Ga0070670, IMG submission 64665) | Switchgrass rhizosphere microbial communities from Kellogg Biological Station, Michigan, USA - KBS S6-3 metaG | ecosystem: Host-associated > Plants > Roots > Rhizosphere > Soil ... | reverse complement strand
GTTGGTTTGTCTCTTGTTGTATGTAAAAACTCAGCAACACCCACGATCATCCATGCAGGGCGACAATACCTCAAAGGGCGCGCTCAAGAAAAGTCTGCTCGACGGCTCCGACCGCGCACAACCTGGCGCTGCATCCTTTCGCGCCCAAGTGAGCCCGGTTTTTTTTCTCGCCGGTCTTTTCTTCCTTAATTTCGCCTCGCGCATTATTCTCTCGCCGCTTCTGCCCACCATCGAAAAGGAATTGGCTATCAGTCACAGCCAGGCGGGATTTTTTTTCTTTTTGAGCTCCGGGGGCTATTTGGTCGGGCTGTTGGCATCCGGCGTGCTGACGTCGCGCTCGAGCCATCGGCTCGCGATTAGCGCTTCTCTCGCAGGGGTCGGCATCGCATTATTAACCATTGCGGCCGCGACCTCTCTGTGGTTGATCGAGTGCGGCTTGATGGTGCTGGGTTTCGCCGCGGGTTTTTATTTGCCTTCAGCGATCGCAACGATTACGTCGTTGGTGGATAAACGGCACTGGGGCAAAGCGATCGCCATTCACGAGCTCGCACCCAATCTAGCTTTTTTTGCGACTCCCTTTCTCGCCGAGATTTTTCTCCATTGGTCGAGTTGGCGCATGGGCCTGGGGCTGCTCGGGGTGCTGTCGCTTGTCGGGAGCCTAAGTTTCGGCCGGTTGGGTCGCGGCGGCGACTTTCCTGGAGAATCGCCGGGTTCCAATGCATTCGCAGTGCTCGCGCGCACGCCGGCCTTCTGGCTGATGATGGTGCTCTTCGGTGTCGGCGTCAGCTCCACGATCGGAGTCTATGCTATGTTGCCGCTCTATCTCGTGAGTCAGCGCAACTTCGACCAGAGTACGGCAAATACCCTAGTCGCATTTTCGCGTTCGCACGGGCCCATGCTCGGCTTGCTCGGCGGCTGGGCGTCAGACAAGCTGGGCGCCAAAGGGACGATCATTATCAGTTTGATTTTTACCGGTATTACAACATTGCTCCTGGGAACACTGTCCGGTCGGGCATTGGGCGCCGCGGTGTTGGTCCAGCCCCTGGTGGCGGTGTGGTTCTTTCCGGCTGCGTTCGCAGCGATCGCGATGATCACGCCGCCGAGCGCACGCAATCTTGCCGTAGCGTTTTCCGTACCTGTCGGCTACATCATCGGTGGCGGCGCGATCCCGACATTCATCGGCATCATGGGCGATGCCGGTTCGTTCGCGACCGGATTCGTGGTGACTGGATTGTTGATCGCGGCCGGGGGGCTTCTCTCGATCAGACTTCGGCTGCCCGCACCAGATGCAAGGAAATGAGCCAACGGTTGTGTTGCCGGCTCTGGCTATTCTATAAAATTCCTCATGCTCAGTTTAAGTGATTTTGCGGAAAATATCCGCCGCAGCGATGGAGTCGTTGTATTTACAGGCGCCGGGATCAGCACGGAGTCGGGCATTCCGGATTTCAGAAGTCCCGGCGGAATTTGGACGCGCTATCGGCCGGTGACCTATCAGGAATATTTGAGCAGCGAAACGGCGCGGATCGAAGCCTGGAAGCGCAGACTCGATGGCTGGGAGCAGTACAAAAACGCCAAGCCGAACATCGGCCATTACTTTGTTCAAGCGCTCGGCGCGAAAGGAAAATTGATCGGCTTAATCACGCAAAACGTCGACGGTTTGCATAGCAAAGCGGGTGTGCCGGACGAAAAGATTGTCGAACTTCACGGCAGCAATCGTAAAGTGCTTTGCCTCAAATGCGAGCGCGAATATGATCCCGACGAGGTGATCGCAAGACTCGTTGGTGATTTTGCATCACCCAAGTGTGACGTTTGTGGCGGCATTCTCAAATCGGCGACGGTCTCTTTCGGCCAGCCCATGCCGGAGGAAGCCATGCGCCAGGCGCAGGAATGGACCGAACAAGCGGAGGTTTTTGTTGTCATGGGATCCTCGTTGCAAGTACAACCGGCGGCGTCGTTTCCGGTCGTGGCCCAGCGCAATGGCGCAGTGCTCGCGATTATCAATCGCGAGCCCGGACCCCTCGATGAGATTGCCGATTTCGTTCATCATGGCGCGATCGGAGAATTCTGCGCGCGCTTCGGCGAGATGATCGCGGATGGATGATCGAAATTTCACCGCAGAGGCACAGAGTTCAGAAGAGTTTCCATGTTGGCGTGCTCTGTGCCTCGGTGGTGATTTCGCATCAGAATGACGAAGGAGAGCAGTATGAGCGATTGGAAGATGATCGATGCGGATGGTCACATCCGTGAAATCGAAAGCGATGTTTTCGAGTATCTGCCGGAGCACTACAAAAAACGCCGCGAGGCGGTGCTGTACTTTCCCTTGCTGCCGCACCATGGATGGCACCGCCAAGCCGGTCATGGCGGCATGGGTTCGTCGTTTTTGATTCCCACCCTGAAACATTGGCAGCTCGCGCTCGACCAAGGCAATATCGAAGCGGCGGTGGTTTATCCGACCCGGTTCATGCATATCGGCCAAGTCGGCATGACCGAGTTTGCCGTCGATCTGAGCCGCGCCTATAACGATTATCTCTACGACCGCTTCTTGCGGCACGAGCCGCGACTCAAAGGAGTCGCGATTGTTCCTTTACAGGATGTCCCGGCGGCGGTGAGCGAATTACGCCGCGCGGTGAAAGAATACGGTATGGTCGGCGCCGTCCTGCCTGCCGACGGGTTGCCCCGGCCCTTGGGACATCCCGAGTTTCATCCGGTTTATGAAGAAGCCAATCGACTGGGTTGCATGCTCGCCGTGCATTCACAGAACTCGTTGCGCAATAACGATCTCTTCATGTGGCGCGGCGAAGCCGCGACCCTCGCGCATGTGTGGCCGCAGATGCGGCAGTTCACGAATTTCATGTTTTCCGGCGTGCTGGGCAGATTTCCCGATCTCAAGATTGCTTTTTTAGAAGCCGGCTGCGGTTGGGTGCCCTACCTGATGAGCAAAATGGAAGCGCGCATGGGCGAGCTGCCGCGACCGTCTCAATTGCTCGAGCGCGGGCAGATTTATTTTCAGTGCGGCGAGGAGATGACCACCAGCCGAGACTTGGAGTTACTCGGCGATGAATGTCTGATTTGGGCGTCGGATTTTCCCCATGAGGGAATCGTCGATATGAAGAAGGCCGTCGATGAATTCTTAAGCCGCGAAGACATCCCTGAAGCCGCGAAAAGAAAAATCAGCTACGACAATCCAAAGCGGCTGTACGGGTTATAAAGAGTACTGGGTCCAAAAGGTTCAAGCGGCGGGCGTAAGGAAGAACCGGTTTAAACAATTTTACTGAACCGCGACCCGCGAAGATCAGGGACTCCATCCGGACTCGCCTGGATTCCCGCTTAAAGCATGCGGCAATGACGGAACTTTGGATTAGCGAGTACCTACCGCCGCAAGCTGCGGAATCAAACGTTCACCCGTTTGCAGTTTAATCGTTTTATCCGGATCGGATTGAACGACTGGAGCGTTTTGAACGGCTTGAACTTGTCTTGTCAATCAGCTGTTGGTACTCCAGGTTGGGCTTGCTGCCGAATATCTTTCCGCGTCACGTAATCGATGATTTGAATTTTCTCCGCCGGTCCGGAGCGGTTGCCCATCATGATCATGGGGCCGTCGCCGGTGTTCTCGAGTGTGTAAAACGATCCGCCGGTGATCAGCGCGGCTTGGCCCGGCTTCAAAGTGACCTTTCCGCCATCGGGGAAACTCATCGTGCACTCGCCGTCCAAAACGACGAAGGTCTGATCGGCATTATGGCAGTGCATGGCATCTTTCTGCCCCGGTTTATAGTAATGCATCCAGGCATGGAAGCGCGGCGTGTTAAAAATATTCTTGCGGCGCTTTTCTTTATGCGCCATATCGACGAGATCGACGATTTCAATGCCCATTGAAAGAACCTCCTCGTTGTGAATTTTCTTTATAAAACTGCAATCACTTCAATTTGAAATAAGTTATCGCCGCGGAGCTCCGTTTTGATGGAGTGCCGCGCCGGGCGATCATGCTCGTCGGGAAACATTTTCAGCCACGCCTTGTTGACGGAGTCACGCAGCTTTTCTTCTTTCAAATAGACTTTCATATAGGCGATGTTCTCCGGCGCGCCGCCGGCGGTTTCCATGAACAGCCGAAGATTGCGAAACATCGCTTCGGCCTGTTCGTCCGGATCGGGCGACAACACGCCTGTTTTGGCGTCCTTGCCGGAGATCGCCGAAGAAAAAATCATATTGTCAATGACAACACCGTTCGGAATCGGCGCGCCGTGTTCCATGCCTTTGATATGGACACTCTTGCGTCTCGCCATTGCTCGCCTCCGCGGATTCAAACTTTAGGAATTCATAACATGAGCGGTGCTGGAAGGTCTAGCCTACGAGAGGCGGAGGCATTCATCGACAATTCGATAAAATTCCTCGGGCGCATCGATGTGCACCCAATGGCCGGCATTTAAAACCGTATGGAACTCCGCGAGCGGAAAATGCTTACGAATGGCGGCAAAATCCTGGTCGTCAATAAAGCGCGAAAGGGCGCCGCGAATGAAACAGGTCGGGTTTTCAAAACTATTGGACAGGGCGGGCGCTTTGCTCAACTGATCGTAATTCGCAGCTAGCGAATCGAGCCCGATGCGCCACTGAAATTCGCCGTTGCCGTCTCGGGTGAGATTCTTGACGATAAACTTCCTGAGCGACGCATCGGAAATCGTCGCACCCAGCGCCGCTTCAGCTTCGCCGTAAGTTTTTAGCCCGCGCAGTTTCAGGTTCTGCATGGCTTGCAGCAGTAGGCGGTGCGCTGGCGGGTACGCTTTCGGACCAATATCGACAATCACGAGCTTCTCAACCGCTTGCGGCGATTCGGAGGCGAACTGCATCGCCACTTTGCCGCCCATTGAATGGCCGAGCAAGAAAACCTGTGAAAGACCGTGCTCGGATAAAAATTCGCGCAGGTCTTCTGTCATGGCGCCATAATTCATCGTGCTGCTGTGGGGCGAACTCCCATGGTTTCGCTGATCGACGGAGAACACTTGGTATGTTGTTGCAAAACGCTTCCGCATTGCGCGCCAATTCTCGGACGAGCCAAGAAAGCCGTGCAGAATCACCAGTGGGTGCCCATCGCCCTGGACTTCGTAATGGAGACGCATCTGCAACCCCTGGCATCAGTATAGGAAATCACTAGCGAAGCGCATAGCAGCGAGGGGCTGCGTCGCTCTCGCGCTCACGATCGAATCTTTAGTGCTGCTGATAGATCGCCGATCGAGACTAATTGTGCACGGTTTTATTGAAGCGTTGTCGATTGGTGGGTCTGCGCTCTGGACCTAGAAACAGAGCATGCGGAAATGCGAGCGCTTTCGTTCAAAACAAAGGGCCGCTAAAAATTTTAAGGTTTGGTGTTTTACTTGCCTCCGCGGCGCCTTGTGTTATCGGTGAGCTCCGCTCGTCATATCGGAGGTCGTCGGGAAATCGGCATGATTCATTAACTTCGCGAACGCCTCGAGATCGGCTTGCAGCTCACGGTGCTTTTCTGACAACGCCGCCTGCTTCGAAACGAGAGCATGATAGGGTGTCTGCAGAGCAGCGAGCCGTTCGCGATGTTGTTCAGCTTCGGTAACTCGCGATTGCCACTGAACCAATTCATGTTCGCGCTGCCGGATCTGCTCGCGCAATTCCTGTTGTTCACGCTCCGCTCGCTCTGTTCGAGCGCGGAGTTGGTCCATGTCAGAAACGCTCTGTTCGGTAGCGCTGATTTTTTTCTCGAGCTCTGTGATGTGTGCTGCCAAATTCTGTCGCTCTTCTTGATGCCGGAGCGCAGTATCCTCGAGTTGGCGAATTCGAGTGGCGCTTTCATAAAGCTTTTCCTGGATTTCTGTCGAGTTATCGGTGCTTGTTTCCTGAGTCGCTTGCATGTCCTGAATCGCTCTCCGACTGCGCTCCAGCTCGCCAGCCAAGCCGGAAATCTTATTCTCTAGTTCACGGTTGTGTGCCCGCAACTCGGTTACCTCAGCGGAAGGGTTGCTGTCTAGCGACGCACCGCCTGTAGAACTCGTCCCTTCCGAAAAGCCCTCCAGCTTCGACAGAAGTGCCTCTACCTCACGGCGCTTATTTTTGAGCTCCCTTTCCGAGGCGATGAGCAAAACTCCGAGAAAAAGCAGCGCACCCCCAGCGAAAAGCACGATCCAGACAAACATACCTTCCATTGGCGTTCTCCTAAAGATTATTCAGAGAGAGTCTATTATTGGGCAACGCCAAAGATATGCCAAGAAAAAAGTCGGCTTCTTGTATCTAAGGGATTGATTTCACATCGGTTTCGAGCCGAGTTCAACACCGCCGAAGCTCACATATGAACAAATGGGTGAAAATTGTAAGTGCGCGCTTGCCAAAGGTTTCTTCGCTCCCAGCGAGCCTCGGCAGGCGAGCTGGTTCCAGTTCCGGACATATGGGATATGAGAAAGACTAACCTATCGCATGAATCCTCCGATCCGATCTGCAGCTGATTTATCGTTCGCGACAAGTGGCGAGCAAAGGGCGATTCTCATGGTCACGTGCTCGGCCGCATTTTTGTTCTTCAATAGCTTTGGCAGCATCGGCGTGGCGCTGCCTACGATGCAAAAACAATTCGGCAGCAGCTTGGCCGCGATTCAATGGGTGAGTCTCATGGGAACCGTGACGGTATCGAGCCTGTCGTTGTGCTTTGGACGCGCCGGTTCGATTTTCGGTCAGAAGAGGATTTACAAGAGTGGCGTGGCGCTCTACGCGCTTGGCGCGGGATTCGGTGCCGTCTCGAATTCATTTTCCACGTTACTGTCAGCTCGAGTCGTCATGGCGATCGGACTCGCCATGGCTGTGCCGATGTCGACCGCGATTGTCGCGACAGCCTTCGAGCCTAAAAGCCGCGGGCGCGCTTTGGGCACCTTTGCCTCGGCTATTGCTGTGGGCCGGATGACTGGCCCGACAATCGGTGGTGTCTTGCTGGAGCTCGGCGGCTGGCCCTGGATTTTCTGGATGAATTTCATTATCGGCTCTGCCGTGACCATCGCAGTGGTAAAGATTTTTCGAGGCTCAGGCGAGCAGCGACAGGAACCCTTCGACATCTGGGGTTCTCTCGTGTTGCTGCTAACCTATCCGGCACTGTTGTTGGGCCTGACCTTTGCGCCCAGCACGGGTTGGACGTCATTTTTTGTCGCCGGCTGCTTCATCGTGGCATTGGTCGGATTGCCGATTTTTGTCTGGATTGAATCAAGCACAAAAAAACCGCTGATCGAGATGGCTATGTTCAAGCGCAAGGCGCTGGCGGCGACGGTGGCAGCTGCGGTTCTCTGCAATATTACACATTACCCTATTGGACTTTGCGCGCCGCTATATTTGCAAAACGTGCTCGGCGCGTCGGCCGTGATCACTGGGTTGGTGCTGGCCGTCTTACCCCTCTCGACTGCGCTCGCATCATTCGTCAGCGGGAGACTGGCCGATCGATTTGATGCTGCGTTAATCTCGTGTCTCGGTTTGCTGTTTATTTTTGGCGGCATCGTTTACTACTCCGGGCTCGAAACCGATCGTAACCTCGTTTATGTCATCGGTGCATTGGCCGTGGTCGGCACAGGCCTCGGTATTTTCACACCGGCGAATCAAAAGGTGGCGTTTGCGTCGGTTCAGCAAGACGACTACGGTCTTCTGGCGGCAATACTCAGTTCGTTCGGTACAGCCGCAGGGACGGTTGGAACCACGATGGCCGTAGCATTGATGGAATTTCGCGGCGGTCAAAGGCTCTGGGCGGAACCGACGCTTTTTGCCAGCGCACAGCAATTCGCATTCTCGTGTTTAGCGCCGATTGGACTGTTAGCTCTGCTCATTGCATGTCTGAGCAGAGATACGGGCTCACATCGATGAGAGGCAAAGCAGCAATGAGATCCGGAAAATCACGAGCTCTCAATTGTCATCGGTTTGCGCTGCTATATTCCGGTCGATTTGGCCAAGAATCTCAACTGAATTAGTCTAAATTGACAGCACGCTTGCCCGGAGGCGATCGCAATCCCTACTTACTTCGTCGAAGGTTTTGCCAGATTGGCATCTACGTATCCAGGTTTATTACCGCGCTTCGATTCAACCTTCAGCCAACCCTTTTCTTCTTCTACGACACTGAGCGTCGTTCCTCTGGGTACGTCAGCGACAATGGGGTATTGCAGACCCGGTCCGCCTCTCACCTGCGTGTCAGCAATCGTCTCGTACTTCCCATCGATTTGCGGATTGAGCGTTTCCTTCGTTTCGCTCCCCGTCGCCGCTCGCACCGAAGCCATTTCAATATAGCCCGGCGCATTGCCTTTCTTTGAAACGATCAATACCCACTCACCGTCCCTTCCGACGACGTTGACTTTCGCATCGCGATTGATGTCTGCAACGGCGCGAAACTGTGGTCCCGGCCCGGTACGCACTTTGGTACTCTCCGTCGTGACGTAAACGCGCGTTTGCTCGTTGAGATCGGGGAGATCTTTCACCTCGGTGGTTTTCTGTTTGCGATCGCAGCCAGCGCTCAACAGCAAAATTAGCCCGATCAAAAGCCACGACGGTCGTCGATACCTGCTCATTGCGCCTCCGAATCCTTTTTGGATCATCGATTATAGCACGATTTATGACCGGCGGTTTCACTCAATGAATCTCTTTCCAAACTTTGGCCAGACTCTCGCCATAGACGCTCAAATCCCATTCGCATAGGTAACCGAACGGCGTGAGCCAAACCCGATAGCCGGTCTCGCGCAAGCGCTCGGCCACGGCCCGAATCAAGGCATCGGCCCGAGCCGGATCTGCGGTGTCACCGCCGAGGTGAGTGAAGGAATGCAAAACGATATTGTGAAGATCGCGCTTATGAGCGAGCCATTTCAGGTGTTTTATCGATTGACGCAGGATGGAAGCCTCGCGCTCCTGTGTCATGTCGCCTGTTTCGGAGTGAAGAAATGCTACGACGGCCTCACGGACTTCCTGTTCAAGCTCCTGGTCCGCTACCTCGGGCAGCGTTTTTGAGTGAGTCTTCCAGCGAAACCTTTTCGCTTGAAAGCAGAGCAACTTCATCAGCTAGGCTCAATAATAGTCCAAAAAATTCTTGAGGATCTTTTTGCCCTCTTCGTTAAGAATCGATTCGGGATGGAACTGCACACCTTCCACAGGAAATTTTTTGTGCCGAACTCCCATAATTACGTCGCCGGCGGTGGCGCTCACGGATATCGGTTCGGGTAATGTTTTGGGATCGATGACCAGTGAGTGGTAACGCATCGCGGCGAAGGGATTTTTTACATCGCGAAAGATCGTGCGCGAATCATGGCTGACGTCGGACAGTTTGCCGTGCATGATCGACGGCGCCCGTACGATTCTGCCGCCGTACGCCGCGCCAATCGCTTGGTGTCCGAGGCAGACGCCGAGAATCGGAACATGTTCTCCGAACCGGCTAATCGCATCGCATGAAATCCCCGCCTCGGCGGGCGTGCAGGGCCCGGGCGATATGACGATTTTTTCCGGCCTGAGCGTGTCGATCTGGTCCACAGTAATGTGGTCGTTCAGAAAAACTTTCACCTCCGCGCCCAACTCGCTCAGATAATGGTACAAGTTGTAGGTGAACGAATCATAGTTGTCGATCAGCAAAATCATCGTTGACTCCACTGCTCGGCAAGCGCCACGGCCTTGAGCATCGCCCGGGCTTTATTCAGAGTTTCCTGGTATTCGGTTTCCGGATCGGAATCGGCAACAATTCCGGCACCGGCGGTGACAAAGACCTTCTTGCCTTTCATGATAATGGTGCGGATCACGATGCAGGTGTCGAGATTTCCATTGTAGCCAAAGTAGCCGATCGCGCCGGCATAAAGCCCGCGCTTTTGTGGTTCCAACTCGCTGATAATTTGCATCGCGCGGATTTTTGGCGCGCCGGAAACGGTGCCCGCGGGAAACGCCGAGACAAAAAGATCGAAAGCAGTCTGGCCGCTTGCAAGCTTGCCGCGAACATTCGAAACGATGTGGATAACGTGGGAATAACGCTCGATGGCCATCAGCTCATTGACTTCCACAGTGCCAACCTGCGCGACTCGGCCGACGTCATTTCGTCCCAGATCGACCAGCATGATGTGCTCGGCGCGCTCCTTGGGATCGGCGAGCAGATCGGCTTCGAGTTTTCGCTCCTCCTCGGCAGTGCCACCGCGAGGCCGGGTCCCGGCGATGGGACGCAACTCGATGGTGTCGCCGGTCAATCGAACCATGGTTTCCGGTGACGAGCCGATGACCCGGAGATCTTCGAGCTCGAGATAAAACATATAGGGTGACGGATTGATGAAGCGGAGGGCGCGATAAATCTCGAAAGGATCGGTCTCAGTTTCGGTCTCAAGCCGTTGACACAAAACGACTTGAATGATGTCTCCGGCCTTAATGTATGCCTTTCCTTTGACCACGGCGCTGGCGAATTGCGACTTGCTCAGATTAGAGCGAAATTTCCGGTTTTTGCGGTTTTGGCTGACATCGCGCGGCTCGATACCACGGGGTTTCTTCTGCAGGGTCGAGATTACGTTGCGAATACGTCGGACCGACGCATCGTAGGCGCCGCGCAAATCCGTTCCGACGTCTAACTGAACATTGTCGATCACCTTGATGGTATGCTTCAGATTGTCGAAAGCGATCAGGGTCTGGACAAAAAGGAAAAAAATTTCCGGCAATTCGAGCGGGTCTTTTTTGCCATTGCGGATGAGATGAAACTGCTCGACGGCGTTGTAGGAGACGTAACCGAGCGCCCCGCCAAAAAAAGGTGGCACACCGGCTACGCTTACGGGGCGGCAATTTTTTAGCAATTGCTCCAACGCTTTCAGAGGCGCCTCCGAGTTGTACCGGCGGGATTTACCTCCTTCGATGATCTCGACTTCGGAGCCGCGCGCCTTGAACACCCGGTACGGTCGGGTTCCCAAAAACGAATAGCGCGCCCAACGTTCGCTGCCCTCCACACTTTCGAGCAAGAAAGCGTAACGATCTCGCTCAAGTCGCTTGAAAAATGAGAGCGGCGTCTCAAGATCCATCAGGAGCTCCTGATAGACCGGGATCAAATTGCCGCGCTTTGCCAGGACACGAAACTCTTGATAACTCGGCTGGATCATACAGTGCGCTAAAAAAGAAAAAGGGCCATAAGTTTACCACCTATGGCCCTTACATCGTTCACGATTTGGTGAAAAGTCAGCCACGGCGGAAACGCTGTCGGTTTCGCCAGCGCCGCCCGGGTGAAACATTCCGGGAAATCCTCAATGCGTGCATTTGGCGTATCTTGCCGGATTGCTGAGCGGCGGTCAAGCATAGGAGGCCTTATGCTTTGGAGGAGAAAGCTAAACCTATTTAGACGCCACTCGATTTGACAACAATGGTTTGCCGGGGTAGCTTAAAACGCTTTTTGGAATTGCTCGTTTATTCATTCGCGTTTGGTGTCTGCTTAGCGCTTCATCGGGAGGAAAATAATGGTTCGACGCGAAAAAACCAATTACGTCATTCAATCGGTTTCCCATGCGCTCGATGTCCTGGAGCAGTTCAACGGGACTGTCGATGAAATCGGTGTGACTGAATTGAGCAAGCGGCTGAAGCTGCACAAGAACAATGTTTTTCGGCTGCTGGCAACCCTTGAAGCGCGAGGCTATATTGAACAAAACAAAGCCAGCGAAAATTATCGATTGGGGCTCAAGTGCTTACAGCTAGGGCAAACGTTCATCCATCAAATGGGCTTGCTGCTCCAGTCAAAGGCGGTTTTGCTCGAGCTAACAAAGACAACGCAGGAAAGCGCGTATGTGGCGATCCGCAAGAGCGACGCGATTATTCCTTTGGATTTTGTCGAGCCAGCGCGCCCTGTACGAGTGGTTTCATTTTTGGGAACGGTATTGCCGGCGCATTGCACTGCGGCAGGCAAGGCGCACCTGACGTTTGAATTGGAATCGGCAGCCGGTCAAAATTTGCCTGAGCATTTGGAACGGTACACGGAAAACACCATCACCGATCGGAATCTTCTGCGCGACCAGATCATCATGATTGGAGAGTCTGGATACGCGGTGGAGCGCGGCGAGTTTGCCGAAGGTGTGAATGCAGTGGCCGTCCCCATCCGCGACTATACTCGGTCACTCGTCGGAACCCTTGCCGTCGTCGGGCCTGAAAATCGATTGAGCGACGAAGCGATCAACGCTGAAATTGCGCCCGTGCTGCTCAAAGCTGGAAGCGAGCTTTCCAAAAGGCTTGGGTTTCCGGGCTGAGCCAATCCGATTGCACGCTGCCTTTGCAAAGCAAACCCGTCATATAGGCCAGAGACATTACCGCAACCGGTTCACGCATTCGCACTGTCAAGCTGCCGCCGCAGCGTGGAGCAATCTTCCGACACTCTGACCGTGTGTCATCGCAACGATAATTGAGACGGAGGTCGATCACAGCGAGATGTTGAGCACGACGGAGAAGATTGTTTTTGTTCTGCTCGCAGTGGCATGTCTCTCATACGGCGCTCAAAGATTTTACGCGGTTTATCGTGCGATCACACGCGGCAAGCCCGATGCGCGCTTCGATCATCCTTTCGAGCGCATTCAGAACGCGCTATGGATCGTTTTGACGCAGCAATCGGTTTTCAAGACGCGACCCGTCGTTTCGCTCCTCCACGCATTGGTATTCTACGGCTTTGTTTTTTATTTCCTGGTTAACCTGGTGGACGGTTTCGAGGGATTCTTCGCTATCGATGCGCGTGGGGGCGCGTGGAACCCGTTCAACCTGGGCGCCGATCTTCTTACCACCGCTGTTTTGATCGGCATCATCGGCCTAATGCTGCGGCGCTGGTTCGTCAAGCCGAAAGATTTTGTCTTTCCGGCGAATGTGCCGCTCCTCCCGGAAGTCCGCGCGGGAATTGCTCGTGATTCGTCGGTGGTCGCCGGATTTATTCTCTTTCACGTCGGCTCCCGGCTGCTCTTCAAGGCCACGCAACTGGCACAGCAGGGGACGGACCCTTATCAGCCGGTTGGTTCGTTTTTGGCCTCGGCTTTTGCCACTGTGGCACCCAGCGGTTTGGAGATCGCGAATCATTTCTTTTGGTGGGGCGCGTTGGGATCAATCCTGCTCTTCATCCCATATTTTCCCCGCTCCAAACACATCCACATTTTTTTAGCGCCGATCAATTTGGCGCTCAAAAAACAAAGGCCGGGCGCTCTCAATCCAATGGATTTCGAAAAGGAAGAAGTCTTTGGCGCCGTCAAGCTGGAGGATTTCACATGGCGGCGCCTGTTGGATTCCTATGCCTGCATTATGTGTAATCGCTGCCAGGACGTTTGTCCGGCGACCAACACCGGCAAAGCTTTGAGCCCCGCGGCGATTTTGATCAATGAGCGTTACGAGTTGAATAAAATCCTGCCGGAATTTGCTTCCGGCCAACCGAGTCCGCGGCCCTTGCTGGAATTTGCGCTCAACGACGAAGCCGCCTGGGCTTGCACGACGTGCAACGCCTGCATCGAAGTTTGCCCAGTGGGTAATGAGCAGATGCTGCACGTGATCGATGTGCGTCGTGAGCGAGTGCTTACGGCGGCGGAGTTTCCCAAGGGGCTACAAAACACCTTCAACCATATGGAGCGGGTGGGGAACCCCTTTGGTATGTCAGGCGATGAGCGCCTGGTTTGGGCAAAGGATTTGCCGTTTCCGGTTCGGACCGTCGAGCAGGCGATCGATGCGGAGGTGCTTTATTGGGTCGGTTGCGCCGTGGCCTTCGATCCGCGCGCTCAGAAGATCGCCCGCGCCATGGCCGCGATCTTCAATGCCGCCGGCGTGAATTGGGCGGTGCTCGGAAAAGACGAGAAATGTACCGGGGATCCAGCACGGCGTGCCGGCAATGAATATCTCTTCGCGCAAATGGCCGAAGAAAATATCGCCGCATTGAATGAGATTAAGCCGCGAACGATCGTAACGACGTGCCCCCATTGCTATCACACGATCGCCAATGAATATCCACAATTCGGCGGAAATTTTGTCGTAAAGCATCACACAGATTTCATCGACGAGTTGATCCGCAGCGGCAGATTGAAGCTTGCCGCCGAGTCCAACGGCGCGGTCACTTACCACGACCCATGTTACCTGGGAAGGCACAATGGGATCTTCGAGCAGCCGCGGGAGTTGATTCAATCCGCCGGCGCCAAACTCATCGAACCCGAGCGGACGCGCAAGAACAGCTTCTGCTGCGGAGCGGGCGGCGGGCAATTTTGGAAGGAGGAAGAAAAGGGAAACGAGCGCGTAAGCACAAACCGCTACCGCGAGTTAAAGCAGACAGGCGCTAAGACCGTGGCGACCGGATGCCCGTTCTGCATGCGCATGATCACCGAAGAAGCGGCCAAAGAAGAACCCGAGAACGCCATGCAAATCTACGATGTGGCGGAGCTGGTTGCCGAAAAAATTCACAAATAAGTATGCATCGTGAATTCGTTTGCTTTTTGCTGCTCGGGCTGGCCATGCTTCAGGGGGTGACTGCCTGCGGTGAGGAACCTCGAGTGACAATTGCTACGCAGCAGGGTCGAACTATCACTTTTTCCGTCGAAATCGCTGATTCACCGGCGAAGCGGGAGCTGGGCTTGCAATATCGCCGGGATCTCGCTTCGGATCACGGCATGATCTTTTTATTTCCAGGCCAGTCGGAGCAGACTTTCTGGATGAAAAATACACCGATTCCGTTGGATATGATTTTCATAAACCGAGAGCTGAAAATCGTCGGGATTGTCGAACAGGCAGTGCCGTTTTCGCTGGATCCACGCTCGGTGGGCGCGCCCAGTCAGTACGTGCTAGAAATCAACGGCGGTCTAGCGAAACGCAATGGGATTCAACCGGGAGACAGGGTAAGTTTTGCAGGAATCGCAACGCGCGGGCGGGATTGAAATCCGCTCCGATCAATCCAGAGCGACAACTCAAAAGGCGGTCAAATTTCGCTGAAGAAATACGGCTTCACTGGCGCCAGCTTCTCCTCATACGAATCGGGATACATGAACCACAAGGTAGCGGCAATGCTGCTCAATAGCGAATTGCCATCCTGCGGCGTAAAGCACGTGCCAACAATTTCCTTCTCGCCGCGCATCGCCAAACTCTGACTCACGACCACGGTCTGATTGAGAATTCGGCCAAACATTCCATGATCGCGGCCGAACGAAAAAACCGACGCCGAAGACTTTTTGTTGGTGAGGGCAACGCGCAGGTTGCTTTTGAGCCGGCGCATCAGCTCATCCTTGGTGATGCCGCGGCGGAGCTTGATGTCGAAATGAATTGTGTGCATGTATTGCGTGTTTAACTTCAGCGCCGAAGAATAGATATCGAGATCCAGTCCTAGCGTTTTGAACAGATAGTGCGCGTCGCGACCTTGATGTGTGCCAAACTTCGGGTCGTCGTGCTTGCCCGCCTCGGGCGCAGGTATGAAATCGCCCTCCTGGCTCAAATCGTTGGCGCGGCGCATGCAAACAAAGCGGCTTTCCGCCAGGTTGTCTTCTTTTTCCGGACCCAGCGCGATCGTGTCGATCAGCACCGCCAGGTTATGAGTGTTGCAGCTGACGACTTGGATGAACTGATCCTTGCCTTTCTCGAGAGCCCTATCATTGATGCCGCGCGCATACTTTTTGCCGAATCCATCTTCGCTGCCCTGCGCGATAAAGCCGCGGCCGTTGCCAGCGTACTTGCGATAAAGCTTTTCTTTGTTTTCGTTTCCGACCGGCGTGCAGTCGATGATCACGTTGGCGCGCTCGATTGCCTCCTCCGATTCAAGGGCGGGCTGCATTCCCATCTCGACGAATTTTTGCCAACGATCCTTGTCAACCGCGAGTTTCGCTCCTTGTTGACAGGAAACGATAACTTTTGAGCGATCTGTTACCAGCGGGGTGCGCTTGTGGAACGTCACCTCATCGATGCCAAACTGCTCTTTGAAAGTTGATAAAATCCCGATCAGCGGTTCGCCGATGGTTCCAGTTCCGACGATGTGGACAATTTTTTTGTGTGCCATGGCAGTCCGCCTCGCAATTTTGATACGCGAATACTAGCCCAAGAATATGGACTGATCAACCAGTTTCCCCGCAGCTAGCAGCGAAAGAAAAATGGCTTACTTCGAAACAGGCCATATGGTAGTAATTGGGCGATGGAGGAGAAAATGTCCACCGCAACCCCGCCAGCGCTGTTCTTCGGCGACCACTTTGGGCTGAGAAATAGCGACTTGGAAAAAGTGCTCGATCTGGCATTAGCCAAAAAGGCCGATTATGCCGATCTCTATTTCGAGTACCGGCAAAACGAGGGCATTAGCCTCGAGGAAGGGATGGTTAAAAATTGCTCCCAATCGAGTGCCAATGGGGTTGGCGTCCGCGTATTGGCGGAGGCCAAGACGGGTTATGCCTATACCGACGACATCACCATTGACAAATTGGAACTCGCCGCGCGCACAGCCCATTACATCGCGCAAAACCAGACGTCACCGGTACCGGTGCCCGTTGCACAGCCGCGCGCGGAAGCCCACGACCTTTATCCGATCAAAACTCCAGTGACTGATGTCGGTCTGGAAAAAAAGGTCGGGCTGCTTTACGAGATCGACAAGTTCGCTCGCGATTTGGACCCCAGAGTCAAGAACGTTTTCGTTTCACTGGGCAGTGAATACAAGGTGATCCTGATCGCTTCGTCGCAGGGAAAAGTGATTGGTGACATTCAGCCGTTGACGCGTCTCAATGTTACCTGCATCGCTGAAGAAAGTGGTAATCGCCAGATCGGCAGCTTCGGGGGCGGCGGCAGAGTTGAATTCGGTTTTTTTGTTGATGCCAATGATTGGCAACGCTATGCCCGCGAAGCGGTGCGCCAAGCGATCCTAAATTTAACCGCCGTCGACGCGCCGGCGGGCACAATGGACGTTGTCCTGGGGCCGGGCTGGCCGGGCATATTGCTCCACGAAGCGATCGGCCATGGTCTCGAGGGTGATTTCAACCGCAAAAAAACTTCGGCGTTCTCAGACCGCATAGGCCAAAAAGTCGCATCCGAGCTCTGCACCGTGGTTGACGACGGCACGATCCCGTCGCGCCGCGGCTCGATTAATGTGGATGACGAAGGCACCCCCACTCATCGCACTGTGCTGATCGAAAAAGGCGTTCTCAAAGGCTACTTACAAGACAAGCTCAATGCCGGTTTGATGAAGATGCCGTTGACCGGCAATGGCCGGCGGGAAAGTTATGCGCATATTCCGATGCCGCGGATGACAAATACTTTCATGCTGGCCGGCGATTCCGACCCCGAGGAGATTATCCGCTCGGTAAAAAAAGGTTTGTACGCGGTTTCCTTTGGCGGCGGACAGGTCGATATCACCAGCGGTAAATTTGTCTTCTCGGCGAGCGAAGCCTACTTGATTGAAGACGGGAAGGTCACCCAACCCGTTAAAGGCGCAACTCTTATCGGCAACGGTCCGGACGTTTTAACCCGCGTATCCATGGTAGGCTCCGATCTCAAACTCGATGAGGGGGTCGGGACCTGCGGGAAAGACGGTCAGTCGGTACCGGTTGGCGTGGGACTGCCGACGATCAAAATCAATGGACTCACGGTGGGTGGAACCAGGGCGTAAAAAGAAAATGTTCCAGCCGTTCAAATCGTTCAACCGCTATGCTCAGCTCAACCTCTTTCCTCGCCGCGTCGCGGGCGAGGATGAGGGGGCTGAACGGCTTGAACTGATTGAACATGGAAAAACGTATGGAACGTTTTGAATTGAGCCAAGACTTGGGGTCCGACATTCTGAGCAAGGCGAAAGCGAAGGGCGCCACTCAGGGTGATGTGGTGATGGCCGAGAGCGAGTCCTTTTTTGTCACGGTGCGGATGGGCGAAGTCGAGAAGATCAGCCAGGCGGGTGAGAAGCGCTTGGGGTTGCGGCTTTTTTTCGGCAATAGCTCCGCCTCGGCATCGACGTCCGACATTTCGCAGCAGTCCATTGAAAAACTGGTCGATGACACGGCGCGAATGGCCAAGATCACCGCACAAGATCCGCACGGCGGATTGCCCGATGGCACCGCACTGGCGCGTGAGCTGCCCGAATTGGATCTGCTCGATGAGCCCGCTCGCTCCGTTTCGGTGGATGAGAGGATTCAACTTGCCCTCGAGGCTGAAAAAAGCGCGTTGAGTTACGATCCGCAAATCACGAATTCCGAAGGAGCAGAGTTTTCCAATCAGTTCGGCCGAGTGATTTATGTCAGCAGTCAAGGATTTTCGGGCGAATATTCAGGTTCGAACTTTGGCGAGTCCGTCTCACCGGTGGCTTCCAAAAATGGCTCCATGCAACGCGACTACTGGTATTCTTCCAATCGAAAGTTTGGCCGGCTAGAGTCTCCACGGGCCATCGGCATCAAGGCTGCCCAGCGAGCGCTTCGACGGCTCGGCGCTCGCAAAGTGAAAACCTGCGCAGTGCCGATCATCTTCGATCCCGAAATGGCAGCGTCACTGCTGCGCAATCTCGCATCCGCCCTGTCGGGTTACGCCTTATATAAAGGAGCATCTTTTTTGATCGGTAAGCTCGGAACAAAAATCGGCTCGGAGCTCCTTACGGTCATCGATGACGGCAGCATTCCTGGCGCGCTCGGCTCGCGACCTTTTGATGGGGAAGGGTTGCCGATACGCAAAAAAATAATTGTTCAGGATGGCGAGCTGAAGAGTTATCTACTCGACACCTACAGTGGAAAAAAGCTCGGCATGCTATCCACCGGAAATGCCTCACGCTCGGTCGGGGAACCGCCGGGGGTCGCGCCGGCTAACTTCTATTTGGCGCCGGGAAGAGTATCACCGGACGAAATCATCAAGTCGGTGACGTCCGGTTTCTATGTGACGGAGCTGATTGGCTTCGGAGTGAACATGGTCACCGGCGACTATTCTCGCGGCGCCGCGGGGTTGTGGATCGAAAACGGCGAGATCGCTTATCCTGTGGAAGAGGTTACCGTTGCCGGAAATCTCAACGAGATGTTTCAGAACATCGAGACGGTCGGCAATGATCTCGAATTGCGCGGCCGCATCGCATCGCCAACGATCAAAATTTCCAAGATGACCGTGGCCGGGGATTGAGAAATCGAGCATCGAGGAGAGGATCCTCAAAGAAACTCGCGATTCTCCATCTTCGACTTTCCATCCTCATTTTTCACAGCACTTGAAACCCCGCCTTCAAAGCTGCGCGTAAAAAATCATCGATATGTGATTGAGCCGGGTCGAATTCGAGCACGGCGACGCTGCGTTCGACGCTGAAGTCGATCTTCTCCACGCCGGGTAATGCGCCGAATGCTTGCCGCAGTGGCGCCAAGTCTTCGACCTTGAGGTTCGCGATGGAGAGAATTGCGGTTTTTGTGCTCATCACACCCTCCTTGTTTAGAATCTGACAGGACTTCCTATTTCACGCAACGTGGATTGCGGCAGAAAAAAAATTCCTGTTCACAAATATTTTCTTGACGAACAAAGGCCAGCTATGTGAGATTAAGCGCGCCAAACTCTCCGCTCCATGCAAGCATTACTGCTTCACCGCGAAATTCAAACCGGTAGAGCCCACGGAGGAACGCTCGATGGCTTACGATGTCGCCAAACTGTTAACTATGTCGCAGTCGGAGCTTGATGCTCTATTTACCAATAGCGCCGCGGGCAACATTCCGGACGGGGAAGCGGACGGCACGGCGATCGTTGCGCCCGGCACAACTTACAGCTCGACCATCGCGAAATTCGTCAGTCACTTTGCCTGGCAAGGAAAAGTATTCGACGCAAAAAAAGGCGTACTGCGGAATCGGATTTTGCCCTTTGGGCTGAATGCAATACTCGCCAAAGTCTATAAAGGGCCGAGCTGGCTCGACGGCAAAGAATGCATTGTTCTCGATTACTCCGATACGTCAATCATCGCCCACTGGATTCGCGACGAGATCCGACAAATAGACCCCGGTCTATACCTGGGAAAAGTATATTGGGACAAAAAGCGCTTGATTGATTTTGCGTTGAAGTTTTAATCTTCACACCGATCGCTTTTTGCGGTCTCTATTTCCGAGCCGATTCAAATTGCTTTGCCAGCTGTTCATCTAACCTTGCAGGTTTCTTGCATGATCACCGGCGAGAGTCGCGCTCTTGAGACCCGAGGGGATACGCATCGGGTCGAAGACCAAAGGGTTTGATTCTTATGGATGAGCGCAGCTCGATCGATCGAGTTTTTAGTCGAATTGGATTGATCACCGTCGTTTTTCTCGTACTCGCTCTTTTAGGCGGCGTGTTTTTGCTGGGTCGCTTCGGCGCGGATACTCCGGTCGACTATAAAGACGACAGCGATCATTTCAAATACGGCTCCCTCGGGAGTGAGCACGAATTTGGCGTGCCTTACTGGATCTGGCGGGCGTTGCCGGAATTGTTCCAGGACAAGCTCCCGCTGCCCGGTCGAGGTTGGCAGTCGGTCGGTTTCGTTTTCGAACCCGGCAAAGATTTGCCGGTCGGCATGTCAAAGCGGCACTATCTCGGCTTCGATGTCGTATGGCTCAATTGCGCGTTCTGTCATGCCGGCACGGTCCGCGAGACAGCGCAGAGCGGGGCGAAGGTCTATGCGGCGATGCCGGCCAACACCTTCGATTTTCGTGCCTTTATGAGATTTCTCTTCGCCACCGGCGAAGATCGTAGATTCACTCCGCAGGACATTTTGCGCCAGATCGATACCATTCGAAAACGCGAAGGCCTCGGGCGATTGCCGCTCATTGACCGATTAGTGCTGCGCTTTTATGGAATCTACTACATGCGCGAGCGCATCCTCACGCTGCGCGACCGTCTCAGTTTCATCAAAGATGAGCCTGAATGGGGACCGGGACGCGTGGATACTTTCAATCCGCTAAAAGCCTATTTTAATTTTCCCATCGAGGAATTACCGCAACGCGAGCGCATCGGCACAACAGATTTTCCGTCGATCTGGAATCAGGGACAGCGCGAAGCGCTGAAAATGAACCTGCATTGGGACGGAAACAACATCTCGTTGGAGGAACGCAATCGCAGCGCTGCCATGGGCGCCGGGATCACGCCGCCGACCGGAGACCGGCCGCGCATGAAAAGGGTCGCCGATTGGCTACGCAAGCTCGACGCGCCGCCGTACCCGTTTAAAATCGACAAAACGCTCGCTGCTGACGGAGCGCCCATTTACAAGAAATATTGCGCCGAGTGTCACGGCGCCGACGGTAAGAACTTTCACGGCGAGTATTCAGGCAAAGTGGTGCCGATCGAGAATATCGGCACGGACCGCCATCGGCTCGATTCTTACACTTATGATGTGGCGGTCAATCAAAACATGATCTTCGCCGAGTACGGGGATGAGCGCTTCAGCCATTTCCGCAAGACGTTTGGATATGCAAATAGCCCACTCGACGGGATCTGGCTTCGAGCGCCGTATCTCCATAACGGATCGGTGCCAACGCTGCGCGATTTGCTCCAGCCGAGCGCGAACCGGCCGAAGACGTTCTACCGAGGCTACGATGTCTATGATCAAAAAAATGTTGGCTTTGTGACCGACGTTGCCGAAGAAAACGGCAAAAAGTTTTTCCTGTACGACACGGACGAAAACAAGGAGCCGGGGAATTCGAACAAGGGCCATGAAGGGAAACGTTACGGCACGGAACTCTCAGCGGCTGAGAAGGACGCCTTGCTCGAATATCTTAAGACGTTTTAACGCTACCGCGTTAACGAGCCACGATCGGAGAAATGATGGCGGACGAGCAGAGGAAGGGGTACCGCTGGAAACTTGCATTGCTTGTGCTTGTGATTTTGGTGGTCGTTTTCGGCGCCATCGGCTGGTACAAGTTTTTTCGCGAGGAAGCGCAGCCGGATTGGGTTACCGCCACACCCGACATGCGTTTCATGTACGGCTCTATCGGAGCAGAACACGATGCGGGGTTGCCTTACTGGATCTTCTTCGTGCTGCCGCGAATGTTCCCAGAAAAACTGCCGGGTCCAGGAGGGTACGCCTCGCTTGGCGTGGCGTGGGAACAAGGGCAGGAACTGCCGATCGGCTTCACCAAAAAAGTGGTCGGCTTTCCGCGTGTGGCGAATAATTGCGCTTCCTGCCACACGGCAAGCTACCGCAAGAGTCCCAACGACAATCCGGTTTTTGTTCCCACCGGCCCGAACCACACGCTCAACCTTCAGGCCTTTTTCCGTTTCGCGGTCGATTGCGCCAAAGATCCGCGCTTCAATGCCGATGAGATCATGAGCCAGATCGCGCTCGTTTACGATCTGCCGTTTCTCGACAAGCTCATCTACCGATACGTTCTCATTCCGATCACGAAGAAGCGTCTGCTCGAGCGGGAAAAGCAATTTCAGTGGGTTTACCACAAGGAATTTCCGCTCTGGGGCCGTGGCCGCGACGATGCCATGAACCTGACCAAATATTTCCTGCTTAACTGGCCCATGGACGACAGTATCGGCCCGACCGACATGCCGTCGATTTGGAATCTCAAAAAATATCAACCCGAGAAGGGCATGTTGATGAACCTCGCGGGCGACAGCCATGACGCGCGCTCGGTGATCATCGATTCGGCGCTGGGGTTGCTCGCCGCAGCACCTCATGATTCTGAAGATTTTCGCAAGCAAATAGACTGGCTGGTGAGCTACCTGAGTGAAAAACAAGCGCCGAAGTTTCCATTTCCCATCGATGAGAAATTGGCTGAGTCGGGTAAGGCGGTTTTCGCGGCCAATTGCGCGCGGTGTCACGCAAGCGACCGCACCGGCACCCGCGTCCCGGTAGAAGAAGTGGGCACGGATAGCGAACGGCTCAAAACCTGGAGCAAAAAGGCCGCTGTCGAATCTAACAAAGTCGTGCGCAACTTCGGCATCGAACGGCGCGGTTTGGTGGAAAACGAGCCCAGCGGCTATATCGCGGCTTTTCTCGATGGCATCTGGCTTCGTGCGCCGTATTTGCACAATGGCTCCGTGCCATCGTTACGCGATCTGCTGAAACCCGCTGCCGAGCGGCCAAAAGTATTCTACCGCGGATACGACGTTTATGATCCGGTCAACGTGGGTTTCGTCACTGAAGGCGAAGAGGCTCAGCGGGTCGGCACCCGCTACGATGTCGGCGAACGCGCCAGCGGCAATGAAGGGCATGAATACGGAACGGATCTTTCGGCTAAAGAAAAGGATGCGCTGATCGAGTATCTGAAGACTTTGTGAGTCGAAGAGGAATTGAACGGGTCAAATTTCTTTCAAGGAATTTTGCGGATTCTGGATGCCGGTTTTCACCGGCATGACGAGAAACACCACTATATTCGTTCAACGAGTTCGATTACCACCGTAAGCGGAGCATCTCGACTTTTCAGTTGTTACCCCAGAAGATTCTTCGCCTTTGGCTCAGAATGACCATCTGTGGAGTCTGTCTGGGTAGCTAGAGGAGCAAGCATGAGCAACGAACGAGCTTCGGGAATTTATTATTGTCTGATAGGGGCGCTCATATTCGCCGCGTGCGGTAGAGCGCCGGCGCCGGGCACGGTCAAGGATGAGGCGCTGACGGTGGGTCGGATGGCGGACAGTTTTCCTGCGGCCGATGAAAATTATTTCAAGGACATGGATGGCGGCGTAGAGCTCACGGCCAATGAAGTGAAAGGGCGAAACAACTGGATCGTCTGGACCGGCGGCAACGATAGGTTCTGGGATGATCTCGTCAATCGGAGCTTTGGCGCGGTGGATTTTCTAAAGATCATTTCGTCTCATCCGAAGGTCAAGCATCTCAGCCGGGATACGCGCTGGAAATATCTCGGTCTGGTGAACGAGCCCTGCTTTGAAAAACCGCAGGCCGCCAGATCCGATCGTTTCGGTCTGTGGCTCGACACTCGCAGTAAAGATTGTCCCGCCGATCCCTTCGAAAATGAGCAGAAATATCCAGGAGTAAAGATCGGCGCCCGGGGAAAAAATGTGCCGATGGGCTCCTATTATGGGTATGGCACCGGCATCGTAGGCTTGCGACTTTTTCCGAATCCGGATTTCGATGAGACAGCGGTAAAAAGATGGGACGCCGAAAAGTTCTACACGGATCCAAGTTACTACAACGACAAGCATTTAGTGCGGCCCTATCGGGTCGGTATGTCGTGCGGCTTCTGCCACGTGGGGCCGAGTCCAATCCAACCGCCTGTAGACCCGGAAAATCCCAAATGGGAAAACCTCAACTCGAATCCAGGCGCACAGTATTTTTGGGTTGACCGCATTCTTTTCTGGAATAAAGACGAAGGCAATTTCATTTATCAGCTGCTCCACACGTCATTGCCGGGAACGTTGGATACGTCCTTTATCTCCAGCGATTACATCAATAATCCACGCACGATGAACGCAGTTTATAGCGTTGGTCCACGACTCGCGCCGGCGCTGCGCTGGGGCAAAGAAAAGCTTGCCGGCGATGAACTTAAAAATAAGCAACTACAAGACTTTCCCCAGACGGCCGCGCTCTCTCAGTTCTTTCAAAAACCCGATACGGTGATGACGCCACGGGTGTTGAAGGACGGGGCGGACTCTGTCGGACTGCTCGGTGCGTTGAATCGAGTTTTCATCAACATCGGTCTTTTTAGCGAAGAATGGACGCTGCATTTCAATCCGCTGGTGGGCGGAAAAAAAATTACGCCGATCCGGATCGAAGACGCGGAAAAAAATTCCAGTTACTGGAACGCTACGGTGAACCAGACAGCCGACGTGGCGCTGTTCTTCTTGAAAACGGCAAAACCCGACTCGCTTAAGAACGCTGCAGGCGGCGAGAAGTATCTGACGGCCGATAAAGCGACCATCGACCGCGGCAAAATAGCGTTCGCCAATTACTGTGCGCGCTGTCATTCGAGCAAGGTTCCCGCTGCACCGACGAATGTTAGCGACTCCGACTGGAGTCAATACTGGGCATGGACTAAAACCGACGACTTTAAAGAAAAAATGAAAACGATTGTGCTTGCGGATGATTTCCTCACGGACAACTATCTTTCAACGGAGCGCCGGATTCCCGTGACGTTGCTGCAGACCAATGCCTGTAGTCCACTCGCCACCAATGCACTGGGCGGCAATATTTGGGACAACTTTTCCTCCCAGACTTACAAGAACTTGCCTTCGGCCGGTAAGATGACGCTCTACAATCCCATCGATGCGAGCCCATTCGAATACGAATTGCCGGCCGGCGGCCGTGGATATACACGAGTGCCGTCGTTGACCAGCCTCTGGTCGACGGCGCCGTTTCTCTTGAACAATTCGGTCGGCAAATTCAATTGGGAGGCTTCCGTAGAATCGCGCATGGACGCTTTCAACGACGCTATCGAGAAGATGCTCTGGCCGGAAAAACGGGACAAAGATCCGATTCTCAGCGACAAAGTGCCGGGGTTTGTTTATCGCACCACAGCTACGAGCTACATTAAGCTCGCGCCGGGTTTTCTGCCTGATTCGCTGCACAAGCTGCTCAGCTGGAACGACTGGCTGGCGCGCTTATTTCCTTGGCTTTTTAGCGAAGAGGGCGTGAGGATCGGACCGATTCCGAAGGGCACACCGGTCAGTTTGCTTACCAACATCGATCTCGAGACCGACAAGCTCGATCTCGCCAGCCTCTTGCTCAAGATGAAAGAAGATCTCGAGCGAGTCGAGGGCAAAGGAGACGCGGAAGCCGCTCAGGTGCTCAAAAATCTCGTTCCCGATCTGATCAAGGTCAGTAAATGTCCCGATTACATCGTCAATAAGGGTCACTATTTCGGCACGAGCTTTTTCAAGGAAGAACAGCCGCTCGCCGATGAGGACAAGCGGGCGCTGATCGAATTTTTGAAGACGCTCTAGCGCTCCGAAACCCACTTAATGTTTGAATCCAGCGCGCTTCGGACCGAGTACGAGTTCATTGTCATCGGCTCGGGGGCTGGCGGCGGTACGGTAGCGGCCCGACTTGCCGAGGCGGGCCACTCCGTGCTGATTCTCGAGGCCGGCGGCGACCCTCTTCAGCTCAAAGACGAACGACTGCCCGAAGACTACCAGGTGCCGGCATTCCATGCCTTCGCTTCGGAAAACCCGCGCTTGCGATGGGATTTCTTCGTGCGCCACTATGCCGATGAAGAGCAGCAAAGGCGCGATCCGAAGTATACGTTGAAAAAAAATGGGGTGCTCTATCCCAGGGCCGGCACCCTCGGCGGCTGCACCGCGCATCACGCGATGATCTTCGTCTATCCGAACAATTCGGACTGGGATTACATTGCCGAAATCACCGGTGATGTCTCATGGCGCGCCGCAGCAATGCGACGGTATTTCCAGCGTCTCGAAAACTGTCGTCATCGTCCGGTGTGGCGCTTTGTCCAGAAGCTCACGCGCATCAATCCCACCTTGCACGGGTTTGCCGGCTGGCTGCCCATCGAACGGGCTCACCCACCGAAAGAAGCGTTGCGCGATCGAGAAATGATGGACGTGATCGAAGCGTCGGCGTTTGCCGCCATCGCTCAACTCGATCAGCCGCTCAAGCGGCTATTCTGGTTTCTCAGATCGAAGGGCGATCCCAACGATTGGCGCAGCGTGCGCCGCAATGCCTTCGGAATTCGCTATCTGCCGCTGACCACCTCCGATCACCAGCGCTTCGGCAGCCGCGAGAGGCTCTTGGACGTCGCGGCGCGTTATCCAGAAAAACTGCATATCGAGCTTAATGCTCTGGCAAGCCGAATTATGTTCGACGCTGATCATCGCGCCGTCGGCGTGGAATATCTCAAGGGCAAAAACCTCTATCGCGCTCACGATCAGGTGGGTGAAAATTCGGGTCAACTAAGGCAGGTAAAAGCAACCAGAGAAGTCATCCTATGCGGCGGCGCGTTCAACACACCACAACTGCTTATGCTTTCGGGCATTGGTTCGAAAAGCGAGCTTGGGCGGCACGGCATCGAGCCGCGCGTCCATCTGCCCGGAGTCGGCGCCAATCTGCAGGATCGTTACGAAGTCAGCGTCGTCAATCGAATGCGAGATGATTGGGAATGTATGGCGGGCGC
>Ga0070670_100000646_pt1 | contig 27094 bp, 19 predicted proteins | sample KBSS63metaG_FD_64665 | JGI IMG/M metagenome (GOLD analysis project Ga0070670, IMG submission 64665) | Switchgrass rhizosphere microbial communities from Kellogg Biological Station, Michigan, USA - KBS S6-3 metaG | ecosystem: Host-associated > Plants > Roots > Rhizosphere > Soil ... | reverse complement strand
CGCGACCTGCGCCACGAGCAGCCATTGGTACGGCCACAGACTCGCGGCAGCGATGTTTGCGCCAAGCGCTCCCAGGTGCAGTACCGGCAGCAGCAACCGAAGCCCCTTGTGTGACATCGTGGCGAACCAGAGCCGGTTGCGGCGGGGATCCAGGAGCCATCGTTCACGGGAGAACAGCTGGAACGTGCCCGCGATCGTTCGTGCCTTCCGGCCGAACTCCTGGCGTGCCGTTGTTGATGTCCGATCGAACGCCCGCGCCGCGGGCTCGAACACAACTCGATAACCCTGCCGCACGATCCGCAGCGGGATCAGCACGTCGTCCAGGAGGGTGTCGTTCGGAATGGGAATGAACAGCGCCCGCCGGATGGCGTAGATCGCTCCGGTTGCTCCGACAGTCGAATCCGTCCGGCTTTCGGCCGAGCGGATCATCTTTTCGTACCGCCAGTACAGCGCAGCACCCTGACCCGCACGCGCTGCGCCGTCGGCCTCTTCCAGCATCAGTTCACCGCTCACCGCACCCACTGACGGATCGCGGAAGTCGGCGACGATGGCGCGAAGTGTCGACGGCTCGAAGCGCTGTCGCGCATCCGCAAACAGCACGATGTCGCCAGAGACGTACGGCACCAGCGAGTTGAGGACGGCAGGCTTGCCGCTGCGCTTCTGGAACGAGTGGATTCGCACGCCAAAGGGTTCATAGCGGCACGCGCGATCCACCGTGTCGTCCGTAGACCCGTCCGAGCCGACGAGAATCTCGAGCCGGTCAGAGGGGTAGTCCAACGCCAGCAGGTTCTCCAGCCGCCCCTCGATGGAGGATGCTTCGTTGTAGGCGACAACCACTATCGATACTCGTGGAAGGTCCTGGATCCGGCGGTCCGGGAACGGGATCGTCTTTGGATGCGACCGTCGCTCGACCGCACGTGCGACAGGTCGCGGACGTATGCGAGCTCGCACGACGGCAATCAGCGGGTATCCGGCATACACATAAACGAGCAGTCCGACACACAGCCAGAACAGGTCGACGGCTGCGCCGGCGGGTGGTGCCGCCTTCTCGACCGGGATATCGCTTGCCTTTTCGGCGACAGCCCGGCCATCAAGCGGGGCGACCCCATTGATTGCTCGAAGCAGCTGAGCGAGATCGGCACCTGCCACACGACCGTTGCGCGACGGTCGTGTCTCGGCGGCTTTCAGCTCACCACGGTGGAGCGCACCGATACCGGCGTCCTCGAGCGATCGAGCGAACGTATTGCCCGGTGGGTACTGTCCCGCGTCGCCGCCGACGATGACGTTTCCGTCGATGACGGCACGGGGAAAATAGCGCGCGATCGTCTGGTTGCCCGGTTGGGTCCCTGACCCGATGATGCCGTTCTCGTTGTGCGGCGCGACGTTGCTCTGGAACGCGAACGCCGTGTGCGCGGCATGGTCGCCGCCGAAAAGAATGCTGCCGGTCTGCAGCGCCGTGTTGTGCGCGATGTCGACGTTGTTGGTGCCGTCGAGCAGTTGAAACAGGCGTCCGGCGCCCCACGGTTTGCCCACGTCAAGGAACACGTTGTTGTGAATGTGCAGCCGCCGCGTCTGCTGGCTCGGGTGGTTATCGTCGTGCCCGAGCACGTTGATGCCGCCGCCGACGTGACGAACGAGATTGTTCGTGAAGGTGACGTCTTCAATCGTCGACCACGGGGATCCGCCGTCCTGATTGCGCACGGTGAAAAGGATGGCGAACCCGTTCTGGGCGTGTTCCCAGTTTCGTTCGAGCACGTTCCCCTCGATCAGGACCCGGCGGGCGTTCTTCAGCTCGAAGAGATTCTTGACCGCCCACTCCGTGCCTTCGTACGAGGGGTCACCGACCTTCCATCGCAGCGGTTTGGACATCTGGTTCCGGAGGACCTCGATGTCCGCTGGGACCAGCTGCGACACGGTCGGGTCCGCGCCGCCGAACATCACGTTCTCACCGGCCGCTTCCAGATAGTTGTTCTCGATGCGGAACGGACCGCCACCGTTCCAGCCGGAAATGGCCTGGGAATCGGCACCGACTTCCTTGAAGTCGGCCAGGTACGAATCCACCACGGCCGAATACCGGGAATTCAGCGCCACGCCACGGCGGCTGCCTTTCGTCTTGTCACCGTGCAGGTAGGAACGTTCGATCACGATGTGATGCGGCTCTGCGTCGAGTTCGCGTTCCTTGTCGCCGAGTTGGACGAGCGTGTTGACGAACGCGCCGTTCGCCGGCGAGACTTCGAGCCCGACAAGCCGGTAATGGTGCGCACCGGGCATCGCTTGAATGACGAAGTCACCCTGGGCGACCAGATGGGGCATCTGCGCGGCGTCGCCTGGTCCGACGCGGCGGCCTCGTGGCGGCACCTGCGCCGCGGATGTGATCACGATCCACTGATCGCCTGTCTTCCTCAGCAGACGAAAGGGACCCTTGTAGGTCGCACCGGCATCGAGGGTGATGTGGTCACCGGGCGCCGCGGCGTCGAGCGCCGCCTGCAGATCATCACCGGCCTTCACCTGCACCACGCGACCGCGCGATTCGGAGGGTAACTCCACGCGGGCGCGCGGCCGCTCCGGCGCCGTGCGGCGATATTGCGCGTCACCAGGGGGCCCAACCGCGTCGGGCACAACCCCCTGTTGCGGCATGCCGAGGAGCAGCGCCGCGACGGTCGTCAGCATCACCGGTCTCGCGCTGAACGTCATGGCTGCGACATCCTGCGTGCCGGGTCGGTCGCCAGCAGCCAGTCGGCGATCCGGATGTAGGAGTGCCCGAGCAGCGGCTTCACCAGTCCCTTGGCATTCCAGGTCGCCCAGGCGAAGGACCGCGCTCCGGCCGACGCGGAGACGAGCCGTCGCCCCAGATCTCCCGGGTCGCCACGTCGGATCGTGAAGCGGCCGACGAGCACGCAGCCGTGCGTGACGGCGATGCGAGTCACCGGTTCCGACGTGAACAGCACACGGATGCCGGCCTCATACGCCGCTCGCGCAACAACCGGGGAGTAGTCGCCGCCGGGCACGGACCCCATGTCGACGGGGTGGCCGAGAATGTCCTCGAGCGTCGCACAGCTGCGGGTCCATTCCGACGCGATGTGATGAAACCGCAGCGTGCTGAAGCGCGCTGGATGCGACGCCGAGTGCGCACCGATGACGTGGCCCCGCTGGTCAAGCTCACGGATCTGACTGGGGTCGAGGAAACCGCGACGGCCGATGAAGTCCGTCGTGACGAAGCAGTGCCCGCGCCAGCCGCGCCTCTCCAGACGCTCCGCGATGGTCGTGTAGTACGACGCTCCGCCGTCATCCACGGTTATGGCAAACGGGGCTGCGCCCGTTCGGATGTTGAGGTCATCACGGCTCGTGATCGCGGTCGCGAGGATCGCTGAGTCGCTGCGAACGGCGTCAATGCCAGCCAGCTGCGTGTCGAAGTCTTCGACGGTCAGCTTGTATCGGTTGGCCGCGCTGGAGACGAAGCCGCTTTCCGCCGGCTCGCTCGCATAAACATCGTGGAAGAGCAGCGAGATGACGCGCATCAGTGCTGCACCTCGTACGGCGTTTCCGGAACGGGGGTTCGGGAATTCGAGCTCGGCGATGTCGCGCGCCGTGCAGCCAGCTTCCAGCGCAGGTAATGCGTCAGTCGCGGCTGGCCCCAGACGGCCGACCGGCGCCCTTCCGTGTTGATCGGCTCTACGTCCTCACCACGCGCCAATGCGGTGAGCGTGTGCCCGATCGCATCGAGGTTCTCGACCACGGCGCGCTGCTGGATGACGATGTGCGAATCGCGGCGTTCGTCGTAATCGCAGGTGCCATGCAGATAGACAGGGCCCGTATCGATCCCGGCGTCGATGCGCAGCAGGGTCATACCCACGCGACTGATATCGCGGTTCGCGAGTGCCCAGAAGCAGCCGTGCGCGTTGCGGTACTCGGGGCAGATACCCGGATGAAGGACGAACGTCCCCGTTCGAGGGATCTCGTAGATCGCTCGATCGAGGAGGACCTTGCAGCGGGCGATCGCCAGATCCGGTTGCACCGCTTCGACGAAGGCACGTGCTTCAGCGGAGTTGGGCGACGACACCGTCAGCGTGGGCACCTGGCTGAGGTCGGCCGGATAGCGCTCGCGCAGCCGATCCAGCTGGGCCTCCTCCCATTCGCGATCGCGCCTGCCGTGAACAACTCGCGCGAGCGCACGGAAGGCCACCACATCGAGCAGGCCCCAGGGTCCGACCCGACGCATCTCCCGTCGAACGGCGCGCCAGCGGCGGTCCGCGCCATCACGGATGATGAGCAGACCAGCCAATTTCATTGTGCTCGCCAGCCACGACGCGAGCCCGTCGCGGTCGAGGCGTTCCCCCTCGTGACAGATGAGCACGACGGTCGGGGCTTCTGCGCGAGTAAGCATGCGCGGCAATGACCTCTTCACACCGTTGTTCGAAGACACGGCCGATCGTCGGCCACGAATAGCAGGTTTCGACGAGATGCCGGCCGGCGCCTCCGAGTTGCGCACGGCGTGCAGGGTCCTTCAGCAGCGAGACCACGGCGTCGGCAAACGCGCGCGGCTGATCGGCGCAGGTGTAGTGCAGTCCCGGATCGATGCCCAGTCCTTCCGCGCCGACGGTCGTGGAGACCACCGGTCGCGCCATCGCCAGCGCTTCAAAAATCTTCAGCCGCGTCCCGCCACCGGCTCGGAGCGGCACCACGTATACGGCGCCTTCGGCAATGGACGGCCGGACGTCGCTGACCGTGCCGGTAATCGTGACGCCCGCGAACCGCGCGGCAACGTCACGAAGCCGCGTCGATGGGTTGCGACCGACCACCGTGAACGTCGTCTCGGGAATGCGGGCTCGAATCGACGGCAGAATCGCGTCCAGGAAGTGGATGACCGCGTCTTCGTTGGGGTGCCAGTCCATCGAGCCGCTGAAGACGAGATGCGCCGGTCGCTCCACGCAGGGCATCGGCGTGAAGTAATCAGTGTCAACGCCAGTCGGGATCGATGCCGCGGCGATGCCGGGCGCCAGCCGCTCGAGGCGGCGGCGATCGTCTGCAGACACGGCAATCGTCAGATCGGCATGGCGGCACGCGTCCGCTTCGCGCGCCCGCAGCTTGCGCCACTCGACCTCCAGCAGCGCGCGAATCCACGGCCGGCGCTCGAGTGCGGCCAGCCGCTGCCAGATCTGGTACTCGACGTTGTGCTCGAACAGCACCACGGGCGCCGGGCCGTTCATCGGCACGTTCATCGACGCAAACAGGAAGTCGGCGACGACGAGATCGACGCCCGACTCCATCAGCGTCTGGACCTGCGCGCGAACCTCGGGCACCTGCCACTTCCAGAGATCGACCGGATAGCGGGAGAACCAGGAACGAACCACCGACCGCGGAAACTCGCGCGAGCCGCGCTTGGGCACGACGTACGGCAGCGAAACAACGCGGTCGCAGTTGGAGAGATGCCGGGCGAGACCTTCGGGATCGTCGCCCACGCCGTGAGTGGTGACGACGGTGACCTGGTGACGCCGCGACAGCTCAGCGATCGTGTGCAGGCTGCGAACGCGCCCGCCTGTCGTTGATGGCCAGAGGCCGCCCATCTTGACCCAGAGAATCCGCATCACTCTCCCGGCAGAGCCGAGGCCCTGCGTCAGTCGCGCTCGACCACCACCGCGCGATCGTCGAAGCGGACGAGGCGCCGGGGCCGGTCGAAGACGAATCCATGCGGCAGGCCGCCCGCGTCATATACGGGCCGCACTCCCGGTGGCGCAGAGAGGCCTTGTCGATCGGGAAGCAGGAGCGTCACGATGCGCCAGGGCAGAGCCACGGCGAACCTGTAGATCAACATCGGTGCCGGGCTCAGGCGTGTGAATTCTGGCGAAATCCATCCTCGGATGGGTGCTGGCGCTCCACATTTGAGCGCTGACTGGGCAGGCGCAGAGGGAAAAGCGGAAATCCAGAGGCATCGTCCATGCGGAGTGCCGACGCGTGTCCACGGATGAGCTCCCAACGCCACATTCGCTGACGCGAACTGGAAGGTCAGATCGATCTCGTGGCGGCCGACGCCGCTGAGGTCATCGACGACGATCCAGTAGGCCGGCGCGGGTTGAGCGGCGTCGCCGAGCTTGCCCTGTCCACCGTCGGCGCGCTTGATGAAGATGACGCGGCGACGGTGATGTACCGGCTCGGGCAACGATTCATAGCCGTCGTGCTCCGCATCCAGAAAATCCACGTCCGCCGTCGAATGCCATTCGCGGAGGCGCACGCGCGGTCGTCGGTGCCATCCGAACGACCCGGCGGGTTCGGCCTGGCTGACGCCGTCGACCAGAATCGTGCTGTGGGCGGCGGTGCTGCGGAAGAAGTCGCGCCATCGCGAGTCGCCATAGCAATGCGTCCCGGGATCGACGATCACCGGCTCGCCAAACACTGAGCACTGGAGGCTGAGGAGATCGGCATGGCCGTGGGCGCCGCTGACCGGGCATCCGATCGCGCCGACGTCGACGATCATCTGGTGAGCGTCACGGTCCCATCCGGTACGCATCACCGCGTACCCGCCCGACGGAAACGCCCGCGAGGGGGCAGCGTTCGGGGGAGCCGGTCGCACCGCGTCGAACGATCGCATGCCATCGAGGCCCAACAACCAGGCCACATCGGGTGCCGATCCGTCCGCCGCCCATGCGAAGTCCGGTCGCCCGAACAGCGCGGCGGCGACGGCAAAACGACCGCGCGGGTCGGCCGTCGATCGATGCGTCAACGGCAGCAGGCTGCCGCCGTCGGAATCGCCAATCGAGGGGACCGTCCCGTCGGGCATCCGGATCGCGAGAACGAACTCCAGCATTCGCTGGACTCGCTCGCTGACGATCGGCGGTACGTCGATGCCGCTGCGCGCGGCGAGCACAAGGAAATGCAGATAGACATCCGTCACGTAGCGCTGAAAACAGGTGGACTGCTCGAAGTGGACGCCGTCGGGATGCACCTGACGCGCGCACTCGCTCACCAGCACGTGTGTCGCAAGCTCGCGCCAGCGCTCTGATTCCGGGAAATCAGGAAACAAGACGGCCACGTAGAAAAGCGCAAGCGCGTTGACCGTGATCTGCGTCGCCGGTGACGTCGGCTGCCTTGGCGCGACGAGCTCGGATGCATGGCTGCGGATGGCATCGGCGATGACACCGAGACGGATGGGCGTCAACGCCTCCGCATCGTGCAGCAGCACAAGGACCCAGCACCAGGAGATCAGCCGGAACCCCGGTTCGGTCCCTGCAGCCTCGGTGCGACCGGCGCTGCCGAGCCATGACTCCATCATCGACAGACACGCTTCAGCGTGTTGCGGATCCCGGCTGAGAAAGTACGCCTGGGCACGCCGAACGAGCGATTGATGCCGCTGGGGAGCGATCGACGCCGGATCGGCGGCGTCCTGTGTTGACGCGTGCTGCACGTCGACGTGAAGCGAAGAGTCGACAATGGCGGCGCAATGTTCGGCGAAGCGTTCCCAGAGCAGCTGCTGCACGCGATCGTCGGACGCCACGTCGAAAAACCAGCTTCGCGCGTCCGGGAAGATCGGCACGGCCGTGATCATTGCGTCGGCCGGCGAAAGGGCGGTCGCGATCAGCGGCGGCGTGTCGGCGAGTGAGAGTGGTGGAGTCGACACGAGGTCCAGGGTTACGCCGTCTGGGCGGTCGTGATGCGGACGACGGCCGGGGCCGTACGGCGTGCGGGCCGCACGGGTGCCGGCTGTTGTCGCGGTGACGGGTCCAGGAACCGCTGACACCACAGCTCGAACGACATCATGGTCCACAGCTGCAGGTCGAGATCGCGGCCGCGAGCATTCAGTGTCAGCAGCCGCTCGACCTGCGCGGGGTTGAACACGCCACGTTCGCGGCAGGCCTGCGAGAGCAGCAGACCGCGGGCGAACTCAGCCAGGTCGCCGCGGAACCAGGTCGCCATCGGCACCGCAAAGCCATGCTTCTGGCGGTCAATGATGGCGTCGGGCAGGATGCCTCGCATCGCCTGCTTGAACAGGTACTTCGTCGTGCCACCACGCAGCCGGTAGTGCGCGGGAATTGTCGCGGCGAACTCGGCGAGCCGATGGTCCAGCAGCGGCGGCCGTGCCTCGAGCGAGTGCGCCATCGTCGCGCGATCGACCTTCGTGAGGATGTCGAGCGGGAGGTAGGTGTGGAGATCGCGATACTGCACCGCAGCGAGCCAGTCGTCGCCGTAGCGACTCAACTCCTGGCCCGGGTCCGCCAGCACGACGTTCCGCTGCATTTGATCGTATGCGTCGAGACGGAAGAGGCGTCGCATCTCGTCTTCGCGAAGCATTGCCGATGCGTCCAGATATCGCCGCGCGCCGGTCAGCCCGAGATGCCGGAGGAACTGCCGCCCGGTCATCCCGTGCGGCATCAGCCGTCCAACGCCACTGGCCACCGCCCGCAGCGGTGCAGGAATGCGGTCGCGCCGCCGCTCGCGTTGCTCGACAACGTACTTGTCGTAGCCGGCAAACAGCTCATCGCCACCGTCACCGGACAGCACCACTTTCACGTGGGCCGACGCCAGCTTCGACACCATATAGGTGGGAATCGCCGACGTATCACCAAACGGTTCGTCCAGATACCACGTCAGGTCCTCGACGATCTGGACGACGTCCGGATTCAACACGACGTCGTGATGGTCGGTGTTGAACTGTGCTGCCACCTGACGCGCATGCGGCAGCTCGTCGAACGCGGACTCGGCGAAGCCGATTGAAAATGTCTTGAGCCGACCCGCCGCGGGCCTGGACATCAGTGCCACCACGGCGCTCGAGTCGATGCCTCCGCTCAGGAACGCGCCGACTGGAACATCGCTGATCTGATGCAGCGCGACCGATTCCGTGAGCAGATGTCGAAGCTGTTCGACCAGTTCCCCTTCGCTCGCGCGCTCGTTGGGCGTGAACTGGATGTCCCAGTACTTCTCGATCCGCAACCGCGGGGAGGTGCGTGACGCGACGGCCGTCCGCGCCGGTTCGAGCTTCGCCACACCATCGACGATGCTTCGGCTCGACGGGGTCGAGAGGGACGTGAAGAGATGATGAGCCGCGCCCCAGTCGACCGCGCGTGGAACACGCGACAGCTGGAGGATCGGCTTCAGCTCGGACGCGAACACGATCTCGTTGCCGCGATCGGCGTAATACAGCGGCTTGATGCCCAGACGATCGCGGGCCAACAGCAACTGACGCGTGCGTTCATCCCAGATCGCGAACGCGAACATGCCGCGGAGCCGCTCGACGCAGCGCGGGCCGTGCTCCTCGTACAGGTGAACGATGGTCTCGGTGTCGCTGTCGGTCTTGAAGAGGTGTCCGCGCTGCTCGAGGTCGCGGCGCAGCTCGCGGTAGTTGTAGATCTCGCCATTGAAGACGATCCACACCGAGCCGTCCTCGTTGGAGATCGGCTGACGGCCGCCTTCGAGATCGATGATGCTCAGGCGGCGCATGCCAAGGGCCACGCCGTCCCCCAGGTAGACACCCTCATCGTCGGGTCCGCGGTGCACGATGGCCGAGCACATATCCCGGATTTCGTGCTCAGGTACCGGCGCGCCGTCCCACCGAACGATGCCCGCGATGCCGCACATGGTCAGGGTTCTCCCTCGGTGGCAAGGCGTCCCGCGAGCGGGCGGCCGACCAGCGGCAATCGACGAAGCCGGTCGACAACGGGGACCCGGATGGCGGCCGGTTCCGCGATTCCGGGCGCATAGCTCAGGGCCAGATACGTTGCGGCGTACACCGTCGCTCCAACGGCGAACGCCGCGGGAGGCACGCCAGCGAGCGTTGTGGCAACGACCCACGCGGGCAGTGCGGATACCACCGCACGAGCGGTCATGCGCCCGAGCGCACGCCACGGCAGCACGTGTCTGACCTTGACCTGCAGGAGCGATGCAATCCGCACCACCGCCAGGCCTTTTGCCGCCACCGTCGCCAGCAGCGTGATCAGCACGGCTCCGATGAGGCCAAAGGTGCCGAGAAACCACCCGATGAGTGCCACGACAAGGCCGAGCCTGACGAGGTTCATGACCAGCAGGAAGGTCGTCCGTGCGTACGCGCGAAGCATGGCGTCCACCGCGATGGCGGCCGGAATGACGGTCAGCGCCCAGATGCTGAAGATCGGAACGGCCGCCTGCAGCTTGGTCGTGAACAACGTGACGATGAATGGCTGCGACAACACGGACAGACCGATGCCGAGGGGCAGCAGCAGGAAGGCGAGCCGCGAAACGGTTTCGTGGAACAGGGACAGCGCGAGATGGCGATCGGCTGTGTTCTCCGCCATCTTCACCATCATCACACTCGTCGTCGACGTCATGATCAGGTCGACGAGCGGAATCGTCATGCAGGCCATCGAGTAGATGGCAAACGTCTCGCGGTCGAAGCGACCGCCGACGACGTACTGGTGATAGGTGACGAGGATGACCTCGAGACTGACCGCCAGCGCGAAGGGCAACGAATAGGCGAACTGACGGCGCCAGAGCGTGACGTCCGGCGTCAGTGTGCCGAAGCCTCGGCGCAGCACGACGAGCATCATGAGCAGGCGTACGGCGGCGAACCCCACAGCCCCGATGAACACCGCCTGCAGACTCACGAAGAGCAACGCCGGCACCACGAAGAACGCCGTGCGCGTGACGTCCGACAGCGCGTAGGTGAGCGCCGCATTCAGGTGCTGCTTCCGCGACACCATCAGGATCTCGAACACCGTCGTCACGAGCATGAGCGTGAGGAACATGCCGAGCAGGAGCAGATAACGCGGCAGGTCCGGATTGCCAAAGTGCTCGGCAATGCGGGTGCGTGCGACCCAGAGCAGGCCCAGACAAAAGAGCCCGGACAGCGTCAGCGTCAGCGCGGCGTTGGCGCCGTACCGGCCGGCCTGGTGCGGTGCTCTTGGGACAAAGTAGTAGAGGCTCTCTGCCATTCCTAACTGAGCGAGCCCGAAGCAGGTCGCGTACAACAGGAAGAACGTGCGGTACGTGCCGAGCTCCTCGAGGGTCAGCAGCCGTGCGAGCAGTGGACCGATCGCGAAGGTCGCCACCATTCCCGCCGTGCGGCCGACGACCAGCAGGAATGCCGGCCCGGTGATGTGGTCCTGCGCCGTTGTCGGCTTCATACGGAGTGCACCCGTCCGCAGGACCTGGCCGGTGGCCACAGGTCGTGGACCTGGCAGCGAAGAATGGCGGGTGAAAACTGTCCGTCGCCGTTGACCGACGACCCCTCCCACAGGAGCAGCCGCTCGATGGTCAACGTCGGATGCCGCGGGTCCTGATGTGGGCACGCGGTGTAGCCAAACCGGTAGCCGGTCCGTTCGAGCGCTTCAACGTCGCGCGGAGTGAACTGGCCTCCCGGATAGGCAAAATGCACGACCGGCGTGCCGATGTGCGCTTCGATCGTGCGCTTCGATTCCTCGAGTTCCTGGACGACCGTCTCTTCCGATTCCGCCGGCAGCGAGATGTGACGACGTGTGTGTGAACCGATGGTGATGCCGGCCCGATGCATCTGTTCGATCATCGGCCACGTCAGCGACAGAGCGACGTTCTTGAAGCCATTGCCAGTGCTGCTTTCGAGAGCCCAGATGACACGGCGTACGTTCGCCACCGACAGATCCGGCAGCAATGCCGAGACGGTCATCATCGGCGAGCTGGTCGCAGCGCGATGACGAAGCAGGTGCTCGGCCGGCAGGTCGAGCCCACGCAGGAGCGTCGACAGCTCATGCCGGGGGTCGCTCCATGCGCTGAAGGCCTTCCTCACCAGCTGGAACAGCTTGTCGTGAGTCTGCCAGGCCGGCTTGCCGACGAGGCCGGTGACCACGAACACGGCGGCGGGAATGCCTTTGCGCTGAAGGATCGGAAACGCCAGCTCGTAGTTGTCCCGATAGCCGTCGTCGAAGGTCACCGCCGCCACGCGCTCGGTGAACGGCTCACCGCTGGTGAGGTGCGCACCGATTTCATCGAGTGTGACGAAGCGGAAGTGCCGGCCGACGAGGTCGAGATGCCGCTCGAACATCTCCGCGCTCGTCAGCATGCTCGGCATCTCATCCTTCGCCTTCGCGGCGAAATCCTCGACGATCCGGTGATAACCGAGGATCAGCGGACGCTCAGGTCCGCGCGCCAGCGCCTCGGTGAGGCCGAGCTCGTGCGTGCGCGAGATCGTCGTGGCCAGCGCGCTCTTGACGTGCGTTCGCCACCGGTTCCTGCGTTCAGGTGACACGAGCGGCTCCTGGGGACCCGAGCGACAGCACACGCCGCGCAAGCTGCGCGACACCACGGCGCGCGTCGGCGGCATGCCGGTGCATGGCTTCGCCGAGCCGGAGAGGAAACATCTCGATCCGCTGAAGGCCACGCGTCTCTCGTGCCCACAGCGCCTTGTAGGCCTCGGTGCCCCAGAGCATGTCGAATTCAAGGGCACCGTCAGCGATTGCCGCCTGAACGGTGAGCGCCATCAGGACGAGGCCGATGCTGTGTGAGGAGTAACGGTCGTCGTAGCCGTGCTGATAGAAGTAGAAGCGACCGCCGTAGTTGAATCCGTACATGACCGCGGCGACCGTGTCGTCGAGTCGCAGGGCATACATGTTCAACCAGCCGCACGTGAGCGCACGACTCGTGGCCGCGTCGTGGAAGCTCCGGATCGACGATGAGGTGAACGCCGTGGACCCGCCGCGCTCCCGGTATCGGCTCGCGTGAAATGTCGCGAGCAGACGCAGCATCTCCTGCCGCTCGTCGTCGTCAACGATCCGCGTGAAGCTGACCTGGAACTGTCGCTCCAGTGCTCGAAGACGACGGCGGACGTTCGCACGATGCGACGAGCCAAGGCTGCCGAGAAACGAGTCAAACGTGTGTCCGCTCAGCGTCACAATCGGGCAGACCCCGTCGTCGCTGGAGGTCGTCGTCCACCCGATGTCGGTCAGCCGCCGGGCGAGCTGCATGGCAAGTGAACCCGGAGGCAGGTGGGTGAGGCGGACGGTCAGCCGCTGTTCCGCCATGAAGCGAGCGACTGCGTCGACGGCGTCAGGTTCGTGGCCACGGCGAACGATCAGGTCGAGATAGTCGGACCCCGCTTCTCCGGTGCCCAGGAACTCGAGCCGCGAGAACCAATACAGCGGGGACGCCACGAGATGCAGCGGCGCGATCGCCATGATCGTGTCGCCCCGGTGCACGACAATCAGGCGCAGGTGCTGGGCGACGCCGAACTGCGTCCACCACGCGTACAGCCATTCCCAGGTGAGGAACGGGTTGTCGCTGCGGCTCGATCGCAGCAGATCATTCCACCGGTCGCGAAGCGCCAGGAACTCCGAGGCGTCGTCAATGAGACGAACGGTCATCCCGTCCATTACGCCGCCCTCCAGAGACCGAGGCCGTTGACGTTCCGGGCGATGTGATCGATGTGTCGCGGTGTCAGATCCTGATGAATCGGCAGTTCGAGAACGTGTTGACGGAGGAATTGCGCGTCGGGACCCATTTCCTGTCCGCCAGGCTCAGAGCTGTCGTTCCAGAACTCGAGGGCATCAACACCGCACGAGCGCAGCCGCTCCGCCGTCGCCTGCTTGTCAGGTACGACGATCGGAAAAAAGAGTGGGCAGGCGCCGTCCGGAACCGTCGGGAAGACGCGAGAGACGCTCTGATCCAGCAGGCCGTCGAGTCGACGGTAGTTGTCGACACGGCGTTGGCGGATGGCCTCGTAGTCGAATCCTGCGAGCAGCCGTGCGGACAACCGCGACATTGCCAGATCGACTTCATCGAGATTGAAGCCGATGTCGCCGACGTTGGCGCGGTGAACGGCAAGCGCGCCGGCGGCACGGCCCATCCCGCGTTTCACTACCTGAAGAGCGGCGCCGAGACCGTTCGCCTGGCCGCGGATCCGCTGCACCACCAGTTCGGCGGCGCGCCCCATCACGGACGCTGACCCCGCGTCGCGAAGCTTCAGGCGTTCCAACGCCTCGAGGCGCGGTCCGTTCTGAATCAGGAGCGCGCCATTTGGCAGCGGCAGTGTTTTATACAGGCAGAAGATCGACCAGTCGCCGAAGCTGCCGAGCGGGCGTCCGTTGCTTTCGCTCAGCAGTGAGAGCGCGCAATCTTCGACGAGCAGCATGCCGCGCCGCCTGCACAGCTCCACGAGCTCCGGCATCGGTTGCGGCCAGCCGGCGTAATGAATCACGTACAACAGATCCGGGTTGTAGGCGCGGCAGTACCCCTCGACTTCGTCGGGATCGAGCGTCATGTCGCGCGGCACCGGGTAGTAGTGCAGCCCGGCGCCCGCCGCACGCATGGCGAGGATTTCATTGCCGCTGTTGTAGTCCGGCGCAAGCACGGTCAGTCCCGGATTCGTTGCGAGCAGCGCGCGAAAGAGGTGATAGATGGCGTTGCGTGCGCGGTAGAACGGCAGGCGGTGCGCCACGTTGAACGGGAAGCAGTCGATGTCCGTCGCGGTGGTGCGAACAAGGTCCATCGCCGACAGTCCCTGATACGTGGGAACGAAGGTTCCGATTACGCTCGCCATCGCTTCAACTCCGGTAGCACCTGGAACTTCAGAGAATGCAAAAGCCGGGCTCGCATGGTGTCGGCAAAGACATAGATCCAGTCGTGGGTTCGGCTGGTGTCGGTCCATTCGAGCTTCCAGGGTTCCGCATTGCCGAGGAAGTCGATCTCACGCAAACCCCCGGCGTAGCCATGTTGAATGGCGAGATACGTCAGGAGCTTGAAGGGTGCGCACGCGGCATACGCAGGGTCGTAGCCGGTCTTGAGCAGGAACAGCGTGTCGTCACAACACGCTCCGTACGACGCGGCAATCCGGCGATCCCCAACCGTCAGGAACATCAGACGCAGCCACCCGCGCGCCGCAGCGCGTTCAGCGAGCGAAAGATAGAACTGCTGCACGGCTGGCGTGGATGAAATCGAGGTCCGTGCCTCTGCCTTCCATCCGGACGCTTCGAGACGGAGCGCGTCTTCGCACGCGTCTGCGTCACCGGCGTGGACGACTTCCAGGCGCGGCTCGCCCAACTTCGCCAGCCGCGAAAGGCGGTTTCGCAGATTCGATCGGAACTTCGCGGAGCGCGACGCCCAGTAGGTGTCCCATGTACCAGAGAGCGTGAGAAACGGCGAGACGTCTCCGCGCCAGGAACCCGTCAGGCACTGCTCGCGTTGAGCAAGCGACGTGACTGCCGCGGCCGTGGGCGAGTCGTTCGGGAGGCGGCTCAATTGCAGCAGATCCCAGTGGTCCGGTGACGTCCGCAGCGCGTTCCAGAGTGCGGAGTACGTTTCGGAAGGCGAGCGCACGATGATCCAGTCGGCTTTCGGCGTGTGATCGTTGTGCAGCAGATCCAGCTTGCGCACGGACAGGCCGTACATGTGGACCTGTTCGGCCATCATCGGTGCGATCCCGACGATGCCGTCACGGTCGCGCGCAACCACGACATGCAGCCGCCGGCTGCCGCCGAAGCACTGCCACCATGTCCGGAACCACTCATGCAGCAGGAAGGGGTGCGAGACGTGCCCGCGGACGACGGCATCGTTCCACTCGGGCTCCAGCGCCGCGAACGTCTGGTACTCCGTCACGACCTGTGTCGTGACCGCACCAGCGTCGTGCCGAACAATGTCCGCCGCTACACTAAGCATGCTGCTGCCATCGACCGTCGTGGCTGTTTACGCGCCAGCAGTTCGGCATAGAGGTCCTCCGTCGCGCGCACCATCTGCTCGACCGAGAATCGCTTGCGGATTTGTGCCCGCGCCGCGCAGCCAAGCCTCGCTGCGAGCACGCGATCGTCGAGTAAGGTCGATACCGCCGTTGCGATGGCGGTCGCATCGCCGGGCGGAACGAGCAGACCTGTGTCTCCGTCCTGCAGTGCCTCCGGCGTTCCGCCGACCCTGGTCGCCACGACGGGGGCTCCCGCGGCCATGGATTCGAGCAGCACGTTCGACAGTGCCTCGTTGAGCGACGGCATCACCGCAACGGTTGCAGCGCTGAGGACGGCGGGTACATCCGAGCGTCGGCCTGTAAATGTCACCCGGTCGCGTACACCGAGAGAGTCCGACATCCGTTCCAGCGCTGCGAGGTAGCCGGGATCGGGCGGGCTCGTTTCGCCGACGATCAGAAAGCGGACATCCGGGTACTGCGGCCTGAGCATGGCCGCCGCTTCCAGGAAATATTCGACACCCTTCAGACGCGCCAGCCGTGAGACGAGGATCACGAGACGGCAGTCCCGCGGTAGCCCGAGCTCATGACGGATCCGTTCGCCGGCGGGCGGACCGTGGAACCGGGACGTCTCGACGCCGTTGCGGATGACAACGATGTTGGCAGGGTCGTAGCCTTCGTCCTGCACCAGCCAGTCGCGTACCGCGTCTGCGTTGACGAGGATGCGATCCGCAAACTGACACGCGTACCGCTGCACGCGTTTCTGCATCGGTGTCAGGTACGGCGAGCGGTCGCGAATCGACGCGATGACCACCGGTGCCACCAGGCGTGCGGGCGGGATCGCAAAGACATTTCCGTAAAAGTTGTAAGCGTGAACGATGTCGATGCGTCCTCGCGCGATCTGGCGCGCCAGCCGCGCCTGCTGCGCCAGGGCGTGAACGCTGCGGAACGTCGCCACCCGGTATTCGCGCAACGGGATACCAAGCTGCCCGAGCTCCTCGACGAAGGGGCCCCATCGGCGCAGGCAGGCAAACGTCAGGTCGAACCGCGAGCGGTCGAGCAGGCGGCCGAGCGTCATGAACTGGTTTTCCGTACCGCCGCACATCAACGTCGGCACCACTTTCAGGATGCGGGTGCGAGTCACGAGGCAGCCGCGACTGCGGCGCGGCGGGCGAGGGCCGGCATCGGCGCGGCGGCCGTGGCCATCGACCGAGCCGTGTTGTGCAGGGCTACCGCCAGTCCCGCAATGGTGAAGAAATAAAACTGGTACGCGATCGGGTGAAACATCGCTGCGACGAAGAACGCGGCGAGCGAGACCTGGATGCCTGCGGCGAGCGGGCCAAGCGGCCGGAGCGCGTCGTCCCACTTCGAGCGCTGCTCGACGCGGCGGGCAATGCGGAAGCAGGTGATGTGCAGCCAGGCAAACAGCAGCATGCCGGGCAGGCCGAGGTCGACGGCGTACTGCAGGTAGGCGTTATGGACCGACCGGAACGTCGCCTTGCCACGGTACTTGTTCAGCGCCAGCATGTCGTTGCCGATTCCCGCGCCGACGATCGGGTTGTGCAGCACGATGCCGGTGGCCATCACCACGTCCTGCCAGCGCCCCTGCGCCGACCCGGTTTGATCAGCCTGCATATCGGTGATGGTGCTGAGTCGCTTGAAATACGAATCGGGCACGAACAGCGGCGCGACGAGCGCGACGACGACCAGGAAGCCGGCAGCGCCGGCGGAATGGCGCCGAATCAGGACCGCGAGCAGCATGATGCCCGTCGCCGAGAGGGTCAGGAACCCGGCGCGCGAGAACGTCACAATGACACCGCCGACGCTGAGGAGCATGACGGCCGCGGCCAGCCCGCGGAGCATGAGCTTGCGGGTCGCGATCATCATCGCCGCCGCGATCGGGATGATCAGGTTGAGCATCAACGCGAGATCGTTGGGATTCGCGGCAAGACCCGACCCGCCCATGTAACCGTAGATGCGGGTCAGCCCGGGGACGCCCGTCGAGAGCACGTCACCGGCCAGATAGTTCTTGATGCCGACAATCGCCAGCGGTACCGCACAGCACACCAGCGTCCACGCAATCGTCCGCAGCCGGCGCTCCGATGTCGCCAACGTGCCGACGAGCCAGAAGAACGCCACCGCCTTCAGATACGTACTCGTCAGGACTTCGACGCTGCCGCCGACCCAATAGGACACCGGGACGGTGATCACCGCCCACGCGACGAGGAGGAGCGCGATGCCGATTTCTGCGTTGATCGGCGGGGCATCCCCGCGGCCGTGCACCATGCGGTCCAGCAGATGCGCCCCGATCGCCAGGACTGCGGCGACAAACGCGATACGAAGCTGTCCGAGCGCCGGAAACCACGCCTGTGGTGACAGGAGCAGGATGACGGTGAACGTCACCAGCGCCCGGAAGGCGACGACACTGGCGGTGCTTGACGGCGATTCCTTCCGGCCGACGCCGGACGCCACGCGAGGGATCGCGTGGATCGTCTGTGGCCGCCACCAGGCAGTCGCCGGGTGCATCGAAGACGTGGTGGTCACTGCGGCCCCGCGGTCGGACGTGGCGCAGCCCGGTCGGCGAGGACCGGCACGTAGACAATCTCTTTCGCCCGCACGTGCTGGGCTGGGGGCCAGGACAGATCGCGGCCCATCGGCGCCGGATTCCGCACCTGCGCGGCATTCTGGCCGAACAGCACGATGCCGACCGTCGCCAGCGTGATCCGGAAGTCGAGCCAGAGCGATCGGTTCTTGATGTAGTACAGGTCGTACCGCATCTTCTCTGTCTCTTCTTCGAGATTGTTGGCGTAGCCGTAGCGCACCTGCGCCCATCCGGTCACGCCGGGGCGGACTGTCGATCGCAGGCCGTAGTAGGCGATGTGTTCCATGAAGGTCGTGTGATTCGAGACGGGATGCGGCCGCGGACCGATCAAATTCATTTCGCCTCGGACGACGTTCACCAGCTGGGGCAGCTCGTCGAGCCGGAAGCGGCGGAGATAGCGACCGACCCGGGTGATCCGGTGCATGTTGTCCATCACCCATTCCGACCGCGCGTGATCGGTCGGATGCATCGTCCGGAACTTCAACAGGCCGAATGGATGGCCGTGCCGGCCGGCGCGCGGCTGAACAAAGAGGACGGGCCCGCGTGAGTCCAGCTTGACCAGCAGCGCGATGAGCGCGAGGAGCGGAATCATGGCGATGAGGCCGATGATCGCGACGGTGATACTCACGATACGGGCGGTCACCTCGGCCGCGCCGTGATTGCGGAATCCCTTCGACAGGATCAGCGTGCTTGGCCGCAGCGCTTCGATCGCCATCTTTCCGGTGATCCGCTCATAGAGCTCGATGGCGTCTTCCACGTCGATGCCGCTGACGCGCGACTCGAGCAGCGACTGCAGCGGCAGCCGATCGCGCCTGTTCTCGATGGCGACCACGATCCTCGTGGGACGGACGCGGGCGACGATCTCGCCGAGCTCTTCGCAGGTGCCGAGCCATCGGTCAGCCAGCGCGGCCCGGTCGTCGGGCTTCTGGCTGTCGACGACGCCGAGCACCGTGTAGTGGGCCGACTCGAGCGACTCGATCTCTTCGATCAGCCGCTCGGCGATCGGCCCCGCGCCAAGGATCAGAAGCCTGGATTGCATTCCTGGGTCCCCACGTCCGCGGACGCGTTAGGCTTGGCTCACCATGCCTGACGTGTCCGGGAAGTACTCGCGGTAATACGCGTCGTAATAACCAAACAGCGGCCGATCGTCCCGATTGAAGACGATGCCCATGACCTTCGACGGATCGACAAGATTGAGCGCTTCGCCGAGCAGCTTCCGTGGTGTCTGGTTGGCCGCCACGACGACGAGCATCTGGTCGACGATGCGCGCGAGCACGGCCGAATCGAACACCGGCAGCAGCGGCGGCGTGTCAACGATGACGACGTCGTACTCCTGCCGCGCGCGCTCCAGCAGCGGCTCAAAGCGCGGCGACCGCAGGAGTCGATGAATGGCGGATCCGGCGGTCCCCGCCGGAAGGACCGAGAGCTGATACGGCTGCACCCGCTGGACGGCCGCGGAGAGATCGAGATCCTCGCTGGCGAGGACATCGGTGAGTCCGGGCGATGCCGGCAGGCCGAGCGTCGTGGCGACGGCCGGCCTCCGGAGATCCGCGTCGATCAGCAGCACGCGAGCCTCCGATTCGCGCGCCAGCGCGCCCGCGAGGTTGACTGCCGTCAGTGTCTTGCCCTCGCCGGCAGCGGGACTGGTGACCGCCAGGACCTGCGCGCCCTGCGTCTTGATCAGGCGTTCGATCGTCAGGCGCAGTCCCTGGTACTGTTCGGCCGCGAAGGAGCCTGGGCTGGTAAAGCTCACCAGCCGCTTATCCAATGAGTGAGTGGAGGTGCTATTCACAATTAACCCCTTAACCGACGCGGTTGAGCAGCCTGACCAGCGTGTCGTTGCCGTGGGCGTAATAGGCGGAGAGCGTCGCGACTGCGACGACGGCCGCCACCGCAGACGCGGTGCTCAAGGTCGCGCGAAGCCAGCCGCGGCGCGGCCCGGTTCCGATCTGCGGGATGGTCGCGATCACCGGCACCGCCGTAAACTCGCGCACTTCATCCACGGTGTGGAACGACGTGTCGAACTGTTCCGTCACCACGACCACGGCCGCCATGGCCGCGAGCGCGAGCAGGAATCCCATCAGCACCAGGCGCATCCGGTCCGGCGCGGACGGGCCCTCGGGTGGCACCGCCGCATCCAGGATGCGGAAGTTCTCGCCCTGATGGCCGGTCTCGATCGACTCGGCGAGCCGCGCCTCGTCAAACTTGCGGGCCAGCACGTCGTAGTTCTCTTTCGCCGAGGCGTAGTCGCTCTGGATCTGCAGATAGCCTTCCTGCACACCAGGCGTGGAATCGAACCGCTGCTGCAGGATCGCGATCCGCTGCTGCAGGTCCTTTTCTTCTGTCTTCAGCCGTGACAGCTCGTCGTCGAAGTCCTTGATGCTGCGCTTGCTGCGCGGAAGCGCGTTGAGATTCTGCGGAGCATTCGAGACCGCCTGCCGCTGCGCATCGGCGGACTGCCTGGACTTGAAGGCAGCGAGATCACGCGCCTTCTGATCCTGGACATCCTTTTCCGCGGTGGCAATGCGCCGGTTGATGTCCGCAATGTCCGGGTGATCGGCTTTGAGGCCCTTCCGCTCGGCTTCGATCAGGTCTTTCTTCGCCTGGTCGAGACGCTCGCTGGCCTGCGCCAATTCCTTGGAGAGCGGGACGCCGCTCGGATCAGAGGCCAGCACGCCTTTCGCCGCGGCCGCGACGGTCGAGGCGTCTTCGAGGCCTTCGAGCAGCTTGTCTCGGGCGTCGGTGTTCCGGCGCTGGTCGTCACGGTTGCGCCGAAGTTCGTCCGCGAGCGACTGATAGGCGGCCATCGCGACACCGGCGGCCTGCGGCAGCTGGGCCTGGTTACGGACGGTGAAATCGCGGAGACGAGCGTCCTGCACGGCGACCTGCTGACGCGCGGAGGTGAGCTGTTCTTCGAGCAGCTGCGTCGCCCGCTTGGCTTCGCTCGCGCGCATCGCCGAGTTGTGCTCGACGAAGAACTGCGCGATCGCGTTGCTGACATCGGCGACGCTGTGCTTGTCGGCGCCGGTATAGGTCAAGGTGAAGGCGACAGTCTTGGTCCGGCCGCTGACCTGCTCCGGTCCGTTCGCCTCCCACTGAATATCCTCACGCGCCTGGGTCAGGACGTCTTCGAAGGCCGTCTTTGTGCGCAGCTCGGGATAAAGGTTGAACCGTTTGATCAGACCGGTCAGCCGCTCGCGGCTGAGGATCTCCTGTCTGATCTGATAGAGGCGGCTTTCGAGCTCGTTGCTCACCGTGGGCCGCACCACGCCGTCGGGCAGGGGCCGCTCGATCACCACGATCGCGCTTGCGCGATACAGATCCGGGAGATACACAGCGAAGGCCACGGCTGCGGCGATCACCGTGGTGAACGCCACGGCCGCAATCAGCGCGCGCCGGCGGAGGATCGCCAGCGTTCGCACCAGCATCGACTCGTCGGAGGGGGGCATCAGCTCACGGGCCATTTGAGTCCTCACTGCACGACGATGACGTCGCCCGGCTGGACGACGAAGTTGGCGTTGTTGCGTCCGTTGACCGCGTCGTTGTACCTGAAGTCGATCGCGCCCTTTTCGCCGCGGCGAATGACCTTGATGTTGCCCTTGTCGGCGAACTCGTTGAGCCCCTGCGCGCGCGCGATCATGTCGAGCACGGTGACGTCAGTGGTCTTCAGCTCGAAGTAGCCCGGCATGCGGACATTGCCGGATACCGACACCTTCGGGCTGTGAATCTCGCGGACGACCACCGCGACTTCCGGGTTCTCGATGTACTTCGACAAGTACTCCGTCAGCTCGGCCTTGACCTGGTTGGTCGTCTTGCCGGCGACGTCGATGTCGTTGATCAGCGGGTGCGACACCTTCCCGTCAGGACGCACAGGCACGCGCTCGCGACTGAGCTCGGGGTTCTTCCAGACGTTGATGTCCAGGATGTCTTCGGGCCCGATCCGGTAGTCCTTGGGATCGACGCGCACCGGCTCAACGACGCGAGCGGGTGCGGCCGCGGCGGCATTTGGCGCTGCCGGTGCCGCAATCACCAGCGGCGGTTTTGTCGTCGCCGGCGTTGCCGTCGTCGTCGAGCCCGATGTGCCGACCGCTTCACGCGGGGTCGGCGACGGCTGCTGGGCCAACGCTGCTGACGAGAGAGCGATGGCAGCTGTAAACGTAGTGAGTACCCGCGCGATCATCGAAGAACCCCTTTCACACGCGCCGCCTCATCCGGCGGCAGAATCGAACGGAAGAGCCGTGGCGCGACTGTGACACTCACGCGAAACACGTGCCGCAACACGTTCTCGTCCAGACGGCGACGGATATCGCCCTGTTGATAGTCCAGACCGTAGGAGGCGGAGACGCTGTACATCCCGTGGGAGGTCCACGACCCGATCAGAGTCGAGCGATACACACGCGCTTCGCGGAAGTCGATCGTCGTGATGTCGGTGGCGCCGAGACCCGCGCCGAGCTCCCAGCGGCTGAGGAACGGCCGGGCGATCCGCAGCGCCCCGCTGTCGACCGCGACCGGACCGGGAATGCCGAGGATGATCGTCTCGCCGTGCCAGTAGTCGGCCGCAAGGTCGATGCGATTGGTGTCGCGTCTGAGCGACGCCGACACCTCCGGCTTCAGGCCGCTTCGATACGAGGTGACGCGCGGTCCTGCGTACAGCGACAGATGCGTCCTCGGCGCCATCTCGCGGGTCCATCCGCCGAGGATCGACTGCGACGTCGAATGCGAGAAGGGATCGACGAAGTAGCGGGAGAGGTAGGTCCCGACGATCGCCGATCGCGACGTCAGCTCACGTGAGACCGAAAGCCGTGCCTGGTGCAGCGTGCCGCTCGGCAGGTCGAGCTCGTTCTCTCTCGTCAGGTCATAGCCGGCGGTGAACACCGCGCGCGGATTGAGGCGCCGCACGAACGTCGGCGACAGCTGGAAGCGCTGCGCGGTGCGGCGGGCGCCGAGAATGCCCGTGTCGAATTCGATCTCGCCGGGGGTTTCTGAACGGTCGTAGCGCGCCTCGACTCCCCACGTCGTCAACGGGCTGCTTTTGAACCCCATGTTGAGAAAGGCATGACGACGGGCGTCCAGCGTGTTGAGCGAGGAGAAGTTCGACCGCAGCATGTCCTGCGAGTAGAGGCTGATGAGCATCAGGCGAGGCGACTCGAAATTGCCTTCGAGGCTCGGGCGCAGCTGCATCATCTTGCCGGCGCTGCTGTCCGTCTCCGCGAACAGGTTGTCGTCGTAGACGCCCGCAATCGACAACGACGGCACGATCGTGAACCGCGATTGCGCGACGGCGATCGGCGACAGGGCCGTGAGCGTAACGAGCGTGGCGAGAATGGTCCGACGCATATTCCTCCGGGCTTCGCCCCCGTGAATCAGAGTCCGCATCGTTCTGAACTACCTCGAGCGAAGTCGAGGTGCGAATACGGCTCACTTACGGCGCTGCTGAAGTGCAATATCCGTTCACAGCTGGCATCCGGCATGTGGCGACACGCAGCGCGCGTGGATCTCGCACAGAACGCACGGGAAACCCGCGATGCGCGAGTTGGCATGAATACGAAGAGTGCCGAATGAGGCGTGGCGTTCCGAAAAACCCCGGTTCGTTGCCACTCGAAGCACTAACTCAGGAATGGCCCCCGCGCCAACTGATCACCGGATGCGATACCGCCTCGCGCTGGAGCGACTCGGCATCGACGGCATCGGTGGGATAGCACGCAGCACCGACAGACAGCCGCAGCGGCGCGGGGAAGTCGTAGTGGTTCATGCGTTCCACGAGGCGGTCAATGACACGCGTCGAATTCTCGTAGTCGGCATCGAGCAGGACGAGCGAGAGCAGTCCCTGGCTCGTCAGGCCCAGGACGTCGGTGTCGCGGACCTCGTTGCGGATGATGTGCGCCACCTCACCGACGGTGCCCTGGTCGGCGGCGACGGTCATGCCGTCGAATTCACGGCTGGTTTCCACCGTCACGAGCGTGAGGTAGTTCTGTGATCGCACGGCGCGCCGCAGTTCGCCGTCGAGTACGAACTCGAAGGCGTGCGGCTTCAGCAGTCGCGAATCGTCGTCGAACAGCGGGTCGCTCATGCGGGTGTCAGGAGGCCTTGTCCAGGCCGTTCTCCTTGATCTTGTAGAGCAGGGCTTTGTAGCTGATGCCGAGGTTCTCCGCGGCTTCCTTCCGGTTCCATCGCGTTCGCGTCAGCATCCGCAGAATGAGCTCGCGTTCGGCCTCGCGTGCGGCCGTGCGGGCGATGTCCTTCAGCGACACGCTGGTCGCACCGGCCGGCACCGCACGAGCCGGTTCGGCCTCATCGTCGACCACGTCCACGGTGGGCGGTGGCGGTGCGACGGCGCGCGGTGCAGGAACGGCCAGCGGGCGCGGCGCCGACATCACCGGCTGGAGCAACTCTCTGGCAATCCCCGCTTCCGTGCCGAGGACCACCATCCGTTTGATCAGGTTCTCGAGCTGGCGCACATTCCCTGGCCAGTCGTACGTGAGGAACTGCTGCGACAGCTCGGGACTGATCAACGTCATCGGCTTGTTGTATTGCACCGAGTACTTGCGCAGGAAGTGATCGGTCAGGATCGGAATCTCTTCCCGACGGTCACGCAACGGCGGCAGGTTGATGGTGACGACGTTCAGCCGGAAGTAGAGGTCTTCGCGAAACTGCCCTGAGGCGACGGCGGTTTCGAGGTCACGGTTGGTGGCCGCGATCAGGCGCACGTCCACCTGCACGTCGGCCTTGCCGCCCAGGCGCGCGAACCCGCCGTCCTGAAGGACCTGCAGCAGCTTCGCCTGAAGCGGATAGCTGATGTCTCCGATTTCGTCGAGGAACATCGTTCCGTGGTTGGCGAATTCGAACTTGCCCGGCTTCTGCTGGATGGCACCGGTGAACGCGCCCTTTTCGAAGCCGAAGAGCTCCGATTCGAGCAGTTCCGTCGGCAGGGCGGCGCAGTTCACCTTCACGAACGGCCTGTCTTTGCGCAGCGACCGATCGTGGAGCGCATGCGCCACGAGCTCCTTGCCGGTGCCGCTCTCTCCGCGGATCAACACGGTGACGTCGGTATCCGAGACGCGCTCGATCAGATCGCACACCACGGACATCTGATCGCTGTTGCCGAACAGCGTTGAATACTTGGACTGCTCGTTGAGACGGGCGCGGAGCGACGCCACTTCCTGAGTCAGCTGTCGCTGCCGGATCGCGGATCCGATCAGCACTTCGAGTTCGTGATCCTGGAACGGCTTGCAGACGAAGTCGGTGGCCCCGAGCTTCATGGCCTGCACTACGGTGTGCGTGCCGCCCTGGCCGGACATCACGATCACCGGCACTTCGTGATCGATCTGCTTGAGCGCCGCCAGTGCGGCGAGGCCGTCCATGCCCGGCATGATCACGTCGAGCAGCACCGCGGACGGGCGCTCGGCATGAAAGCGACGGATCGCCTCTGTGCTACTCGTGACCGTCAGCGCCGAATAGCCGCGCGCGACGAGAAAGTCCTGCAGGAAGCCGCACATCGCAAGGTCATCGTCAACCACCATCACCTGAGGCTTCTGACTCATGGCGCTCCCATATCCCCAGTGCTCGACTGTGCTGCCACCGGCTGCAGACGAGCAAGCGCGGTACCATCGCCGGAAAACGTTTGGAACAGGAGGGAACATGTCGCTGCGGGTTCGGACGCGACAGTGGGAAAAGTGGAAAGCGGCGTCCCGGTAGGAACGCCGCTTCTCATTTTGAGCGTTCCGCCTGAAGGCGGAAGCCGGGCGGTGGCCCGGCTAGGGACGCTCGATCCCGGTTTCCTTAATCTTGTTGAGGAGGGTTTTGTAACTGACGCCAAGCAGGACCGCAGCCTTGCGACGGTTCCAATGGACCTGCTTGAGGGTGTCGGAGATCACCGCGCGCTCGGCAGTGAGGGCGGCTTCGCGCGCGACTTCGGCGAGCCGGCGGCCGTCCTGAGCCGCTGGCGGTGCCTCGGCCGGTTCGTCAGCGTCATCGTCATCATCCGACGGCGACGGCGCGGCCTCCACTGGCGGCGGTGCGTGATACGCCGGCGAATACTCGCTCTGCGGCGCCGTCACGCCCATCGGATTCGGCTTCACGCGCGGCTTCTCGAGCTCGCGCAGGACCATGTGCTCGTCCTGCAGGATGACGAAGCGCTTGATCATGTTCTCGAGCTCGCGGATGTTGCCCGGCCAGTCGTACTGCATGAAACGCTGCCGCAGGTCATCGGAGAGCGGTCGCATCGGCCGGTTGTAGCGGTGCGAATACTTGACGATGAAGAAGTCGGTCAGGCTCGGGATCTCGTCGCGTCGTTCGCGCAGCGGCGGCACCATCGCCTCGATCACCTTGAGCCGGTAATAGAGATCCTCGCGGAAATCGCCGCGCAGCATCATCTGTTCGAGGTCGCGATTGGTGGCGGCGAGCACGCGGACGTCGATGTTGATCTTCTTGTTGCTGCCAAGCTTCGTGAACTCGGCGTCCTGGAGGACGTGCAGCAGCTTGGCCTGCAGCGGCGGCTTCATCTCGCCGATCTCGTCGAGGAGGATCGTGCCGGTGTGCGCCTGCTCGAACTTGCCGATACGTGTCGTCGCGGCGCCGGTGAACGCGCCCTTCTCATGTCCGAACAGCTCGCTCTCGAGCAGCTCCGCCGGCAGTGCGGCGCAATTCACTTTCACGAACGGCCGTGTCTTGCGGTTCGATCGCTGATGGATGGCGCGCGCCACCAGCTCCTTGCCGACGCCGCTTTCGCCGCGAATGAGCACCGTGACATCGCTGTCGGCCACCTGGTCGATGATCAACGCCACCTGGCGCATGGCCTCGCTATCGCCCCAGCCGATGAACGCTTCGGACTGGTCGTCGCTCAACTGCTGGCGCAGGTCGGTCAGCTCGTTGACCAGGCGACTGCGTTCAAT
>Ga0070670_100000645_pt1 | contig 27103 bp, 23 predicted proteins | sample KBSS63metaG_FD_64665 | JGI IMG/M metagenome (GOLD analysis project Ga0070670, IMG submission 64665) | Switchgrass rhizosphere microbial communities from Kellogg Biological Station, Michigan, USA - KBS S6-3 metaG | ecosystem: Host-associated > Plants > Roots > Rhizosphere > Soil ... | reverse complement strand
CGGCTTGAAATCGGCCATCGAAGATCTGGATCCGGGATGGCACTATCCTGGGGCGACGCTGTGGGTCACCTCGGGACAGTCGTCTCTTCGGCGCGTTTCAAGCGGGAAAGCCAACCGATGGGCCAGGCCAGCGAAGCGATTCTTGCCCTCCAACCGGTCACGTTCTTTTATAAGAATGAGCTTGACCCCACGGGTATCCCGCAGTTTGGGCTGGTGGCGGAGCAAGTGGAGAAGGTAAATTTCGACTTGGTAGCTCGCGACGAGGAGGGCAAGCCATACACGGTGCGTTATGAGGCAGTGAATGCGATGCTGCTGAATGAGTTCCTAAAAGCGCGTCGCCGGATCGAGGAACAAGACCGCAGAGCGAAGAGACAAGAGACTTCTATCACCGAGCTAGACTCCACTGTCACGCGGCAGCAGAAGGAGATTAGGACCCTTATCGCGGCTCTCAAAGAACAGGGGGCGCAAATCCAACAAGTCAAAGCTCAGCTGGAAACGATTAAGGTCGCGCCGCGGCTTGTCATGGGCAATCAGTAAGCTGTGCGGTCACAAGTCCTAAGAGTTGAGTACGCTTCTTAGCTATCGAATGTTAGTTAACGGGCAGAGTAGAAGTAAAGCACCAGCAGAACTAAGAGAAGCACAATGGAGACAATCCAGCAAACCGTGCTTACTCCGGCTGGCTTCGAGTCCGATCCGAACTCTTTGCGAATAAATTCGTCATAGTCAAAGTCTTCCTCGGGCATATCCAAGGCGTCGACAATATTGGCGTCTTCCCGCCAGCCTGAATTGTGATCCGCGCCGCACTCGGGGCATGCCAATGCACCGGTTGGAACATTCTCGCCGCAGACGGGACATACCTCCGGTGCTTTGGGCTTAATCGGCTTCTTCGCCATTGGTCTAATTGATGCGGGCTTATTCCTGGCGAAGTGCGGATTGCGCAACAGGATGCCGCATCGCCGGCGTCGCCCTAACAGCGGTTGTGTGAGAGATAGCGGATGAAACACTGTCTGGCAATCATCCAAAGTTGTGCCGCCGCCGTTTCGTGACATTTTCTCAATCATGAAGCCCGTGTATTACTGCTTGCTCCAGCTCATGTGGGTCGTGCGCGGCGGGCAATTCCTTCTGGCGGCGGATGCGAACAGTGCGCCGCGATTGGAGAACGACATCCTGCGTATCGACCTTTCGCCGCAAGATGCAGCGATCACCGTGCTGGACAAACGGATCGACCTCACCTGGCAGCAAAAGGTGCGACCCGGGTTTCGCATTGTCCCGGGGACTCTGCATGTCAAATCCGATGTGATTTCCTGCCAGGTCTCAGGCCCAGGCGAAACGAGCAATTTGACGATGACCTTGCCGGGTAAAGCGGCGACGTCTTTTGATCTTGCGATTGATATTCCCGGGCGGCACTACACGATGCGGCCAGAGTATCCGTTCCGGTTTATGGCCCCGGAGAAAGGCTGGTCCTACGTCCAGAACACGAGCGGCGAAGGGATGCTCATCCCGATGGAGCAATCGGCCCAGATCAACAAACCGTTTGGCTGGAGCGGCAGCCAGCCCTGGTGGGGCCTCACTGATCTAAAACGCGGTTTGGCTGTGCGGCTGGATTCTTTCCGTAACCCAGACAGTCATACCGGGCCTAACGACGGGACGGTGTATGCCGTGCCGCTGCGTATCAACTATGCGTTTTTCACAGACGGCGGATATGTCGCGCAAGCCAAAAGTTATCGGGATTACTTTCTTCACTCCCACCCGGATCTGCAGCCCTTGCACGATCGGGTTTCGAGCCGGCCAGGCGTTCGAAACCTGAAGGACGGCGTCTACGTCTATCTCTGGGGCAGTGACCCTGCGGATGACTTGAAACTCGTTTCGGAAATGAAAGCCGCCGGTGTCGATCGAGGCATGGCGGTTTTCTACGGCAAACATCCGATTGATCGTGCGCTCTTCGATGGCATCAAACGGCTCGGCTGGGTCGCAGGGTCCTATCACATGCCGACAGGAAATCTCTTCCGGGTCGCGGGACGCGGCTGGCCTAACGCCGTTCTTACCGGCAAGATCCAGCCTGATCAACTCCTCCGCGAGAGCAACGACAATGGCTGGGATCGGATTTGCGCCAAGTACCAGCTCCCGCGCTGGCTGGAAAAGGCAAAGGGCATGATCGGTAGTTATGGGACGCAGCTATTCTATTTTGACACGCTTGCCGTCCAACTCGCTCCTTGTCTCAGCCCCAGTCATCCTTCGACGATCGAAGAGAACATGCAGGCGCGCCTCGAGATCATGCAAAAAACGCGCGACCTTGATACCGTCGTCGGCAGTGGCGAAGGCATTTCTCCCACTTGGGCGCTACCAGGCCTGGACTTTTTTGAGGGTCTGATGTCGGTGCGAACTTATGCGGATACGGGTTTGAAAATTCCCTCGGGCGGCTATGACACAGATCTCGGCGAGAGTTATAGCGGCGACGCCGCGGTCACGCTCGATGAGGCGCGGCGCATTCCGCTTTATCAATTGAGCTTTCACGATTACGTCGCCGGCACCTGGGTCTGGCGTGATACCAATTTCCAGAGTCGGCCCTTTGCCTGGAAGAAGGATCTTTTCAACATCCTCTATGGCACGATGCCGATGTGGCATATTGACCGAAAACTCTGGGAGGGCCACAAAAGTGACTATGTCGCCAGTTATCATGCGCTCCAGTCCGTTCGGTCCCGGATCGGATTCGCCGCCATGCTCAACCACGGCTGGCTCACCCCGGATCGCTCGGTTCAATACACGGATTGGGACACGGGCGACCGAGTGATCGTCAATTTCGGGAACAAACCCTACCTGCGTGCCGGCCAGCCGACGGTCGCGGCTGAATCTTTTCTGCTGGAGAAGATGCCGGGCCGCTAGGTTTGCGTCGCCTGTTAGGTGCCCTTACCATTCGGTGAATGAGACGCGGGTTGCGAACAAGTTGCCGTTTGGGCTGGTGGATCGCCGGCAGTTGCGGTCTCTGCCTTTCGCTCGCCGCCGCGCGCACAGCTGAGGAATCGCGCCCCGCCCCTGGGCGCTCGCTCCCGGCAAAGGCGCCGGCCCAGGATGATTCGTTTGTTCTGCATGCCCCCAAAGACCTTGCCTTGCAACCGGAAGGTGAACGCAAGGCACGGGCGTTGGTCGATTACATCCAGGCGCTGAATTTGCAGGATGATGGCGAGAGCGAACAGGCCCTGGCCGCTTTCGAGCGGGTCCTCAATATCGATCCGGGCGAAGTCGATCTGGCCACGCGAGTCGCCTTCCTGCTCACGCAGCAAGGGGATTATCCGCGCGCCATCGATATCTTGAAGGACGCGGTCAAAGCCCAGCCGAAAGAGCCCGGGCCTTACCTTCAACTCGCCTATATCTATGCCAAGTATCTGAAGAAGACGGAGCCGGCGATTCGTTATGCTGAACAGGCGATAGCGCTCGCGCCCAACGAGATCGAGGGTTATCAGCGCCTGGCCGAAGTGCAGCTCACGGTCAAGAACCGCAAGGGCGCTCTGCAAACGCTCGATCGCGCCGCCAGGGTGGAGACGAACGATCCCTCCTTCTGGACCCAGCTGGGCAAGCTCTACCTCGCGCTCATCGCCCAGCCGGATAAGGACCCGAAGCCGGAAGAGTTACAGAATGTCAACGCCGCCTTCCGCAAGGCCCTTGCCCTCGCCCCGAGCGACGCCTCTGTCCTGAAGGATGCGGCTGATTATTTCGCCGCTTCAGAGCAGGTTAAGGAAGCGATCCCGCTCTACCTGCGCGTGCTGGAGCTTCAGCCTAACGACTCTAACGCTCGCGAAAAACTGGCCACCGGCTTCATGCTCACCGACCAACGCGGCAAGGCGATCGAGATGCTGCAGGAGATCATCCAGCAGCATCCGGAGAAATATCAGCCCTACGAGTTGCTCGGTCGTGTCTTGGAAGAAGACGCCAAGGCACTGGTGGAGGCGAACAAGCTGGAGCAGGCGAAAGCCGAATATGTCAAGGCCGCGGCGAGTTACGAACAAAGTCTTTTGATTAATGCCGCTCAGCCGGATAATTATCTCCATCTAGGGGAACTCCTTCTCACTAGGCTGCGCGACAACGACCGTGCGGTGCGACTCTTGCAGGAGGCGCGACGGCGTTTCCCGACCGTCCCGCAGATCACCTATCTCCTCGCGATCGCCTTGCGCGAGGCGAAACAGGCGCAAACCGCAGTCCCACTTTTCGAGGAAGCTTTGCATGAAAGCGCGGCCCAGGAGCAGGACATGGCCAACGGACGTTTCTATTTCGAATACGGCGCGGCCGCGGAACGCGCCGGCCTCTACGATAAGGCGGCCGAGCTTTTCAAGAAATCGGTCCAGCTCGATCCGGGTGACGCAGCCGAGGCTTACAACTACCTCGGCTTCATGTGGGCCGACCAGAATGCGCACCTGGACGAGGCCGAGGATTACATCAAGCGCGCACTCGCGGCTGATCCGGACAATGGCGCCTATCTCGACAGCATCGGCTGGCTGCATTATCGCCAGGGGCATTATGAGCAGGCGCTGGCCGAGCTTCTCAATGCCGCCCGCGTCCTCAAGACGGATGATCCAACCGTCTTTGAACACATCGGCGATGCCTATGCGATGTTGCAGCAAATACCGCAGGCCATCGAGTATTGGCAGAAATCACTTGCGCTCGACCAGACTAACCAGAAGCTGGCGGCAAAAATTGCGGCCGCTAAAACCAAGCTAGGTAAAGGAGCGCCCGCCGGGGCGCCGCCAACGAAATCATGAGATATCCGACACCGTGGCAACGCAAGATGATGTGGGCCTCGCTCACTGCGATCTTTGTCGTCATGCTCGTGATCGTGGTTGGATCGGTCGTCTGGGTGAGCGCCAGTGTGGTGGCGTTTCTGCAGCCGATTCTCATCCCGGTGGCGATCTCGGCCATCATCGCCTACCTCCTCGATCCGGTCGTGACTTATCTGACGCGCCGCGGGTTCGGGCGCACCCGGGCGGTGCTGGTCCTTTTTGTCATCGCCTTCCTTGCCATCGCCGCTTTGATCTCGTGGATCGTGCCGCTGATCTCGGTGCAAAGCGTGAGCCTGGCGAGACAACTGCCCGCTTTCACCGAGCGCACACGCGATCGCCTAGTCGACCTCATATATCGCTATGAACACACTTTCGGGGTCAACTCGAATCAAGGAAAGGCGGGCGGCACCACGGGCCTCGTGAATTGGCTGCTGGCCGGCCCCACCCCCGCCTCGCCCACTCCCAAGCCCACCCCCGATGCAACGATCGCTCCGGTTTCTCCCGCGGCCGAAGTGATCGCGCCCGCGCCGACTAAACTTACCTCGGCCGATCGCCGGCGCATTCAAGACTGGGTGCAAAAACAATTGCCGGTGCTCGAGCGGCAGTTGCCGGATCTGGCGGCGAAACTTTGGCTGCTCATTAAGACCAGTGTGGGCGGCTTTCTCGGCATCACTGGTTTTCTTCTCAGCCTCGTTATGGTGCCGATCTATTCCTTTTTCCTCCTGAAAGAGCGACCCGCGATCCAGCGCCGCTGGAAGGAATATCTGCCGCTGCGTAACTCGCCGCTGAAGGACGAAGTGGCGACCACGCTTTCGCAAATCAACAGCTACGTCATCGCCTACTTCCGCGGCCAGCTCCTTGTATGTCTGGTGGACGGTCTGCTCATCGGCAGTTGTCTCACCGCTCTGGGCCTGAACTTTGCCCCGCTCATCGGCTTGCTCGTCGTTCCCCTAACGATGATTCCCTACCTTGGGATTGTGTTCTGCTGGATTCCGGCGGTCCTGATCGCCGCGGCGCAATTCGGCGACTGGTGGCATCCGTTCCTGGTCACGGTGACTTTTATCGTTGTGCAAAATTTGGAAGGTCTTTTCTACGCTCCGCGCATCGTCGGCAACTCGGTTGGGCTGCATCCCATGACCGTGATCGTTTCCATTTTCATCTGGGGATTGCTCATTGGCGGCCTGCTCGGTCCCCTTCTCGCCATCCCGCTCACGGCCACGATCAAGGTGTTACTGGCGCGCTACGTTTGGGGTGAACGCCTGCGCGAGCAAGTAATTGAGAGCATCGAGGAAGTCCCTGTCGTGCAGGAAGCCAAACATGAAGCGGAAGTGACGCCCTAGGCTGAATGGGATGGCGCGCGCATATCTGTGTGGAAGCCGGTATCCGTGATCCTTCCGGGCGCAACGGGCGCCTGACCGAACCGGGATTACGGATCCCGCCTACCACCCGAGTTGGCGGTGCGCGATAGGAGAACGGCGCCATGTCCAACCATCCAAGGCGAGTGCGCCGCAAGCGGCGCCGGCGCGAATCCCGGACTCAGCGGCTTCGCATTGGCGGCTCGTTTCTTGTCTCTCTCTTCGTCGTCCTGGGTTTCGGAGTCGGCCTCTTCGCCTTTACCTCGGCGCGCAAAGGGTGGGACCGCTGGCACAAGGCGCGGCTGATCGCGCAAGCGGCCGATGAGCTCGATCGCGGGCAGATCACGGCAGCCGACGCGCTCGCTCGCAAAGCCATCGCCCAAGACCCCGATTCGATCGAAGCCAGCCGCATTCTCGCCGAGGCCACGGAGAAGGAGAACGATGCCGAGACCGTCTCCTGGCGCGCTCATCTCGCACGGCTTGATCCCGGCCTCGATAACCAACTCAACCTCGCCTCCGCCGCTCTCCGCTTTGGCCAGCTTGATGTGGCTCGGACCGCGCTCGGCTCAGTCGATCCGGCGGAGCGTGAGAAAGCCGCCTATCACGTCGTCGCCGGTTGGCTCTCCCGCGCCCAGGGAGATGTGGCCGAGGAAGAACGGCATTTTGCCGCCGCGGTCGCAGCGGAGCCGGCGAATAACGTTTACCAATTCAATCTCGCCGTCCTGCAAATCCATTCGCCTGATCCGGCGCAAAACGCCACCGCCCGCGATCAGCTCGAGCGTTTGAGCAAAGTGCCACAGTTCCGGAGCGAAGCGCTCCGCGCCCTGCTCAAGAACGCAGTCCAGAAAAACCAAACCGACGACGCCAACGACCTGGCGCAGGAGTTGCAGATGAGCCCGCAGGTCACCTTTGCCGATTACCTGCTTTGCCTTGATCTCTATCGCAAGCTCAATCCGAAACAGTTCGACATTCTCCTCGCCAAAGTGAAACCCGTCGCGGCCCGCCACGGCGCCGATCTCGCGCAATTACTGCGATGGATGAATGAGCACGACCTCGCCAGTGAAGCTTTGAAATGGAGCGAGCAGCTGCCCACCGACCTGACGAGTCGACCGCCCGTCGCGGTCGCGATTGGGGCCGCGTTCGCCCGGACGAAGAACTGGTCGCGCTTGAAACGCTGGACCAGCAATGGTTCCTGGGGCGACGACGATTATCTGCGTCTCGCCTACCAGGCCTACGCGGTGCAGCAGGCACACCGGTCGGCCGCCGAGACCGAGTTTGATTCGCTCTGGGCCTCCGCTGAACATGCGGCTGCCGCCAACCATGAACACGAACTGGCTCTCGCCCGTCTCGCCTCGCAGTGGAATCTGACCGCGCAGGCAGAAGTCCTCTGGCTGCGGGTGGCAAAAGTCCCCGCCACCCGGCGCGAAGCGCTCGATGCGCTTTATCAAATCTATCGAGGGAGAAACGACCTCCCCAACCTGCGCCTGATTGCGCAACGACTGCACGAAAGCTCGCCGGAAGAGGTTGCCCTAACGACCGATGCCGCTCGCCTCGCCTTGCTCCTCGACCGCAACACCGCCACCGGCCGCGAGCTGGCCCGGCAGGCCTACGACAAATCGCCTAACGACACCGCCGCCGCAGTCACATATGCTTTTGCCCTCTACGGCACCGGGCGCACGGCCGACGGTCTCGCCATTCTCAAGAAACTCCCGCCGGACCAACTGCGCGATCCGCACGCTGCCGCTTACGCCGCCCTTCTCTACGACGACGACAATCAGCTCGAACCCTCCGACCAGTACATCGCCACCGCACGCCGCGGTCACCTTTATCCGGAGGAGAAACAACTCCTCGACGAGATCTACGCCCGGCGGCAGGGCGCCAGCCCGACGCCCCCGCCTAACGAATCGCCGGCGAGCAAGTCGCCGTCGCCCTGATCAAACAAAAAGCACGCAGGCTCAGCTCCCCAGAACATTGGCGATCCGCCACCCCCAACTTCAATGAGTGCGCAAGAGCGGCTGCTCCATTGGGTGCACGAGTCTTTCAATAATGTGAACTCGTGCGACACCAGTTTGAATCACCGGAAAGCTTGTCGGCTTGAGCGCAGCAAACTCGGTCGTGACCAAGGGATAAATGATCGGCACCAGGCGGTTAAACTCAACCTGGGTGAGCGGCTGGCCGGGATAACTCTCCTCGCCCATGACCTGGCTCGGGCCAAGCACAAGCACTGAAATCAGGAGCACCCTTCCCATCAGTCGAACAAGCTTCATGCCCCTGATCCTGTTCCAAATGCGTCGCGCTTGTCCATCGAAATCGCGGGCGTCTGACTGCGGTTCTCCGCTCGGCGCACATAGGCGCCTCTCCCGTTCTCCGGGCGCGTCCCTTAGTTCTTGATGCGACTGGCGGAGCCGGCCATCGCTTGCTCGAGGATCAACGCGGCCAAATCCTGCGTCGCTGCATCGAGCGCGGCATTGGCGGCTTTGAGCCGGGGCGTTTCATGCCTTTGCAGCGCTGCGCGCACCGCAGCGGCCATTCCTTCGATTCGATCGCGCTCTCCCGGCGCGAGCTGGTGGCCCGCGAGTGGCAGGGCTTTTTCCACTGCGCTCAGCATCTCCTCCGCCTTGAGCCGCGTTTCCGTCCAGATGCGCTCGCTCATGTCTTCGAATGCATGCTCGAGCGAATCGCCAATCATCGCCTCGACTGCTTCATCGGAAACATCGACCGCGCTCGCCAGGTCGACGACTTTTTCGACGCCGGTGTGGGTGTCACGAGCCAGAACGTGCAGGATGCCGCTGGCGTCGATCTCGAATTGCACGCCGACGCGCGCGACACCTTTGGGCGCAGGCGGAAACTCGATTTCGAATGCGCCCAATGGCCAGTTGTCGGCCGCCAACTCGCGCTCGCCTTGCAACACTTTGATTTTCATCGCGCGCTGTTGATTGACCGCGGTGGTGAACATTTCCCCCGCTTTCACCGGGATGGTCGAATTACGCGGGATGATGACGTTCATGAGTCCGCCGAAAGTTTCGATGCCTAACGACAACGGCGTGACATCGAGCAGGACGACATCGCGCACCGCACCAGAAAGGATCCCGGCCTGAATGGTGGCGCCGAGGGCAACCGCTTCCTCGGGGTTCTGCGAAGTATTCGGTTCGTGTTCGAAAAGGTCGGCGACAAAGCGCCGGACCAGCGGCATGCGCGTCATCCCGCCCACGAGGATGATTTCGTCCAGATCGGCCGCGCTTAGTTTCGCATCTGTCAACGCGCGCAGGCAATGGGCTCTCGTGCGCTGAATGATGGGGCGCGCGATCTTCTCCAGCGCTGCCCGCGTCAACTCGTAAGTGAGGTTTTTTCCTGCGATGAACGGCACGTCGATCCGCACCGATTCCTCCGTCGAGAGGCGGTGCTTGGCCTCGATCGCCAGTTCGCGTTTCTGCCAATCAGCCAGCGGCAATCCACTCTCAGCAACCAAGGCTGCGTCCACATCATCGCCACCGAGGTGGGTATTACCGCTCGTCGCGAGCACTTGGAAAACGCCGTTGTCGAGTTCCAGGACCGAGATGTCGAAGGTCCCGCCGCCGAGGTCGAAGACCGCGATCTTCGATTTCTCCTTCCGCTTGTCGAGACCATAGGCAAGCGCCGCCGCAGTCGGTTCGTTGATAATGCGCTCGATCGTAAACCCCGCGGCTTCGCCGGCTGCTTTCGTCGCGCTGCGCTGAGCGTCGTTGAAATAAGCCGGCACGGTGATGACCGCGCGCGATATCGGGCGTTGTAACATCGCCTCTGCATCCCGCTTTAGTTTTCCCAACACGAGCGCCGAGATTTCCTCGGGAAGAAGAAGCCGGTCGCGGACCCGGATGCGGAGCGGCTGGCCTCTCTGCCTAACGATCGAGTAATCGGCCGGCAGTTCGCTCGATCCGACGTCCTCACTGCGGCAGCCAATCAGGCGTTTCGCGGAATAAACGGTGGTTTGCGGTTGCAGAGCGCGCATCCGGCTGGCGGCCGCGCCGACGAGCGGTTCGCCCGTTTCCGGGAAGTGCACCACCGACGGAGTAAGGCGGGCGCCATTCGCATCCGCGAGCAGGATCGGGAACCCGGCCTCCATCACGCCGATTAGCGAGTTGGTCGTACCAAGATCGATCCCGACAATATCGTCACTCATGAGGTCGCATCATAGCCGCATCGCGCGGGCCGTTTTCGCTGTTGGCCGTCCAATTGGACCGGACTGACAGCGTTCGTCAGCCAAAAATCAAAGACCCTTGACCAGCCCGACCACGAAAAATACGACCGCGAGGATAAGCAAAACGTGGATGGCCGCGCCGAGGATGTGGAGGCCAAGGAATCCGACCAACCAAAGAACCAAAAGACTGACTACGATGTACCAAAGCATAAGAATGTGATCGCCCGGGAGCGTTTCCTGAATGTGCGCAGCATCCTACCGGGTTTTCCTTGTCACGGCAATTCCCATTGGAAAAGCCGCGATTTCGGCAACCGTATCGCAGCTTTGAAACTCCCGTTCAGCCTTTTTCTCGCGCTTCGTTACCTCAAACCGAAGCGTACATTCATCTCGATCATCACCCTCGTCTCAGTTCTCGGGGTGACCTTGGGTGTAACGGTTCTCATCCTCGTCATTTCCGTCATGACCGGCTTCGATCGCGAGCTGCGGCAAAAAGTGATCGACTTCGACGCCCATATTCTTGTCACCACCGACGCGATCATGAACAACTGGCGCGATCTGACCGTGAAAATCCGCAACACGCCCGGCGTGGTCGCGACCGCGCCTTATATCCAGGGACCGGTGATTGTGGAATTCCGAAATCGCCGCCTCGCGCCGATGATCCGCGGGATCGATCCGGCGGAGGAAGAAAAGGTGATTCCGCTGCGTAAATTCATCAAGCTGGGCAAGCTCGACCTCAACGGCGACTCGACCGTGCTGGGGGTGGAACTGGCGCAGAAACTCGGCGTGACCGTGGGCGACAAGATCACGGTCTATTCGCCGGGCAACCTGGGCGAGGTGCTCGATAAGCTAAAAGCGCTCGAGCAAAAGAAAGGCGACGAAAAGGAGCGAGCGGTGGACGATTTGCGTGAAGTGGTGCTTCCGAAGGAACTCACTGTGACCGGCATTTTCGAGACCGGCCAGTACCTGCACGATTCCGAGTTCCTGCTCGTGCCGATCTTTATCGGGCAGGAACTTTACGGTCTCGGCGATTCGCTCCACGGGCTCACGGTAAAGACCGTTGACCCCTACGACGCGGCGCATGTGAAAGGGGAAATCGAGAAATATCTCCAGCCGCCGGAGTACGCCCAGACCTGGATCGAGATGAACAAACAATATTTCGATGCCGTCCGGCTGGAGCGCACGGTGATGGCGTTCCTCCTTTTCTTCATTGTGGTGGTGGCGGCCTTCGGAATCATGAACACACTCATCACCGTGACCGTGCAAAAGCGGCGCGAGATCGGGATCATGAAAGCGGTCGGAGCCACGATCGGGCAGATCATGGGCGTATTTCTCTTCCAGGGCATTGTGGTCGGGGTTTTCGGCACGCTCACCGGCCTCGGGCTCGGGATGACGCTGATCCGCTTCCGGAACGAATTTAGTCAATGGCTCGCCCGTACTCTGCACATCGAGATTTTCCCGCGGGAAGTTTACCAGTTCTCCCAAATCCCGGCGGAAGTGATCCCAAGCGATGTCGTTAAAATCTGCATCACGGCCTTCATTATTTGTTCGTTAGCCGCGCTCATTCCCGCCTATTTCGCCGCCCGGGTCGACCCGGTAAAAGCGCTCCGTTACGAGTAGTTTTGGAGGGCTCACCGCAGCGAGTCGGGACGCACAGAAGCGGGTCCCCCCCAGGCCGCAAAAGATTTTCCCAAGTATCATCTGCGCTCTGCCCCCGGCCGGCCATTTCGCCGGCGATCAACGAATAAAAAAGAAGAAGGAGGGAAGAAAAGTGAAAAGACAATCCAACATAGAAACACCTGACGGCGAATGGAAAAGGAGCGGACAAGTAATTGCGCGTATCGTGCTGACAGTCGGAACACTCCTGGCGATCAGCGTGCTCGACCCTGCGGCGATCGGGGGAGGGTCGCCTGATGTTTGCCAGAAAACGGCCGGCGATGCCCTCGCGGGCTGTCGCGGCGCGGCCCAGAGTGATTATCAGGTCGCACTCGGGAAATGCATCAACCTAACCGACCCGACGGCACGCAGGAGTTGCGAGACTGATGCAAGGGCGAGCCTGAGCGATGCGCTGCAAACCTGCCAGGGCGGGTACGCAGTACGGCTGACGGCCTGCGCAAAGCTGGGCGGCGCGGCCTACGATCCGGCAATCGATCCCGCTAACTTCGTCGCCCAGATCGACAATCCTTACTTCCCGTTGGCCCCGGGCACCACCTTCATTTACCAGAGCCAAAACTCTCCCGATAAAAGTAGGGATGTGTTCGCCGTGACCCACAATACTCGCGTGATTGACGGAGTTACATGCGTCGAGGTGCACGATGCGGTTTTCACCGATGGAGTCTTAGCGGAGGATACGCTCGACTGGTTTGCCCAGGACAAAGAAGGCAACGTCTGGTACTTCGGCGAAAATACTCATGAGCTGGAAGACGGCTTAATCAGCACAATCGACGGTAGTTTTATGGCCGGGGTGAACTACGACAAGCCCGGGATCGTGATGAAGGCCCATCCGGCAATAGGCGATTTTTACCGGCAGGAATTCTCACTCGGCAACGCCGAGGATGAAGCCGAAACGCTCAGTCTGGACAGCATCGTCACCGTTCCTTACGGCACCTTTAAAGAATGCCTTCAATCGGAAGAGACAACGCCTTTGGAACCCGACGCTCTGGAGGACAAATACTATGCTCCCGGGGTTGGCAATGTCCTCACTGTCGATCGGGTGACCGGTGAGCGAGATGAGCTGGTGGAAATCGTCACCGAGTAGGCGTCGATCCGGTGAAAGCGTTGCGTTACGAATGGCAACCGCTGCCGCAACACAGCCATCCTGGCTGTCAGGTCACGCAGTCATTCTGCCTGCGTGTGTGGTATCGCCTTCTCGCATCAGTACAGGCGAGGCCGGCAGCTTATCGAGAATGATATTTTTCGCACCGTCATAGCGGCCAAACTGAAGCACGCCGGTCGGACATTGCTGCACGCAGGCGGAGCAGCGAACGCACTCCGGATCTTCCATGGGCAGGCCTTTATTGGCAAAGTTCATGATGTCGATGCCCTGATGACAAACCGAGGTGCAGACGTTGCAGGAAATGCATTTGTGTTTGTCCGGGAAAATCCGGTAACGAGAAAAGCGCGTGTAAATGTGCATTAGCGCTGCGAGCGGACAGGCAAAGCGACACCAGACCCGGCCGCTGAACCAGAAGTAAAGGCCGACTCCGAGTATGCCGCCCATGAAGATGTCGACGCTCCAAGCGTAATTCAGAAAAGGGATGCCCTCAAAAAGCTTGTGATACCATTGGCTCGCCCAGGAGTCTTCCCCTAACGACCAGCCGGTGATGCGCAGGCCGAGGATGGCGAAAGCAAAAACCAGCGCGCCTTGTCCGACCATGTTGACACGATTCCAGAATGGTCCGTGCGGCATCTTGGCCCGTTGCGTATCCCCCATCGTTTCGGCCAATGCGCCGCAGGAACAAATCCAACCGCAGTAAGCGCCCTTGCCCCAGCGGAAAATGATGAGCGGAATGACAACGAAGGTTTGGAGGAAACAGATCCCGAGCCAAAGCCACATCGGGTGATCGGTAAAAACGTTATAAACGTTGAGCGGGAACGCGAGAATGAAGCCATAGGCGCGCCAGTAGGCGCGCTCGTGCCCTAACGACCCGTCGTAGCTCTCAAACAAATTATCAGCCAGCCAGCGCAACGGGTGGCCGGGCTCGAAGAGCCCGTTGCGTCCCATCCAGGGCAGAATTAACTCTGGCAGGATAAAGAGAGGGATGCACTGGGAGCAAATCAGCGCGATCGTCTGCCACTTCACATAAGGCGTGCGTCGCCGCCGGATGCGGCGAATGCCAAAGACAAAAACGCAGCTACAATAAGCGAGGGTGTAATAGAAAGACGGGTTTCCGAGCCCGCGCTTGAGCGTGTAGAGGAGGTTGGTATCGCGGTTCGACCACTCCGTGATTTTCCCGCCTAACGATTCGATCGCTTTCGGGACATTGTAGGGGAAGGCCTGGTGCTGGCTCGCCCAACGCTGCACCGGGAACTCCTGCGGATGATTGCTCTTCCAATGGTAGAGCACGACGCAGAAGAGAACGAAAGCGAGACAGCTGATCCATGTGAGTGGGCGCCAGTCGCCGCTCACATGCAATCCGCTGCGCCGGAAAAACTCAAGCGGCGCTTCGCGGCCGATCATGGAAAAAACGACGTCGTTAGGCAGGACCATCTCGCTTCCGTCTTCCTTCTTCAACGTCACCTTGTCCGGTTCGATCCGAGTGATCGAGGTCGCGAGCGCGAGCGTGACCGAGCCGTCGGGCGTGCTCTTCATCATTTCGCTCGTGAACGCGGTCGTTACTCTTTCCGAGCTCGGCCGTTCCACCTGCACGTCCGCCTTCGGATCGCGCTCCAACATTTTGAGCTTCTCGACATTCTCCGGTTTCGGACGAGCGAATTCCGGCTTGCGATAGCTCACCGTTACTTTCGCCCCGGAACCGGCGAGCGCGATTGCGCATTCGAGGGCGCTGTCTCCACCGCCGACCACGAGCACATTCTTGCCGGTGAAATCCTTCGGATCGTAGAGACGGTTATAGACCTTGGACAAATCTTCGCCCGGACAGCCCAGCTTGCGATGATTACCGCTGCGTCCGATCCCCACGATCACCCGCCGCGCGCGCGTGACAGTCTTCGCCTTGTCGCCGTGATGGAGGAGAATCTCTTTCCCGCGCTCCTCAAGCCGCTCGATCCGCGCCTCGGTGAATTCGATGCCAGCGGCCTGGCGCTGCTCTTCCATTTCCTCGAGCAGCGCTTCCTTCACGTCCTTCGTAAATTGGAGGCCGCCCTCGAGCTTGAGTTCGGTGGGGTAGGTGTAGATCGGTTTCGCCTTCGGAAAATTTGCGACGGTCGAGAACGCTTGCGTCGCTTCAAAGATTTTGAAACTCAGTCCGGCCTTTTTCGCCTCGATCGCCGCCGATACTCCCGATACGCCCCCGCCGATGATGGCCAGATCGAGAACTTCATCCTTCTGCCTTCTGCCATCATCCCTCGCAAAATCCGGCTCCGCCAAAATCGCGCGCACCGCTTCCGCGCCGGTCTTGGAGGAAAATTTCAGAAGCGGAATGCCGGTGAGATCACCGACGATGCGCACGCCCGAAATGTTGGTCGCCCCAAATTCTCCTGACTCCGGCAATTTTTCGACGACGCCCGCCGGCCAACGGGTATGCAGCCAGTGCACATAACGTTTGATCGGGTTGAACATACGAAGAGCCCCGGCGCAGTCTTAACGAAGAAGAGAGCGCGGAGGAAGCGGATTTATTCCCGATTCTGCATCCCGATTTGTAGCGGCGCGGCGACCGCGTTGCCTTTGCTGGGCGAATTGAGGGCGTGACTCATCAGCCTGTCCCACGCCGTTATCCGATCGGTGCCGAGGTCATCGCACCGGGACGCACGCATTTCCGGGTCTGGGCGCCCAAAGCGCGACGGATCGACCTCGTCCTTGAGCAGCACGTAGACGCACAAACAGAGCGGCGTTTCCAACCGCTGGTCGCGGAAGCCAACGGGTATTTTTCCGTCGCGGCCGACGTCGGGGCCGGCGCGCTTTACCGCTTTCGGCTGAATGGCAACGAAGATTTCCACCCCGATCCTGCCTCCCGTTATCAACCCGGCGGCCCGCACCGGTCTTCCTGCGTAGTCGATCATCGAGATTTTCGCTGGAGCGATCAGCAATGGCCAGGGATCAACGTGAAGGGCCAGATCATTTACGAGATGCACATCGGCACCTTTACGCGCGAGGGCACGTGGAGAGCCGCTACTCGCCAACTCCGCGCCCTGGCCCGGACCGGCATCAGCGTGATCGAGATGATGCCGATCGCCGATTTTGCGGGCGAGTTCGGCTGGGGTTACGACGGCGTCAATCTCTTCGCGCCCTACCATCGCTACGGCACGCCGGATGATCTGCGCCGGTTTGTCGATCGCGCCCACTCGTTAGGCATGGGCGTCATCCTCGACGTCGTCTACAACCACTTCGGCCCGGACGGAAATTACCTGCCTGTCTTTTCGGACGATTATTTTACCCACCGTTACCAGACTGATTGGGGCACGCCGCCCAATTTCGACGGGCCGAATTCCGGACCGGTGCGCGAGTTTTTCCTCACCAACGCGCGCTATTGGATCGAGGAATTCCATTTCGACGGCTTTCGTTTCGATGCCACGCAAAGCATTTTCGACCAATCGGGAGAGCACATTCTGGTCGCGATCGGAAGGACCGCGCGGGCCGCCGCGGGCGCGCGCTCGATCTTCTTGGTGGCAGAAAATGAACCCCAGGACACGACTCTGATTCGCTCCCGTGCCGAGGGCGGCTACGGGCTGGACAGCCTATGGAACGACGATCTGCATCACACCGCGATCGTCGCGCTGAGCGGTCGCCACGAGGCCTACTACACCGATTACCGGGGCACGCCGCAGGAATTCGTCTCCGCGGTGAAGCACGGCTTCCTTTACCAGGGGCAACGGTACTCGTGGCAAAAGAAACGTCGTGGCACCTCGGGGCGCGGGCTCGACCCGGCAGCATTCGTCGGCTTCATCGAGAATCACGACCAGGTCGCGAACTCGGCCAAGGGCGAGCGCGTCCGCCTAACGACCTCGCCGGGACGTTATCGCGCTTTGCTCGCACTGATTCTGCTTGCCCCCTGGACGCCGATGTTGCTTCAAGGCCAGGAATTTGGCGCCACCACGCCGTTCCTTTATTTCGCCGATCTGTCGGAGGAATTGCGCGGGCCGGTGCGCAAAGGCCGCTTGAAATTTCTCCGCCAATTCCCATCCCTTGCTTCCCCCCGGGTGCAAGCCCGCGTCGCCGATCCGTCCGATCCGGAGACTTTCGAAAGAAGCAAACTGGATTTCGCGGAACGTGAAAAACATCCGGAGATCAGTGCGCTCTGCCGCGACCTGATTCGCCTGCGGCGTCGGGACAGAAACTTTTCTCGGCAGGAGCGCGGCGCGGTCGACGGCGCGGTCCTCGGGCCGCGCTCTTTCGTCCTGCGTTATTTCGACTCGTTAGGCGACGATCGCCTGCTCGTGGTCAACCTGGGGCCGGCTCTGGCGCTCGAGGTCGCACCCGAGCCACTCCTCGCCCCGCCCCACCCGAGCGGTTGGAAGACGCTTTGGTCGAGCGAGGCGATGCGCTACGGTGGCCCGGGCAAAGTCGCACTGGAAGGCAGAACCGGCTGGGTCATTCCGGCTGAAGCCGCGGTCGTCCTGCGACCGTCCTTTCCGCCTGACCCATCATGAATTTCGATCACCGCCAAGAAATCCCCTTGCCGCGCGTCCTGCCGTGCGGGCCGGACCAGTCTTCGCCCGAGAGTCTACTCACCCGGGAATGGCTAGTGACGAACGGGCTCGGCGGCTACGCTTCCGGCACCATCTCCGGCGCGGTCACCCGCCGCTATCATGGCCTCCTCGTCGCGGCCCTGCCCGCGCCCCTCGGCCGCACCATCATGTGGAGCCATGTGGCGGAGGTTCTTCGTTTCGGACCGCACGATGAAATTTCGTTAGGCGGGGAAGAACGGGCCCGCGGCCAGCTCGCCCTCCACGGAGCAAAACAGCTCAAAGAGTTTCGGCTCGAACAAGGTCTGCCCGTCTGGATTTTCGAAGCTCGCGGCCTAACGATCGAGAAGCGGATCAGGATGCCGCATCAGCAAAACACAGTACATCTCAGTTACCGCGTCCGCGGGCCCGGGCAACGGCCGCGGCTGGAAGTGCGCCCGGCCTTCAACTTTCGACACTACGAAGATCGAGTCGATGGACTGCCCGAGGCGCCCTACGAGTTTCGGACTAAGGATGGCCGCTACGAAGTTTTTGATGAAGAAAACAAGTTCCCGCCCCTGCGCATGCGGCTTTCGGACTGCGCCTGCGATTTCCTGATCGACCCGCGCCATATTCAGGAAGTCGTTTACCGGTCGGAACTGGATCGCGGTTATGATTACGAAGGCGATCTGTGGAGTCCGGGCGTTTTTCGGATTGATCTCCAGGAAAGCACGGCCGCCACCGTCATCGCGTCGACGGAAGCATGGAACACCCTCGACGTCTTATCCCCGCAAGCCGCTCAGGCCGCAGAACGCAGCCGGCGCGAGCGCCTGCTCGAACAGGCTTACCCCTCCGCGCCAGACAGCATTGCCGCGGAGCTGGTTCTGGCGGCCGATCAGTTTGTCATCACCCCGGCGGGCCGCGCCGAAGAAGAAGCGCGCGCGCACGCCGCTGGCGACGAGGTCCGTACCGTCATCGCCGGTTATCATTGGTTCACCGATTGGGGGCGCGACACCATGATCAGCCTAGAAGGCCTAACGATCACGACCGGGCGCATTTTCGAGGCCGGCTATATCCTGCGCACCTTTGCGCATTATGTCCGCGATGGACTCATTCCAAACATGTTCCCCGACGATCAAAAGGAAGGGCTTTATCACACCGCCGATGCAACGCTCTGGTTCTTTCACGCGCTCGGGCGCTACCTCGACGCGAGTGCCGACCGCGCCACGCTGGAATCGCTCCTGCCTACACTCCAGGACATCGTGGAGCATCATTTGAAGGGCACGAGATTTAACATCCACGTCGACCCGAAGGACGGCCTGCTCGTTCAGGGCGCAGAAGGTTACCAGCTCACCTGGATGGACGCGAAGATGGGCGACTGGGTTGTCACCCCGCGACGCGGAAAAGCGGTCGAGCTCAACGCTCTCTGGTATAACGCGCTCAACCTCCTGGCCGGTTGGCTGCGCGAAATGGGGGACGAGCAAGCGGCTCGGCGATATCGCGAACACGCCGAACACGCTCAGCGTTCCTTCAATGAGCGTTTCTGGTGCGAGGATGGCGGCTATCTCTACGACGTCATCGACACGCCTGACGGGAGTGACGACGACTCTGTTCGTCCTAATCAGATCTTTGCGATCTCGCTCGATCATGCCGTCCTGGAGCGCGATCGCTGGGCCTCCGTCTTAGCGGTCGTGGAAAACGAGTTGCTCACCCCGGTTGGGCTGCGCTCGCTCTCGCCTCATAATCCCGAATACAAGAAGAACTACCATGGCGACCTCAAGACGCGCGACGCCGCTTACCATCAGGGGACGGTCTGGGCGTGGTTGATCGGACCCTTCATCGACGCCTGGCTGAAACTTAATCCTAACGAACTCGCTGACGCCCGAAAATTTCTTCGCGCGTTTCCGGCGCATCTCGACGAAGCCGGGCTGGGGACGATCAGCGAAGTCTTCGATGCCGAGACGCCCCATCTCGCGCGCGGCTGCATCGCGCAGGCCTGGAGCGTGGCGGAAGTGCTGCGCTGCTGGGTGAAGACTGCGCCGCCTGTTCCGAAAAGCACGGGCGGTTAGCCCGTTGGTTCGGCGAGTCTCGCCGAATCGGCCTGGAGACCGGCGCGCGACCGGTGGCGCACCCAAACTCCAAAGTTTGTGCCGGATAGCACCTGGCACCATCGGGGTGACCCCCGTGCCCCCCGGAAGGGGCGATTCGCACCTTAGACTTTCACGCCGGACCTTCCCTAACGAGTCGCTGCTGCCTCGGTTGACCTTACCCGCCTCTCGCGATAGCGTTTCCAGGATGATTAATGTCACGGACAACGCGGTCAACCACCTCCGTTCGCTTCTCGCAGAACAGCCCGCTGCGGCCGGCAAGGGGCTGCGCGTGCAGGTGGCCAAAGGCGGTTGCTCCGGTCTCCAATATGAGATGTCGCTCGACCAGCGCCACGAAGGCGACGCCGTCGTGCCGCGTGACGAAGTCGAGTTTTATATCGATCCCGAGAGCGCGGACTTTCTACGCGACGCGACCCTGGATTTTGAAGATGGATTGACCGGCGCCGGCTTCCGCATCGTCAATCCCAATGCCGCCCGGACCTGCGGCTGCGGAACGTCGTTCGAGCCGGTCCGCCCAGCCTAACGAGACGGAGAAGGACGATTGACCCGTCCCTGGCATGGAACCCGATCTTTTTCGCTTCGATGATCGCCACGGTTTTGAGCGCAAGAAGACCAACTTCTTCGCCTGGACGATCGCCATTCTGCTCCTGAGCGGAGTGGCGATGGCTGCCTGGCTGGGCAGCTTCTATATTATCGGGCAACCGGAACGGCCGGAGAGTTATCGCATCCTGCAGAAGCTGCATAAGATCGATCCGCCGAAACGCTTTCAGCTCACCGCAGCGCCGCCCGGCGAATTTCTTAATCCGAAACAGCTCTTCGCCCGCTATCAGGCGATGGGTCCGGCCGAGCTGGCGCGCCAGGATGCGGTCCTGACGCGCAATTTCATTCGGAATTTCCAGCAAGTGCACGGCCTCGTCACTTATGTCGTGGGCCGCTTCAATGTCGTCGAGGCGCGTGAATTGACGCAGCACGATGTCTTCACCTCGGGAGCGGTGGCGCTGGCGCGCGCGGTCGATCAACCCGAACTCCTGATGGAACACGTTTTCACGACCGCCGATGATCACGACGCCAAGCTGCTCCAGGAAAGATTGGTCATGGGTATGGACGTGAACTTTGAGCGGAGCCACGATCTTTCGGCCGTCATCCATGTGGAGCGCCTGCCCGACGGGCAGGTGCAAATCACCGCGATTCCGCTTCTCTACGGAAGTTACGCTGTCACCCGCGGGACTGGGACTTTCAGCCTGGAGCCGCCGGCCGATCTCAACCTCGCGGCCGGCTGGCCGCTCTTCAAAAGCGAGATGCGGCGGGCCGCGGAAATTCGTTACGACAGCTATCGCTCGCGTCTCGCTCCCGCGAGCAGCTCGCTCCCACTGCTAGGACTTCCTGCGGCCAAGACCGCTCCGCCCGTGGAAGACGCGCTCGTCCGAGTGGAACCCGCAGTCCGACTCGATGCCGAACCCGCGCCACCCCCGCCCCCGCTCTTGCGCACCGGGCGCAACAAATCGCTCGCCAAGGTTGGCCCCAAAGGTAGCCCCTCTTCGCAGCAAGTAGCCTCGGCCTCGCAGCCGACGATCCGACGCGCACAGGCCGTGACCGATGATGCGGGGACCGCGCCTAACGAGCCATCCGCGCCCACGCCAACGGTCCTGCGCGCTCTCCCGGTCACTTCGTCGTCGCCCGCGGTCGCGCTTGCCTCCACTACCGGTGCCACCTGGAAAACTTTCGCCCCCGGCCAGGCGCCCAATGGGCGATTGCTCGATAATGCCGGCCTGCGCGAAGTCGCCAACAACGGAACGCGCGGCGAGCGCACCTATTTGCATGGCCACTTCGTGGTTAATTTTGCCGACGCCAACCGCGCCGTCCTTCGTCCCGTCGAAGGCCTGAGCGGAGAAGAGTCGGGCGGACTCGGACGCAACGTCCGCATCATTGTCGATTATCCGTCGGGCGCGCCGCTGCCCGAGCCCGGATCGACCTTGGATCGCGACCCGACGCGCCCCTACGAAGTGACCGAGGTGCGCCGCCAATCGGACGGGCAGCTCAACGTCTTCGTGCGCGAGATCATCAAGCCATAGTCCCAGCGCTTGGGACGCGGCTGCCGGCCTTTAATGCAGAATGACGGCACCGTCGCGAATCTCGGCCGTGCTGACGTGGTACGGCGCAGCCGCCTGCATCGCGATGCCAAGGATCGACTGGCCTCGATAGCTCATGGAGAGAACGCTCGACGGCACCGGAAATCCGTTTGCCTGGATCTTCGAGACCTGCAGCGCGTTGACCGGCGTGGGCCCATTCGTCGTGATCCTGAATGTCCCGTTCAGATAACCTTTCGGAAAGCCCGGCACTTTCCCGGGTGAAATGCTGATTTGCACGTCGGCGGCGCTTCCGCTCAGGCTTACGAAGGCGTGCCCGCGCGATTTCGGATTCGCGGCGATGAGGCCATTGATCTCGCCCGCGCTCATCCTGAGCTCTCGCCCCGGTTGCGGCGGCGGCGGCGGCGCGGGAGTTTCGTCCGGTGCGACGGAAGGCGCCGGTGTCGGCGCCGGCGCGGCCAGCGGAGGAGTTGCCTGGAATTGATCGATCCGCTGCCGGACATCAGCGAGCGCTTGCGGCGAGAGTTCCTCCATCGGCAACGCCACCGGCTTGGCAGTAGTGAATGCGCGCATGATGAAAAAGATCGAGCCCGCCACGATCAAAAGAATCACCACCAACGCCAGGCAACCCTTGCCGAAACAGCCCATGCCGCCGTCGTTTTTTGGCGGCGGCTCAATCCAGCTGGGATTGGTGGAATCGCTGGGCATCAGGTCAGGTTGAGCAATGGGTTTGTGCTTCCATCAGTTTCTCGTAGAGCGCCTGCAATCCGTCGCTGAGCAACCGCGTCCGTCCGAGCACGGGCATGAAATTATTATCACCCGTCCAGCGCGGCACAATGTGCAGATGCAAATGATCCGCCACGCCCGCACCCGCCGCGACCCCGAGGTTGAGCCCGAGATTGAAACCCTGCGCCTTGACTGCCGCCCGGAGTAAACTCTGGGCGTGCACGGCCAGGGCCCAGAGCTCGAGGACCTCGTTTTCCCCTAACGACGACATCTCCGCCACTTTCCGGTAGGGCACGGCCATGAGGTGACCGACCGCATAGGGATAGCGGTTCATCATGAGAAAGGAATTCTTGCGCCGGGTGAGGACCAGATGGGCGGCATCGTCACTGGCCGCGCCGGCTTCGGAGAGAAAATTGTCGTTACGTTTTTCGAGCTCGAAATACTCGACCCGCCAGGGGCACCATAGGGCTTCGACCTCGGCTTTGGGAAACTCCATAAGTTCGTTAGGCAAAAACGTTCAGGGAGCGTATCGGCTGAGCCGGAGATGTCGAGTGCGGGTTTTGGCTGGCTTGCGCTCCTGCTCTTGCCGGAGCAGGAAATATCATCGGCCGTTTTCTCGCGTGTAGAACGAATATTGCGGCATCGTTGCGGACTTGTCCGAAACCAGGTGAAGCCGCGCCCCAGGCAGCAGCGTGCCCCAGGCCCGCGGCGGCTGATTGCGCACCACGAGCGCATCGAGCTGGCCAGCGTGCCATTGCCGCAGCGCTTCATCGGCACTCAGGAAATGCGGCCGCCGCAAATAGAGCAGCATGCCCTCCTCCCGTCCGCCCACCACTTCGCAGCGCCAGCCATATTGGGCAGTCTCCGCCCGCACTCTTTTCGAGAACTGCACCAGCGTATCGCTCCGCTCGTGCCGCGCCTGTCCGATCTTCCACGCGACGTAGCCCCCGGTGAAAAGAACGCTGAAAAGCAGCGCGCCTGTCAGCCACGGCCGCATCTTTGCCTTCCACTGTTCCACCCGTCCCATCGCCGCGATCTGTGCGCCTAACAATAAGCAGAGCGGCGGCACGATCGGAAAAATCCGATCCACCCGCTTCGACGGAATGATCGACATGAGCAGCAAACCGCCCAGGCTCCAGCAGACCAGCCAGAGCGTTTCGGGTTGCATCACGCGGCCGCGCCGGCGCCAGAAAAAAATCGAAAACCCAAGCAGCAGGAGACTCCAGGGAGCAAACTTGTGGAGCAGATGCGGCAGATAAAAATAGAGCGGCTGCGGCTTATGGATCGTCTCGGTAAAGCGGCCCGCAAACTCGCGTATCACCACGCTGTCGTAGAATCCGGGTTGCCCACGAATTCCTCCGACGGCCCAGGCCAAGAAAACGGCAAGAGAAACCAACCAGGGCCAGAGCCCGCTCCAGGCACTCGGGGCGCCAGTCCATCGGCGCGCAATTTGATAGACGATCAGCCCGGGCAAAATGAAGGCGTAGATAATCGGCCCCTTGATCATCATCGCGCACGAAAGAAGGAGAAAGGCGATCGTTCGGTCGCGTGTCGTCCATGGTTGGGCGAGGCGGATATGACGCCAGATTTGCCAGCCGATCAGGAAGCTGGCGAGGGCGAGCGGCATATCCGTTCGCACCAGGGTGGCGAGGCGCGGCGCGAGCAGATTGAGGCCGAAAGCACTCAGCGCGACCAAACCACCGGTGCTCCCATAAGCCGCGCTGGCTTCACGCCCAATCAACCAAAGTAGAACAAGAGCGGCGAGAAACGAAGGAAGGCGCCATGCCCCATCCCACCAGCGCGTCGCCTCAAAAAGCACGGCCGAGACCCATCCAACCAGCGGCGGCTTGGTCGCAACTCCCTCGTTAGGCGTGTGCTGGTAGAACCAATGTCCCTGCCCTACCATTTCGAAGGAGGTGTAGGCCTGTTTCGCCTGATCGTAGTCGTCGAGGGTCCAAGGCAGGTTCGTGATCGCAAAAAAGAGCACGACGAGCGCGACAATCGCGCCTCGTATCAGGGGACTCGTTAAACTGGCAGGGGGTTCGCTCCGATCCATCGCGGCGATGAAATTCAACCTGCATCCCGCGCGTACCAGTCCACTTTGCGCGTGACATACATGACGATCGCGAGCAGGACAAAAAGGCCAATCGCGCCCATCAAGAGGGCGTACACTCCCCGGATCATGGTGAGCGGAACGAGAATGAGCGCGCCGACTCCGAAAAGTTTGATCACCGTGCTGTTGCGCTTGAAGAAGGGCTGCGATTTCGAGAGCGGCGGCGGAGCCTGAAGTTCGGGCATGGCGCAGATTGAACGGAGGAGGTTCGCAAAGCAAACAGATAGGTTCCGTCGTTAGGCTTATCGGCTGGAGGAACGACCACGGTGTCGTCCGAGATTCTGAAGCACGGACGGGACGGCGCCCATCCCTCCAGGTTGCCGCCCTTTGAAAATCCGCGATGATCTGATTCGTGAACGAACAAGAAAATCCCTGGATCGAAATTGCCCCCGGAATCAAGCGGCGCACCATCGCCGCGGGCGACTCGATGTATCAAATGCGGGCGGAGCTGGCCGCGGGCAGTCGAATGCCTGAGCACACTCATCCCCAGGAGCAAATCGCCCACGTCATCAAAGGCCGAATGAAGCTCATCGTCGCGGGCGTGCCGCACGAACTGGGAGCAGGTGATGCGTTTTATCTCGCGAGCAATGTCCCGCACGGGGTCGAAACGATCGAGGATACCACCGTGATCGACACCTTTAGCCCACCGCGTGACGAATATCTCGCACTCGATAAAAAGGCGCGCGCCGCGGCCTAGATGAAAATCATTTCCGGTGGGCAAACGGGCGTAGATCGTGCCGCGCTCGACGCCGCCCTGTCGTTAGGCGTGGCCTGCGGCGGCTGGTGCCCGGAGGGGCGGCGGGCGGAAACAGGCCCGATCCCGGCGCATTATCCGCTCCGCGAATTACCCGGCGGCGGTTACTTTGAGCGAACGATCCAGAACGTCCGCGACGCCGACGCCACGGTCATTTTTCACCTCGGCGAATTGCAGGGCGGAACCAAGGCGACTGCGGATTTGTGTCGGGAAGCGCGAAAGCCTTTGCTCATTCTCGAAGGGCATCCGGGCTCGGCGGCGGAAGCGGCGCGTGAAATCGCTGAATTCGTTTGCGCCCACACAATCGAGATCTTGAACATCGCTGGTCCGCGCGCCAGCCAGTGGCCCACCGGATATGATTACGCGCGTGAGACGCTCCTGCTTTTTTTACCCGGGGCTGTGGCCGACGCGACGCCCAGGCTCTCATTCGTCGTCCCTGCGCATAACGAGGAGCATGAGCTCCCAAAAACTCTTCGGGCGGCGCTCCGCGCCGCCCAGGCAGCGGGCGAGCTTTTTGAATTGATCGTTGTCGATGACGCCTCGACCGATTCTACCGCAGCTATTGCGCGGCAATTCGGAGCCAGAGTCGTTCGCGTGAGTTTTCGGCACATCGCCGCCGCGCGAAATGCTGGCGCCCGCATCGCACGGGGCGAGATCCTCTTCTTCGTCGACGCGGATACGCGCATCGCCCCCGGCCACGTGCGCGCGGCAATGGCCGCCCTCAACGCGGGCTGCTCCGGGGGCAGCGCGCGCGTCGTGATGGATGGCGAAGCCGGCTTGGGAGCGCGCGTTTTTCTCCACTCGTTCTCCGCGATCTACTTTGGCATCGCCCGCCTTGGTGCCGGCGCCTTCCTCTTCACCCGGCGCGAATTGTTTCAGGCGGTGGGTGGTTTCGATGAACAGTACTTCGCTGGGGAAGAAGTTTATTTCACCCTTGCGCTGAAAAAGCTGGGCCCTTTCAGAATTCTGCGCGAGCCGATCGTCACTTCCGCGCGCAAACTGCGTATGCACTCGACGCGTTCCCTGCTCTCTCAGAGCTTCTTGATTGTGCTCGGCGGAAAACGCGCCGTGCGGAGCCGGGCGAAACTTGCCCTCTGGTACGACGGCAAACGCGAATGCGCGCCATCCGACGAAAGGGTTGAGCCCGCGCGGCTGGCGGATTAGAGAAAAGACAGAGCTATGGAAACAAAAGTGCAACCGCCAGTTGACCTGGAAAATTGGATCGAAACCAACCGCGACAAATTCAAGCCGCCCGTCAGCAACCAGTATCTTTACGATGGCCGCGATTTCTTCGTCATGGTCATCAAGGGCCCGAATGCGCGCAACGATTTCCATCTCGTCGATTCGGAAGAATATTTTTACCAGCTCAAAGGCGACATCAAAGTCCGCATCCGTGAGGGCGACCGGATTGTCGATCATCTCGTGCGCGAAGGCGAAACGTTCTTCATTCCGCCTAACGTCCCGCACGCACCCGTCCGCCCACCCGACACGATCGGGGTGGTGGTGGAACGCCGCCGTCCTGCCGGCGAACACGAACACGTCATCTTCTACTGCGACAACTGCGGCGCGCTCGTGGAAGACATCGATTTCGATTGCGCGGACATCGTCAAAGCCTTCAGCCAGGCGATGCTCGATTTCTGGAACGACGACCAACGACGCACCTGCAAGAAGTGCGGGCACAAGGTCGCGAAGGCGGAACCGACCAAGCCCTTCCAGGGAAAGTGACGAGCGAA
>Ga0070670_100000644_pt1 | contig 27141 bp, 24 predicted proteins | sample KBSS63metaG_FD_64665 | JGI IMG/M metagenome (GOLD analysis project Ga0070670, IMG submission 64665) | Switchgrass rhizosphere microbial communities from Kellogg Biological Station, Michigan, USA - KBS S6-3 metaG | ecosystem: Host-associated > Plants > Roots > Rhizosphere > Soil ... | reverse complement strand
AACGGGCTGGTGCGGTTGCGGTCGCCGGCGTCGCGCGGCAGCTTCGGCAGCACCGACGCGCCGATGTCGAGCGTCCCGCCCTGCTTGGTCGACTTGGCGGAGCCCTTCTCGATCTGCTCGAAGATGTCCGTCAGCATGTCGCCGAGGAAGATCGAGATGATCGCGGGAGGCGCTTCGTTCGCGCCGAGCCGGTGATCGTTGCCGGCGTGCGCGATGCTGGCGCGGAGCAGCCCCTGCCACTTGTCCACGGCGCGGATGACCGCCGCGCAGAAGACGAGGAACTGCATGTTGTCGTGCGGCGTGGCGCCCGGGCCGAGCAGGTTGTTGCCGAACTCGTCGGAGAGCGACCAGTTGTTGTGCTTGCCGGAGCCGTTGACGCCGGCGAACGGCTTCTCGTGGAGCAGACACGCGAGGCCGTACTTCGGCGCCATCTTGCGCAGCGTCTCCATGATCATCATCTGATGATCCGCGGCGACGTTCGCGTTCTCGAAGACCGGCGCGATCTCGTACTGACTCGGCGCCACCTCGTTATGGCGCGTCTTGACCGGGACGCCGACCTTGAACAGCTCGAGCTCGGCGTCGGCCATCAGCGCCAGCACGCGCTCGGGAATCGAGCCGAAGTACTGATCTTCGAGCTCCTGCCCCTTCGGCGGCTTCGCGCCGAACAGCGTACGGCCGGCGTTAATCAGGTCCGGACGGGCGAAGAAGAAGTTCCGGTCGATCAGGAAGTATTCCTGCTCGGCGCCGCAGGTCGAGAACACCCGTTCCGCGGACGAGCCGAACAGCTTGAGCACGCGCACCGCCTGCTTCGAGACGGCATCCATCGACCGCAGCAGTGGCGTCTTCTTGTCGAGCGCTTCGCCGGTCCAGCTGACGAACGCCGTCGGAATGACCAGCGTCACGCTGTTGCCGTTGTAGAGCAGCCACGGCGGGCTCGTCGGATCCCACGCCGTGTAGCCGCGCGCCTCGAAGGTGCTGCGCATGCCGCCGGACGGGAAGCTCGAGGCGTCGGGCTCGCCCTGGATCAATTCCTTGCCGCGGAACTCGGCGATCGCCGAACCATCGCCGGTCGGCGACAGAAACGAGTCGTGCTTCTCGGCGGTGATGCCGGTGAGCGGCTGGAACCAGTGGGTATAGTGCGTGGCGCCGTGCTCGACGGCCCAGTCCTTCAGGGCGGTGGCCACGGCGTCGGCCGTCGACGAATCGAGCGGCTCGCCGCGGGTGATCGTTGCACGCAGCGCGCGATACGCTGGCTTGGACAAGCGCTCCTGCTGCATCTTGTCGTTGAACACGAGGCTACCGAACACGTCGGCGGCCCTGACGGCAGGCGTTGTCGAAGTGCGATCGTTGAGCGACCAGTCGCGAATGCTCTTAGCGGCCTCGGCCAATGCTGCAGAACCCATGGATTGGCGTGTCCTTTCTCTTCTCGAGTGCAAGAATGTAGTAGTGGCGACGGCGGGCAGCATCCAATGCGACGGCGTTCGACGGGGAACGTGCACGGTGGACTGTCCGGGAATCCTGCGGAAATTATCTGCGAGCGCATGTGTTCATCGCAAGATTCTGCGAGGCACATAAATGTTGGAACATACAAATTCCTCGACGTAATCGTATGAATCGAACGATCCGGCCGTGGCGTCGGCCGCGCCACCCGGTAAAATGGACGTCGATTGGAATACCTCATCAAGCAGTACCCCCTCGAATCGGGCGCGCTCGAAATTCAGTACATCGAAGAATTCTTCGGCGAGTTCCCGCGTAAGAAGACCGCACGCGAGATCGTCGCGCGCCTCAAGGATCGGGAGTTCCTGATTCTCATGGCGGAGGCCCCGCTGCCCGACGACCCGGGCATGGTGGTGCCCGTGTCATTCAAGGTCGTGCACGAAATCCGCGCGGAGGAAATGGAGCCGAAACTGGTTGACCTGGTCGCGCGCCTCGACGGCTGCGTGAAGTTCGAAGGACGAAAGGTGCTGTACAGCTGGATTGGCGGCACCCGCCGCGACTGGCGAGGACAGGGTCACTTCCGCGCGCTGACCGAGGAATCGGAAGCCTGGGCGCACAGCGCGGGCTTCCACGAGGTGGTCGTCAAAACGAAGAACCGCTTCTACGACATGCGCGGCACTCTCGACCAGCTCGAGTTCAACGTCGTCAAATACGAGCCCAACGCCGTCGACAACCGCGAGTCAAAGGTCTATTTGAGCAAACCGCTCACATCCGACGTCCTCCGCGCGCATACCAGCACTCGAACAGTCGTGTATGCGGACTAGCTGGTAGTCAGGAGTCAGCAGACGAGCACGATCTTCCCGATATGCTCACCGGATTCCATCAGCCGGTGGGCAGCCGCGGCTTCCGGCAACGGAAAGGTCCTGTCAACGATCGGTTTGACCACGCCACGCTCGATCAGGGGCCAGACCTCCCGCAACAGCGCATCGGCAATGTCGCCTTTCTCTTTCACCGAACGCGGCCGGAGCGCCGAGCCGGTGATGGTCAATCGGCGACCGAGGATCCGTCGGAGATCGACGGTCGCCGTCGGCTCCCCTTCCATGAATCCGATCACCACCGCCCTGCCATCCATGGCCAATGCCGCGAGATCGCGGTTGACATAGGAGCCGCCGACGATGTCGAGGACCACGTCGACGCCGCGACCACCGGTGAGCTCCCGGACGACCTCCACGAAGTCTTCGCTTCTGTAGTTGATCGCGCGTTCCGCCCCCAGTCCTTCGCACGCCCGGCACTTCTCGGGGGATCCCGCGGTGGCAAACACGCGTGAACCACGCGCCGCCGCCAGTTGAATCGCGGTCGTGCCGATCCCGCTCGCGCCGCCATGAACGAGCAGTGATTCACCCGTCTTCAGTCCTGCCCGCTCGAAGACATTCGTCCAGACAGTGAAGAACGTTTCGGGGATCGCCGCCGCGCTCACGACGTCGAGCGAAGCGGGTACCGGCAGGCACTGTACGGCTGGAGCCACGCACTTCGTCGCGTATCCTCCGCCTGCGACGAGCGCACACACGGTGTCTCCGACACGCCAGTTGCCCGCGTCCACGCCGACGGCCTCGATCGTCCCGGCGACCTCCAGGCCGGGGATATCGCTCGCACCTGGCGGCGGCGGGTAATGACCTTGCCGCTGCATCACATCCGGCCGATTGACTCCGGCGGCAGCGACACGGATGAGCACCTCTCCGGCGCCAGGGCTCGGATCCGGGCGGTCGATCGGACGCAGGACTTCAGGCGGTCCAGGCGAGCTGATTTCGACGCAGATCACTTCCGGACCGTCAGAGCCGACGGCAACATGGGCGAGGAGATGGCCGTCTCGAAAACGGTCCAGCGGCGTTCGGGGTTGGATTCCGTTCCTCCCTGTGCCTCGACCCAGCGCTCCACCAGGTCCTCGCCCGCGGTGTAGTTGATGATGTAACTGCGGTACTGATCGAAGAACTTGATCTGCTGCGCCGCGCGCTCCCGCGACTGGAGCGCGTGCGTCTGCAGCCATGCGATGGTTGTCGCCGCGTCCATCTGGCCGTCCAGATACCGGCGCGCCGCTTCAACCGTGGCATAACTCAGCTTCCGCATCAGCTCGACCACCTCGTAATAGACCGGCGCCGTCGACGGGTCGAGACCGGCCGAGGGAAAGATCACGCTCTTCGCGAATTCCACCCGCTCGGGGCCCGGGAAGGCAACACGGACGCCGAAGTCCGCCGTCCCCTCGGCGATGAGCGACTGCGGCGAGAACAGCGGATAGACCGAGAGCTCGTGCCAGCGGCGATCGCGGACGAAATTCTTCTCGAGCAGCACGTTGTTGACGTGGTGTCCCGGATACCCTTCGTGACACGCGAGGGTGATCACCGTGTCGGCCTGGATCGGAAGGTCCGTGTTGACCTGGATGACGCTCCGGTAGTCGCCCTTGTACCAGTTGTAGGCGCTCCAGCTCTTGCCCGTGACGTACTCGACGCTGAAGCGCTCACCCTGCGGCAGCTGAACGTGCTCGACGGTTCGCGCCCGGCAGCCGTCGATCGCGGCCCGGAAAGTGGCATCAAGTCGCGGTGATGGCACGACGAACCGGGCCCGGAACGCCTCATAGCGATCGAACAACGGTCCCGTGCCAGGCAGGCGCTGCTCCAACTGGGCGAGGATCCCAAGGAACTCCCCATCCGCGTGCATCGGAGACACGGCGTCATAGAGCGCCTGCGACTCCTCGTCGAAGCGCATCCTGACGCCCTGCAGCATGGCGACCCGTGCGCGAAGGGCATCCAGCTGACGAGTGACGAACGCATGCCGCAGACGCGGCAGCCCGACTTCGGCCGGCGCTGGCGTGATCGCCTTGAGGTCGCCCGCCAGATCGGTCGCCGCGGCGTCGATCTCCGCCAGTGGCACCTTGGCATGCTGCGCCTCGGTGCGCCACTCAGCGGGTCCGTAATACGCGTCCACGTAATCGGGATCGTGCTGGCCCAGGGCAAGCACGAGCCGCACATACCGTTCCACGAGAGCATTCATGTCACTGCGAGCGCCGCGAGGCCGCGCGCTCAGCCAGACGTACGTCGCACCGGCGACGGCCGCGATAAGGATGATGGCGAAAACCAGGCGACGAGCTGTCAATACCGTTCTCTGATCGTCGGAATCAGGTACTCGGAAAACGCCCGGTCGAAATCATAGGCCGGCGCGTAGCCCCAGTCGCGGCGAGCCGCGTTGTCGTCCACGTCCGCCGGCCAGGAATCGACGATCGCCTGGCGCTTGGCGTCGGTCTGCCAGCCAAGCGAGGCACGCGGAAACGCGGCGATGACCACATCGTGGATCTGCTGCGCGGTCGGACTGAACGCGCCCAGGTTGTAGGCCGTCCGCGTCAGCGACGTGCGCGGCGTATCGGCCAGCCGCAACAACGCGTCGATCGCATCCGGCATGGCCATGAACGGGATGCGGGTGTCGGGCCGGACAAAACAGTTGTAGCGTTCGCCTTTCGCGGCGGCATGAATCATCTCCGGCGCGTAATCCGACGTGCCGCCGGATGGCATGGTCATCGCGGAAATCAGCCCTGGAAACCGTACGCACCGGAAGTCCACGCATCCGGGCGGTTGCGCCGCCAGTTGTTTGTAGAAGCGCGCATAGTAGCGGCCGAGATGCTCGCAGTACAGCTTGTTGCACCCGTACATCGTCCGCGGCGTGTTCCACTCGTCTTCGTGGACGCGCCCTGCCGTGATCTTGGTCGCCACGTCCGGGAGACCATACGCGGCGATCGATGACGGATACAGGAAGGTGACCGGGCGACCGTGCGACTCCCCCTCGTGTTGCGCGAACTCCAGCAGGTTCAACGTTCCCTCGACGTTGACGTGATGAGCGGTAATCGGCGTGAACTCGGCGCGCGTCGACAGCAGCGCGGCCAGATGGACGACGAGATCGACCTCGAACTCGGACAGAATCCGCTCGAGCAGGTTGGGATCGGTGATTGAGCCGGTGAACTCCCGGAAGGTGAGCTTGCCAAGCGCCGGGTCGAGCGGCGCGATGTCGACGGTGACGATCGGGCGACCCGACTGGGCCAGCCGCGTAATCAGGCCGTGGCCGATTTCACCGCCGGCGCCCGTGACCAGCGTAACCGGTCTGCGCATTCCAGCTCATTATCGTGCGGGTCCGCCTTCGCCGAGGCTCCGGCGCGACAGGCCTCAGGTCCGAAGGTAATCCCCTTGCCAGCTGCGAACCTCGCGTTTGATGGCGTCCGGCGTCAGTTGCTCGGCAATCGCGCGATCCATCAGGGCAGGAAGCTCGGCGTCTGAGGCAAAGCGAAGCGCGACCAGCTGTGGCATCGAGAGCCGCTGCAGGTCGGGCTCGCGTCCGATGCGGGTCAGCCGGAGCTGCATTTCCAGTCTGATGATCCGGTTCTGCAGGCGCAGCGCAAAGACGCGGATCAATGCCACCGCCGAAAGCACGACGCCCGCCAGCACCAGCAGCGCGAACGACACATAGGTCGGCTCCTGGTACACGTGGAAGAGGAGCACCAGAAACACCAGCGCAGCCACCAGCGCGGTCATTGACCAGGCGCGGGCGCGATAGACGTGATTCGCGTAGTTCTGAGACTGGTTCATCGACGACCGTCAGCTGTTGTCGCCGTCGAGCAGCCCGCCAAGTCCGCCAAGGATCGAACCCTCTTCGCGGCGGCCTCCAGCGGCCGCCGGAGCAGCCTTGTAGATTCTGTCGGCCATGCGGCTCAGCGGCAGCGACTGCAGCCACGCCCGGCCGGGTCCGGTGAGTGTCGCGAAGAACAGGCCTTCACCCCCAAACAGCGCGGTTTTGATCTTGCCGACGAATTGAATGTCGTAGCTAACCGATGGTTGTAGCGCCACCAGGCAACCGGTGTCGACGCGCAGTGTCTGGCCGGCCGCGAGATCCACCGGATGCAGCGTCCCGCCGGCGTGCACGAACGTCAGGCCGTCGCCCTGCAGGCGCTGCATGATGAACCCTTCGCCGCCAAACAGGCCGACCCCGATCCGCCGGTGGAACGCGATGCCAATCGACACCCCCTTGGCAGCGCACAGGAACGAGTCCTTCTGACAGATCAACTCGCCCCCGAGTTGTTTCAGATCCATCGCGAGGATCTTGCCGGGATACGGAGCCGCGAAGGCGACCTGTTGTTTGCCCGCACCCTGGTTGGTGAAGACGGTCATGAACAGGCTTTCACCAGTGATCAACCGTTTGCCTGCTCCGAGCAACGCGCCCATCACTCCAGATGTCTGACCGCTGCCATCGCCAAACATGGTCTCCATCTGGATGCCTGGCGTCATGTACATCATCGAGCCGGCTTCGGCGACCGCGCTCTCACCGGGATCGAGCTCCACTTCGACGAACTGCATCTCGCTGCCAACGATGCGGAAGTCGATTTCATGCGCGGTGCGGCCGGCAATGGGCGGTGGAACGGCGCCCGGACGGGTGGCACTGCCGCCGGTGAGGAACGCCGCCAGCTCCGGGACCTCCTTGAGCGGCGTCCAGTTCTTCATGCCGGCGGTGAACACCAGCGTGCTGCCATCGATCGTCCCGTTCCGCAGGTTGGTAATCACGTCGTCCTGCGACACCGGCCCGACCTGGTGGCCGCCGATGGCCATGTACCACTGCTGCTGCGCCATTCTCGTCTCCTGCAGGTCCGGGCTGACGCCGGACACGACGACTACCCGCCCGGTTGCCCTTGATCGCCGAGCGCGTCGATGCGCTCGCCCGCGTCTTTCTCCAGCTGCTGCACCGCCTCCGGATCCAGATTCAGCAGGTGTGCGAGCTGCGCCAGATAAATACGTTCCGCGCCGGTCACCTGTTCGTCGGCGCGCAACACGGTAAATGCCAGCACGTACAGCGTGGCGCTCTGGGCCGGATCCGTGACGCCGGCGATGATCTCGGCCAGGGGCCGGCGATTGTTCACCTCGCGCTCGACGATGTCACCGACGCCGGCGGCTTTCGCCTGCTGAAGCACCACAGCGCGCTCGTGCTCGTTCATCACGCCGTCTGCGTTCGCCGCCGAGATCGCCAACTGCACCAGTCGGAGCGCGTCAGCGTCAACATCGCTGCCTGGCGCGCTGCCCGGCAGCGGAGGCACCGCTCCTCCTGCCACTGGCGCCGCCGGTGCCGGCGATGTGCCACCGCCCCATTGCCCGCCCTGGCCTGGTTGCTTCTGCATCGTTTCGAAGATTCCCCACGCCACGCCGGCGGCCGTCAGCAGCGTCGTTGGACGCGTCCAGAACGAACTCGAGGAGCCGGTCAGATACCGAAGCGCACGGCGGGAACGTTTCCGGCCACCGCCAAGGACACTGCTCAGGACACCATTGATCAGGAAGTCGGGATTCATAGGGTCAGAGCGCCGTTCCAACGCGCGGCAACGGCGCGGGTTTATCCGGCTCCGGCGTGAAATCTTCACCGGGATTGATGAAGCGATCGGTTTCGAACTTGTACTGCTTGTCGTACAGCTGACGGTAGCGCCCGTTTGCCGCCAGCAGCTCGGCATGCGATCCGCTCTCGACGATCTCCCCCGCTTCGATCACGAGGATCTGATCCGCGCTGCGGATCGTGGACAGCCGGTGGGCGATGACAAACGTGGTCCGTCCGGACCGCAGGTTCCGCAGGCCGTCCTGAATCATCTGCTCGCTCTCGCTGTCGAGGCTCGACGTCGCCTCGTCGAGAATCAGGATGCGCGGATTCGCAAGGATCGCCCGGGCGATCGAGACGCGCTGACGCTGCCCCCCCGAGAGCTTGATCCCCCGCTCGCCCACCACCGTGTCGTATCCCTTCGGAAACTGCGTGATGAACTCATCGCAGTGCGCCACCAGACAGGCGTGCTTGATCTCGTCGAGCGTCGCGCCGGGCTTCGCATAGCCGACGTTTTCGGCGATGGTGCCGTCGAACAGGAAGTTTTCTTGCAGCACCGAGGCCAGCTGCCGGCGATAGTCCATGAGCCGCAGCGACGCGAGGTCCTGCCCGTCGATCAGCAGGCGGCCCTGGGTCGGCCTGTTGAACGCCATCACCAGGCTGATGAGCGTGCTCTTGCCCGATCCACTGGATCCGACCAGCGCCGTCGTGGTCCCGGCGGGCGCCTCGAACGACACTCCTCGCAATACCGGCTGCCCGGGGTTGTACTCGAACCACACGTGGTCGAACGCGACGTCGCCGTTGATCCGGCCAGCGGGCTCACGCTCCGCATCCTCGTCCAGCTCGGTCCGCATGTCGAGGATCTCGCGGATTCGATCGAGCCCTGCAAACGCTTCGGTGATCTGCGTGCCGATCGACGCAATCGAGACGAGCGGTGCCGCGACCACGCCAATGACGAAGATGTAGCTCACGAGCTGGCCGAGCGTCATCTCACCGGCAATGACAGCACGGCCGCCGAGCCAGATCATGAGCACGGCAATGATGCCGACGATGAATGTGCTGCCGGCGGTCGTCGCCGACACACCGGTCATCGATTTGGCGACGTTCCGGAACAGCCGGTGTGCGCCCTTCGTGAAGACGATCTCTTCACGCTTTTCCGCGGTGTAGGACTTGACGATGCGGATGCCGCCGAGCGCTTCCGTGAGACGTCCCGTCACCTCGGCGTTGATCTTTCCGCGTTCCCGGAAGAGCGGCCGCAGTGTGCGGAAGGCGTACGCCATGCCGCCGCCGAAGACGGCGAGTACCACAATCGTGATGACGGTGAGGTGCCAGTTCAGGTAGACCAGATAGCCGAGCCCGAGCCCCGCGCTGACGAAGCCTCCCACGAGCTGGACCAGGCCAGTCCCGACGAGATTGCGGATGCCCTCGGCGTCGCTCATGATGCGCGAAATGAGAACGCCGGTCTGCGTCGAATCGAAGTAGCGGACCGGCAGCCGCATGACGTGCGCCTGCACGCGCTTGCGCATGTCTGTGATGGCGCGCTGGGCCGCCACACCCAGGATTTGTGACAACGCAAACGACGTCACCGCCTGCACTGCCGTGGCGGCGACCACCGCCAGCGCAATGGGCGTCAACAGATCGAAGCGCTGTTTGGTGACGACGTCGTCAATCAGGTACTGCGGCGCCAGGGGCGCTACCATGCTGGCCAGGCGGCTGACGAGCATCAGCGACAGGCCGATCGTCAGACGACGGCGGTGCATCCAGACCAGCTCGCGGGCTTCGCGCCACGCGGCGGTGCGATTGACTTTTTTCTTCGGCTGCGGAGTGGTCACCGAGTCGTGCACTGTACTACGCCGGCCGTGCTCGCCGGTTCCCCTCATACCGAAGTTCAGAGACCGCGCCATGCCATAATGTCGATCGCGTCGCGCACCGTGGCGCACGCAAAAATCCGGACCCCATGAGCGAATTGAAACGACCGCACACCGATACCGCCGAACGCTCCGATACGGCACCGCGCGGCCCCCGCACCACCAGCGCCACGACGACGCGAGGGATCCGCATCGAGGTGCGGAGCGAGTTCCTGCCGGAACGCAGCGCCCCGAGAGACGGATCGTACCTGTTTCAGTATGACGTGCGCATCTCCAACGTCGGGTCGGAAACGGCACAGCTGATCTCGCGTGAGTGGATCATTACCAACGCCGACGGCGAAGTCGAGCGGGTGAAAGGTCCAGGCGTCATCGGCGAACAGCCGGTACTGCCGCCGGGCGGTTCGTTCGAATACACGAGCTATTGCCCGCTCAAGACCGCGGTCGGCTCAATGCACGGAAGCTATCAGATGGTGACGACGAACGGCGATCGCTTCGACGCCGCCATCGCGCCGTTCACGCTCGCCGTTCCGAACGCCCTGAATTAAGTCACGACTGACAACTGACAAGTGACAAGTAACTGGTGAACTTACTGGTGACTTGACACGTTGTCAGTTGCAGCTCTCTAGTTGAAGCTCGCGACCGCTTCCTTCTCGCTCTCGTAGGAATCGAAGACGGTGACGAGCTTCGTCACCACCAGCAGATCCTTGAGCTTCTTGGTGGTGTTCGCCAGCCGCAGCGCCCCACCCTGGTTCTTCGTGGTCGCGTGGATCTGCACCAGCTGCCCCAGTCCTGCGCTGTCCACGTAGGCAACGCCGCCAAGGTCGAGCACGATCTTCTTCGCTCCCTGCTGGAGCAGGCTCTGAATCTTGTCTTTCAGAAGGACGTCGCCGCCCTGATTCAAGGTGATGTCTCCGCTGATGTGGACAACTGTGATGTCACCCGACATCTTCTGGTCGATCTGCATTCCGTCCTCCTGCCGTATCGCGGGGCGATTATATGGGGTCGCGGGCTATTTCAGTTAGGCCTGCCCCGGTACCGCAGTACCAGGCCCGTGATGTCGTCACCCTGGGGTGTCCCCTGGGAAAATTTCCGTACGGCGCCGAACAACCGCTCGAGCGCCGAGTCAGGCTTCGTTCCATGGCAGCCGGCCATCGCCTCGATCAGGCGTTCCCGGCCGAATTCCTCGCCGGCCGCGTTCCGGGCCTCGGTGACACCGTCGCTGCAGATCACCACCAGGTCGCCCGGTTCCAGCTTCACGCGGTCAAAGGCGTAGGTCGCACCAGGCAGCAGGCCCAGCACCGGCCCCCCCTCCTCGAGCCACGAGATGCCATCGTTGCGCGCCAGGACGAGCGGCGGCTCCTGACCGCCGTTGCAGTAGCTCAAATTGCCGTCCACGTCGACGACGCCGTGAAACATGGTTGCGAAGCGGGCCTCGATGGCGCGGCGCAGCAGCGCGTTGTTCACGCGCGTCAGCGTGTCAGCCGGATCGCCGCTGACCGGTGCCTGAGCGATGAAGTTGCTCTGCACCGCGGCGGCGAGGAGTGCCGCCGGTGCGCCCTTCCCCGCGACGTCGCCGAGACCGAACCCGAAGCCGCGCGCGCCCAGATCGAGGTAGTCGAAGAAATCGCCGCCGACCGTGCGACAGGGCACGGACGACGCCGCCAGGTCCACGAAGGACGTCTCGAACGATCCGGTGGGCAGCAGCGCCTGCTGAATCTGCGCGGCGACGAGCAGGTCGCGCTCGATGCGCGCCTTCTCCGCCGACTCCGCATACAACCGGGCGCTCTCGATGGCCAGCGCGGCCTGCGTCGCAAACGCCTCGAGTGACGACCTCGTCTGCTGTGACAGGATCGTGGTCCGTTCGCGGCCATCGAGATACAGCACGCCGATGATATGCGGCTTGATGTTCTGTTCGGTGGCCATCGGATTGACGTTGAGCGGCACGCACAGGACGTGGCGAATGCCGATGGCAATCGTCCCGTCGTGCATGCCGGCCAGGTTCCCTTCCATCAGGTCGCCGACGATGCGGCTTTCACCGGTCTGGAAGACCTCGCGGGGAATCTTGGCGCTGGTGGTGAACGAGGTCCCCGGCAGCGTAATGCGGCCGCGGCCGCGCGCCGTCTTGAACTCGAGCTCACCGTCCGGCCGCGCGAGCATGATGAAGCCGCGTTCCGCTTTCGTCACATCGAGAGCGGAGTCGAGCACGAGCGTGAGCACTTCCTCGAGCACGCGGCCCGATCCGAGCGCGCGGAGTCCGTTGAGGATGGCGGCCATCTGCCGCAGGTCGGCGTCCGACCCGATGTCGCGCAGCCCGGAGATGTGCGTGCTCGAGCTGCCGTCGGTCATGAACACCAGCTCGATCGCGTCGGTTCGTCCCAGCCGGATGCGATCGCCGTGCTCGAGCGGGCGTTCCGTAATCTGCTCGCCGTTGACGAACGTGCCGTAGCGCGAGCCGCGGTCGCGCAGCAGATACCGCATGCCGTCGTTGGTGATTTCCGCGTGCTCGCGCGACACGTCCGCGTTCACCAGCTGCAGATCGGCAGCCGTGCGACGGCCAATGAGAAAGACCGGCTTGTCGAGCGTGACGAGGCGCCGTCCGCTGCTGTCGGTGACCTGTAACCGGGCGTCCATCAGATCAGACCGGTTTCGCCTTCAGCAGGCCCACCTGAATGAGCAAGCCGGTAAAGTCGTAGACCCGGCGCTCGCGGGTGACCTGCCCGTCACGCATCGCGTGAAAGAGGCCACAGCGAAACGTGATCTTGCGGTGCGTCGGCGCCATGCCCATGAACCCGCCGCTGTCGGTACCGGTGACCTGCACGAGCTGGGCGACGCTGTCGCCGTCGATGACGAGCAGCTCCTGCTCCATCTTGAAGTCTGGAAATGCGGCGAAATAGGTCGCGTACAGCTTCTCGATGGCGTCGCGCCCGGAGGCCGTCCCCCCGGCGAGCGGACTCTCCACCGTCGCATCGTCGGTGAAATCCGCCGCCAGCGCCGCGGCGTCGAGCCGATCCCACGCCTGTTGGCGTCGCGCAAACAGCGCGACGATGTGGTCTCGCGTCATACTGTCGCTTCCTCTTCTAATGGGGGCGGACCGGGCCGTGATCGTCCTGGCGGACGATCGATCGCACGGGGGTCGTCACGATGCGGCGGCCGTCGGCGACGATTTCCATCCGGAGGCCGACACCGATCCATCCGACCTTCAACAGGTTTCCGCCGAGACTCGACCCCTCGACGTGCGCGCGGGTCGGATCGGGAAAGAACGATCCGCCCTGGATGACGATATCGGCGTCGCGCGACACGACGATCCGGTAGTGGGTATTGCGCGTCTGCACCAGTAACTCGGTCAACGGCTCGAGCTGCCGCAGCGCAATGCCGGGGCCGCTCGTCGCCACGGCAAAGGCGTCGAGCGTCGCCGCCTGGGTCGGAACCGTCCGGTCGCGGACAAACGGGCGAATCGCGCTGGTATCGGACATAGGATGGGGCGCCAGCGATTATAGGCACGAACCGGCGGCAGCGACAGACCGCCGCCGGTCGAGTTGTCACCTACGACCCGCCGCCGATCACAGGATGATGATCGTCGGGTCTCCAGCAAACCCGAGCGCTCTGACGACCGACCCTTCGAAGTGAAGCGAGAACACCGAGCCCGGCGTATCCGAGTTCCTGTTGACGTCGTAGGTGACCTTGGGAGGAGCGCCACTCCCTTTCGCCGGCAGGGTAAACGGATCCGGCGCATCCAGATGACCGTTGTGAGTGACCGTCACCGGTTTCTCGAGGTGATTCGTAATCGTCACGCTGTTGCCGCCCGCCTGCGCCATCGACACAGGCGGAACCACGACTTCCTGTTTGAACAGTTCCAGGACGACCAGGGGCATCGGGGGCTTCAATTGTGCCATCGCGTACTCCAATAAGAGAGATCACCGTTTCGTTGCCAAGGGATACGCAGGATCCGTCCGCAACGCAGACAGGCTCCTGGAGCTTTCAATCTGACTGACGGGATACCCGGCACCTACGGCTCGAGTCAGTAGCGCCAGCGCCTGCTTACGGTCGCCGAGGCCCTCGTAAACCACCGCCACCTTGAACAGCACGACACTGGCGTCCGGCGCGACTCTCTGTGCGCGTCCGGCAAACTGACGCGCCTCGCTGCGTCGACCCACCGCCTGCGAGAAGTCCGCGAGGTCCGCCAGGATCTCCGCGTTGCGCTGATCAACGCGGAGTTCTGCCTTCGCCAGATCGATCGCCTTTTCGAAGGCTTTCACGGACCTGGCCGGGTCCGGCACCCATTGATACGCGGACCCGAGATTGCCCCAGATTCGATAATTGTTGCCGTTCAGCTCTGCGCTTTGTTGAAACGCCTGTGCCGCGTCGGGAAAGCGTCCGCGGCCGAAGTAGTAGGTCCCGAGATTCGATAACGCCTCCGGCGTCCGACGAATGTTCACGGAGTTCTTGAAGGCTAGCTCCGCCTTGTCGTATTGACCGAGGTACAGATGGATGCCGCCGATGTTGCTGTAGGCGCGCGCGTTGTCCGGCGTCAGCTCGAGCACGTGCTGGAACTGCTCCAGCGCCTCGGGGTAGCGTCGTCGCGCCGCAAGAAAGCGCCCGAACGCCCCATACATCGACCAGTCATCGGGCCGCGTATCAATGGCCTTGAGATACGTGGCTTCGGCGTCCGCGTACTTTTGGAGCGCCTCGTACGCGATACCCAGCTCTCGATAGGCGTCCGCGTTCGTCGAATCGAGCGCGAGCGCCCGGTTCAACTCCGTGACGGCGTTTTCGTATGCGCCGGTTCCCCGCGCCACGATGCCGCTGGAGATGTGCACCCAGGCGCTGTCTGGATCGCGCGCGACCGCGTCCTTCACGTGTCCGCGAGCGTTGGCAACGAACGCCGGGTCACGCGTCAGCTCGTACTTGCGCCAGTACGCTTCGCCGAGCGCGGCGTGGCCAAGCGCAAAGCCCGGGTCGCGCTGGATGGCGAGCGTGAACAGCTTGATTGCGCTGTCCACGTCGTCGGCACGCTCGAAGCGCTGCAGGTAGCCGCGCCCCCGCACGTAATAGTCATAGACGCCCGGCACCGCCGTCGCACGGGTGACGGCGCGGTCTACCTGGAGGCCGAGCATCTTCCCGAGCGCCGTCACAGCAGCATCCTGGAGAGCGAGGGCATCAATGGCTTCACCCGCGATGGCTTCGCCGTCGATGACCTCGCCACGAATCGTTTCGAACGTGGTGGTGTCGATGAGATTCAGCGTCAGCCGGATTCGGTTCTGTGCACGCTGCAGGGCACCGCTCACCACGTGGGTGGCCCTGAATGTGCGCTGAGCGTCGCGCGCGTTCGTCACGCCGTCCCGCCGGAGTTCCGTGGCGGCAATGATCAGCAGGTTCCGATTCGAGCGTTCGAACCCGCTGAGCCTCGTCGTCAGGAGCTCGGCCAACCCATCGGCAAATGCCTGACTGGCGGTACCACCGTCGATGTTCATGAAGGGCAGCACGGCCAGCCGTCGCTGGGTGGTGCTGACCAGCGCCGGCAGATGAGACTGTTCCAACCAACGCGATCCCGTCACGCCCGCGGCAACCATCACGATCGCGAGCACCGCCGCCATGACGAACCGCCGGACCGTCGCCACACGCGACCGGGCTGTATTTCCCACGCTGCGCAGCGCCAGCACCAGTTCTCCCGATGTGGCGAACCGCTGCTCGGGATGCTTCTTCAGGCAGCGGGTGACAATCGCGGCGACCGTACTCGGCACCCGCGGCACCAGCGCGGCGAGCGAAGTCGGTTCGTCTTCGACAATCGCGCTCAACGTCTGGAACGGTGTTTCTTTCGCAAACGCGCGACGTCCGGTCAGCATCTCGTAGACAATCGCGCCAAAGGCAAATTGATCGCTGCGCGCGTCCACCGGGCGTCCCTGCAGATGCTCCGGGGCGGTATAGCCGAGAGTGCCGAGAATCTTCCCGGATTCGGTGGCGCTCGACCGGAACGTGGTCGTGACGTCTTCCGCCACCGGCGCCGCGTTCACGAACTTGCCGAGGCCGAAATCGAGAATCTTCACCTGACCGTCAGGCCGCACCATGATGTTCTGCGGCTTCAGATCGCGGTGCAGGATGCCGCGTTCGTGGGCGTGTCGCAGACCTTCCGCAATCGGCAGAGCGATGGCCAGCGTGTCGCTCACCGTGAGCGGACCGCGGGCAATGCGCTCGCGGAGCGTCTCGCCGGCGACGAGCTCGAACGCGATGAACGGGTGATCGCCGTAGTCGCCGACCTCGTGAATCGTCACGACATTGGGATGATTGAGCGCCGCCACCGCGCGGGCTTCGCGATCGAAACGGGCACGGGCGGCGGGATCGTCGAGCAGCCATGGCGGCAGGAGCTTGATCGCGATGTCGCGACCAAGCCGCGCGTCGCGCGCGCGATACACCTCTCCCATGCCTCCGGCACCAATGAGGCCAAGGACGCTGTATTCGCCCACGAGTGTGCCAGGCGACAGGGACACAGACCCTCGTGTTCCGGTGGTCCGGGCTGCTTTGTACGGAGAACGGGTGGCGATTATAGGCATGTCCGGGGGCAGGCTGCGCCCTTGCCTCTAATAACGCCCGCGAATGCCAATTCGAACGCTTCCTGGGGGTCGGGCGGCGATTGCCCTGGTCGTGGCGCCGGCTAATCGAGATGGCCCCGGGTGGAGTCGCCCATTTCGACGGCCCCGTGGGGGAAATACTCCTTCCAGCGCGCCGACACGAGCGCGGCGGTGTCGTCGCGCGCGACCAGCTCCTTCGGGAACCCTGGCTTGAGCCGCGCGTCGATCAGGACCGGTCCCTCATAGGCGATCTGATTACGGACGATGCGACGGCCGGCGGCGTGGATGTCCGCGGCGGGCTCGAATCGGGTGAACGTCGTCCAGAGGAAATTCATGTCGCTGCGGGCCGCGCGCGCTGGCTCGTCGGTGATCACCACGAGCGGCCACCCACTGAATGCGGCATCCCGCGCCAGGCGCTCTCCGGCTCCTGGTTCGTCCGCATACGACGGCGCACCAACGACCAGGCAGCCGCCGCAAAACACACGGACATCCGTCACTCCCTGCGGAACAGCGGCCGCCGAAAACTGTCGCGGCAGATCGCGCACCGGATCGCCGAGACCGAGCCAGACGCCCTTCGAGCCCTCGTTCACGGCAGGACCTGTGTAGTCGAGCGTATCCATCGACAGGTTCGAGAACACATAGAGATCCGTTTCCGGATGGGTCCGGGCCAGGATGTGCTCGAGTGTCGTGCGGAAATTGCGAACGTCCACGTGCCGATCGGTGACCAGCAGGAACTTCGTCAGCGACAACTGCCCTTCGCCGAGAATGCGGAACGCGCTGGCCATCGCCTCGCGTTTGTAGCGCTGCTTCACCACGGCGGCGGCGAGTGAGTGATACCCGGTTTCGCCGTACGACCAGAGCTGCTCGACGGCGGGCATCACCATCGGGAACAGCGGCGACAGCAGCTCCTGCAGCAGATCGCCGATGAAGAAGTCCTCCTGCCGCGGCTTGCCGACGACAGTGGCCGGATAGATCGCGTCGGCACGGTGTGCCATGCGCATCACGTTGAACACTGGATAGTCGTGCTGCAGTGAGTAGTAGCCGTAATGGTCGCCGAATGGACCTTCGGGCCGCCGCCGCGTCGGCGGAACGTCACCGATCAACGCGAACTCGGCCGTCGCGATCAGCGGATGCGGACTGTAACCGTGAATCTGCGGCAGACGCTCGCCGGCGATCAACGACGCCAGCATCAGCTCCGGCACGTTTTCCGGAAGCGGGGCCACCGCCGAGAGAATCAGCGCGGGCGGCCCCCCGAGGAAGACCGTGGCCGGCAGGCTCTCGCCGCGCTGCTCGGCCACCGCGTAGTGATACCCGCCGCCTTTACCGATCTGCCAATGCATGCCAGTGCTGCGCGCGTCGTGCACGTGCAGTCGATACATGCCGAGATTGCTGGCCCCTGGCCTGTCCGGATGCGTGGTGTAGACGAGCGGCAGGGTGATGAACGGACCGCCGTCTTCCGGCCACGACGTAATGATCGGCAACTGATTCAGCTGCACATCCGAGGTGACGCGCTCGATCACCGGACCCTGCGAGACGCGCCGCGTGCCGACCCTGAACAGGTCGCGCCCGACGTCACGCGCGTCCCACAGCTTGGCCGGTGTCGGCGGGAGCAGTGTCTCCGCCAGATGCACGAGCCGCTTGATCAGCTGAAGGGGTCGCGTGCCGAACGCGAGCTCCGCGCGCCGCGCCGTGCCGAAGAGATTCGTGACCAGGCGGAATGACGAACCCTTGACGTTCGTAAAGAGCAGCGCCGGGCCGCCAGCCGCTATGACGCGGCGATGGATTTCGGCAACCTCGAGATAGGGATCGACGGGCGCGTCCACCGTGACGATGGCCGCATCGCGGCGGAGGATGTCGATAAACGCGCGGAGGTCGGGACAGCTCACTAGCCGTTCATCGGTTCGTCGGCGCTGCCGCCGTACAGCGACGGGACCTTCGATCCGGCCGCGCGCAGATAGGCCGCGAGCTGGCCGCGATGATGGATGCCGTGGTTATTGGCGATCGACAGGAACGCCGCCGCGGGCTGCTTCAGCATCCCGAAGAAATCGACCGTCTGTGCCAGCTGCTCGCCCGACATCGCCCGCAGCCGCGCCACGCGCTTCGGATACTCCCGCTTGTAGAACTCGACGATCGCGTTGCCGTCCTTCAGATCGCCGCTCATTCGCTTCTCTGCTTCCGGATCGAAGTTGAACGCGCCGTCACAGATGCTGTCGAGGAACCAGATGTCGCCGGTCGCGACGTGCGTCGCCAGCTCGCGCGCGCTCCGCGACTTCGGATCCGGCTTGTAATCGGGTCGCGCGGCGGCGGCCGCCGTCAGCACCTTCACCGTCGTCTCGCTCTCCTGTTCGAGAACAGTGGCGTAGAACTCCGCCAGGAATTTCGCCTGCTCTGCGTTCATGTTGTCCCTCCCGGCAACCCCTGAAGGGATGCCCTCCGTAGAGTCCACCTTCAGCCGGACCCTCAGCGTGTGAGCTTCCGGTATTTGATCCGATGCGGCGTGTCGGCCTCGGCGCCCAGCCGGCGATGCCGATCCGCCTCGTAGTCCTGATAGTTCCCCTCGAACCAGACAACTCGGCTGTCACCCTCGAAGGCGAGCATATGCGTCGCGATGCGATCGAGGAACCAGCGGTCGTGGCTGATGACCACGGCACAGCCGGCGTAATTGACCAGCGCCTCTTCGAGCGCCCGTAACGTGTCGACGTCGAGATCGTTGGTGGGCTCGTCGAGCAGCAGCAGGTTGGAGCCTTTCTGGAGGAGCTTGGCGAGATGCACGCGATTCCGTTCGCCCCCTGACAGCGTGCCGACCTTGCGCTGCTGCTGGGCGCCCTTGAAGTTGAACCACGAGACGTACGCGCGCGACGAGACCGCGCGCTTGCCGACCAGCAGCTCGTCTTCCCCGCCGCCGATCTCCTCCCACACGCTCTTGTTCGGATTCAGCGCGTCGCGGCTCTGATCGACGTAGCCGACCTGTACTGTCTCGCCCAGGCGCAGGGTGCCGCCGTCTGGTTTCTCCTGCCCGGTGATCATCCTGAACAGCGTCGTCTTGCCGGCCCCGTTCGGACCGATCACGCCGACAATGCCGCCGCGCGGCAGCGTGAACGACAGATCGTCCATGAGCAGCAGATCGCCATACGCCTTGCGCATGCCGCGTGCTTCAACGACGAGGTCGCCAAGCCTCGGTCCCGGCGGAATATAGATTTCCACCTGCTCGATCTTCTGTGCCGTGTCTTCGTTGAGCAGCTGCTCGTAGGCGTTCAGGCGGGCCTTGCCCTTCGACTGGCGCGCCCGCGGCGACATGCGGATCCATTCGAGCTCGCGCTGCAGCGTCTTCTGCCGCTTCGATTCCGACTTCTCTTCCTGCGATAGCCGCTGCTGCTTCTGATCGAGCCAGGACGAGTAGTTCCCTTTCCACGGAATTCCGGATCCGCGATCGAGCTCGAGGATCCACTCGGCGACGTTGTCGAGAAAGTATCGATCGTGGGTCACGGCCACGACCGTGCCCTTGTATTCCTTGAGGAACCGCTCGAGCCACGCCACCGACTCGGCGTCGAGGTGGTTGGTCGGCTCGTCGAGCAGCAGCAGATCCGGCGACGTCAGCAGCAGCCGGCACAGCGCCACACGGCGACGCTCGCCACCGGAGAGCGTCTTGACGTCAGCGTCGGGAGGCGGACAGCGCAACGCGTCCATCGCCAGTTCGAGCTGCGAGTCAATCTCCCAGGCGTTCGAGGCATCGATACGATCCTGCAGCCGCCCCTGCTCCTCGAGGACCTTGTCCATCGCCTCGGGCGACATCTCCTCGCCGAGCTTCATGTTCAGCTCGTCGTAGCGATCGAGCAGCGCCTTGATCGGCGCGACACCCTCTTCGACATTCCCCTTGACCGTCTTGTCGGGGTTGAGGCGCGGCTCCTGGTGCAGGAAGCCGACGCTGATGCCGTCCGCCGGAAACGCTTCTCCGATGAACTGCTGGTCCTCGCCGGACATGATCTTCAGCAGCGAGCTCTTGCCGGCGCCGTTGAGACCGAGGACGCCGATCTTTGCGCCCGGGAGGAATGACAGCCAGATGTCTTTGAGGACGACCGCGTCGGGAGGATGAACCTTCCCGAGCCCCTTCATTGTGTAGATGTATTGCATGCGTGAACGAACAGTATAACTAGACGTCTAATCTGCTGTGGCCGCTCTGACCCGACCCTTCCAGTTGCTGCCGCCGCTCGTCGTCCTCTGGATGATGATGCGCGCAGGCAGGGTGTTCACGCCCAATGCCGGGCAGCGGGACGCGCGGGGACTCGGGATCATCGTGTCGATGTGGGGCACGCTGGCGGCGACCCAATTGGCGATCACACCGCCGTTGCTGATGCAGGTCCTCGGAGCTGCCGGAATCGTCGCGTCGCTGGGACTCTATGAGTGGTCAGCCAGCTCGATACGCGGGCGGGTGTTTTCGTACGCCGGAAATCATGACCTGCCCCAGTTCGTCCATCGCCGGGGTCCGTACGCCTACGTGCGGAATCCTTTTTATCTGAGCTATCTGCTGGCCGAGATCTCAATCGTCGTGATCTGGCCGAGCGTATGGGGTGCGATGGTTGTCGCGCTCGCCGCGGCGTACTTCCAGTGGCTGGCACGATACGAGGAAGGCAAGTTCTCGCGCAGTCCGGTCGCCGCCGAGTACGCAGAGTACATGGCCAGGACCGGCCGCCTCCTGCCGCGCCTTCCTCTTCCCTGAGACGGCCCTTCGGCCTTAGCCCTTCGGCCTTCGGCCTTAGGCCTTATTTCTTCTGCGCTTCCGGCATCAGCGTCACGATCGTGTAGCGCTCCACCGGGAAGTATTTCTTGATCGCCTCGTGAATGTTCTGCTGGTTCAGCGAGTCCGCGCGCTCGATGCGCCGCAGGATGCCCTTGGGGTCGCGCCCGAGCAGGTGCAGTGTCTGCAGCGAACCCTGCCAGTAGCCATTCTCGCGCAGTCCTTCCTCGATGCCGTTCTTCTCGGCTTCCTTGGCGGCCTGCACATCGGCGGCGGTCGGTCCATCCTTCCGCAGCTTGTCCAGTTCGGCCATCACCGCAGCCTGCAGCTTCTCGACGTTCTCCGGCGAGCTGCCGAACTGCACAGTGGTCGTGCCGTAACCGGGAACCGGCGAGGTGTTCGAGTAGCCGACGCCGACCGAGTACGTCCCGCCCAGCTGCTCGCGCAGGATCTCGCGCAAGCGGTTCTCGACCACCGCTGTGGCTGCCTGGAGGCGATGCGTCTCGAACTCGTCGAGCTTTGTGTCGGCGAAGAACGACATCACCGTCTGGCTCCGCGGATCCTGACCCTTGTAGACGACCTCGCGCACCACCTGAGTCGGGAACTGCAGCTTGAGATCGTTCAATTTGGCCGTGGACGACCCCGTCGAGGGCAGCGACGCGACGTACTTGTTCAGCAGTGGCACCACATCGTCCACCTTGAACGAACCCACCATGAAGAAGGTGAAGTCGGCGGCGTTTGCGTAGAGCTGCTGATAGAACGCGTACATCCGGTCGGCGTTCAGCTTCGGGATGTCCTCCGGCTTGATCGACCGGCAGGTGTAGTGATTCACCGTGTTGACGCAGCGCGCCCGCTCGCCGAACACGGATCCCGGGTTCTGTGCCTGGTTTGCCAGCGACGCCTCGAGCCGCTGCTTCAACAGCGCGAACGCCGCGGGATCGCGGTTCGGGGCTGTGAACTGCAAGTACAGCAGCTGCAGCGTGGTCTCGAGATCGCGCGGCGTCGTCCCACCGCCCATGCCGTGCGTGTAGGTGCTGACCGTCGGCGCGACACTCGCCAGCTTGCCCGCGAGCAGCTTACTGAGATCAACGGGGGTAAAGCCGCCGATGCCCGACAGCCCCACCAGCGACGTCGCCAGCGACGCGTTGAAATAGTCGTCCGGCGCCGCGAGGGAAAGCCCCCCGCGCGAGTACGACGTGAAGGAGACCTGATCGTTGCGGAACGTCGTCGGCTTCAGCCAGACCTCGACGCCGTTCGACAGCGTCAGCACCGTCACGCCGATCTCGGGGATCTCGCGGCGCGACGTCACGGTGCCGGGCGTCGGCGCCTTCGAGATCAGCTCGCGGCCGGCGATGGCATCCTTCCATGGCTCGACGGATGCAGCCAGGCCATCACTCAGCGCGGTGCGCAACGAGGCCTCCGTCACCGGTGCAAGACCCGCTTTCTCCGGCGCCGTCGACAGCACCACCCGGTTCGCTTCGGTGATGAAATCCCGGCCCACCGTCGCGGTCTCCGCCGCGGTGATGGTCGGCAGGAACTTCTTCACCATGTCGTACTCGAATTCGATTCCCGGCGCACCTTCCGCCACCAGGAAGTGGCGGACGAGTTCGTCGGCGAGGTCCGGGCTCTCGGCCTTGTCGCGCTCGTTGTAAGAACGCTCATAGCCCGCCAGCATGCTGGCTTTCGCACGGGCGAGCTCGGCCTCGCCAAACCCGTGCTGCCGCACCCGAGCCAGCTCCTGTGCGAGCGCGTTCAACCCGCGCGCGGTGGTCCCATCCTGCACGCGCGCCGAGACGACAAACGCTTCGAGCGTCCGGCCGAGCGTATCGTCACCGGACGACGCGGCGATAAAGGGGGCATTCGGCTGTCGGGCGATTTCCGAGAGCCGCGCGTTCAGCATCCGATACATCAGGCTCTGCACGAGCGATTTCCGGTAGTCGCCGACGGTGACGAGATCACGTTTCGGACGCTTGTGATAGACCGTAACGGACGAGCCCTGCGCCTCGCGGTCCATCACGATGGCGTAGCGCGTCTCCTGGTGCGTTGGAATCGGGGCCGGCGGTCGCGCCGCGGGCGTCACTCGTGGCAACGCGCCAAGATTCGCGCGGATCTGCGCCTCGACATCCTGCGGGTCGATGTCGCCGACGACGATGATGGCCATCCGATCGGGGCGATAGAAATCGCGATAGAAATCCCGAAGCCGCTGGTGCGGGAAGCTCTTGAGGTTCTCCGGGGTGCCGATCGGATTGCGATTGGTGTACTTCGACCCACCGAAGAGCGCGTTCATCTGCGGCTGCAGCATCCGTTCGCTGGCGCCGAGACGGCCGCGCCATTCTTCCAGCACGACGCCGCGCTCCTTGTCGATTTCCGCACTGTCGAGTGTCGCGCCGCCCGCAAAGTCGCTCATCGCTTCGAACGCCTTGCCCAGCGCGCCGGCCTTGTTCAGCGGCACGTCAAGCATGTACACCGTTTCGTCGAAGTTCGTATACGCGTTGACGTGCGGCCCGAACTGCGCGCCGATCGACTCGAGGTACTTGACCAGCTCCCCTGGAGGGAAATGCTTCGAGCCGTTGAAGTTCATGTGCTCGACGAAGTGTGCGAGACCGCGCTGGTCGTCGGCCTCATCGATCGAGCCGGCCTTCACGGCCAGGCGCAGCATCGCGCGATCATCCGGCTCGCTGTTCTTCCTGATGTAGAAGGTCATCCCGTTCGGCAGCGTGCCGGTGCGGATAGCCTTGTCGAGCGGCAGTGGTGTATTCAGATCCGCCGGCGTCTGCGCCGACACCCACACTGTGCACGCGAGCGCCCCTACTGCCTGAATGAGGAGCGCGAGGTATGCTCCGCGGATGCGGCTCAAGATCAAACGGCTGGATCCCACAATCTCCCTCCCTGCCTACGGAACTGACGAAGCGGCCGGATTCGACCTGGCGTCGGCGCACGATGTCGTCGTGCCGGCGGGTCGCATCGTATTGGTCCGCACTGGACTCATTATCGAGGTTCCCAGCGGACATTGCCTGGCGATTTTCGCCCGGAGCAGCACGCCGCTCAAGCGCGGTCTGCAGGTGGCCAACGGCGTCGGGATCATCGATCCCGACTATTCCGGCCCGAATGACGAGGTCATGATTCAGGTCCTGAACTTTACGGACGCCGAGGTCCAGATTCGCCGCGGCGACCGGCTGGCCCAGGGCATCGTCTTGCCCGCCCCGCGGGTGCAGTGGGAAGAGGTTGCAGAGATCAAGGAGGCGACCCGAGGCGGTTTCGGAGCAACGGGAAACTGAGGCGCTCTCGGTGCCTCGGTGTGACGGATTCTGTGTGAGACGCATCCTGCACCTGGACATGGACGCCTTCTACGCGTCCGTCGAACAGCGCGACCGGCCGGAACTTCGCGGGAAGCCGGTCGCGGTCGGTGGCGCGCCCGACAAGCGCGGCGTGGTGGCGGCCGCCAGCTACGAAGCGCGGGCTTTTGGCGTCCGCTCAGCGTTGCCGATGTCGCGCGCGGTGAGGCTTTGTCCCGCCCTCGTCATCGTCCGGCCCGATTTCACGAAGTACCGCTCGGTCTCCGATCAGGTCTTCGAGCTGTTCAGGTCCGTCACTCCTTTGGTGGAACCGCTCTCGCTGGACGAAGCCTATCTGGACGTGACCGAAAACGCCTGGGGTGAAACGCTCGGGATGAACGTCGCGCGACGCCTGAAGGCGGAGATCCGTCAGCAGACGGGACTGACCGCATCGGCGGGCGTGGCGCCCAACAAGTTCCTGGCGAAGATCGCGTCGGGCTGGCAGAAGCCTGACGGGCTGACCGTGATCGCGCCCGAGCGCGTCGAACAGTTCCTGCAGGGGCTGCCGGTCGACGCGTTGTGGGGAGTCGGCCCGGTCACCGCGGGCAAACTGCGCGAGCGCGGCATTGAGAAACTGACCGATATCCGGACCGCCGACGCTGCGGTTCTGCGCGAGGCCGTCGGCTCGCTCGCGGACTGGCTGCAGGAGCTCGCGCGCGGCCATGACGACAGGCCGGTCATTGCCGAACATGAGCCAAAGTCGTCGGGCAGCGAAAACACCTTCGAGCGCGACCTCACCGATCTCCGCGTCATTCAGGAAGAGATCTCGGAGATGGCGGGCCACGCCGCCTCGTGGCTGGTGCGGCGCGAGCTGTATGCGCGGACCGTGACGATCAAGGTCCGCTACAGCGACTTCACGACGATCACCAGGAGCCTCAGTGAGGCGGCGACACGCGACGAAGAGAACATCCGTCGACGTGCCGTGGCACTCCTGGAGAAGACGGAGGCGGGCCGCCGTCCCATTCGCCTGCTCGGCGTGAGCGTGCACAACCTGACAGACGGCACGGAGCCTGAGGAGGAAGACGGACCACAGCGACGGTTACCGTTTGAGACGTAAAGGCACTCAATCGGCTTGATGGACGGCGGTGACGACACCGACGAGAAAATCCAGACGGACTCGATCGCCTTCCGCGATCTTCGGGCCGATCGCTTCGCCGCCGACCCGTGCGACACGCATCTGGCTGTCCGGCTCGTCGGCAAATCGATAGTGCAGGTCGTAAAACAGCTGGCCGTGAATGCTCACGGGCTGCAGGCGGTGGAGCACCGCGTCTCTCGATCCCTTGAGCATCAGTTCACCGCCGCCACGCGTGTGCGAATCACATCGATCCTCGTCGTCGGCGTCTCTCCGTCGCGCATCACACCTTCAATCTTCTCCACGACGTCCATGCCAGCCACCACACGGCCGAAGGCCGTGTATTTCCCATCGAGTGAATCGGCCGGCGCGAGCACGATGAAGAACGACGTCGTGGCGCTGGCCAGCTCGGCGCCGCGCGCCATCGACAGGATTCCACGTTCGTGCTTCGTCGCGTTGAATTCCGGCTCGAGCGTGCGCACGTATCCTTGCTGCCGCTCATCGAGCGGATCCGTGCGCGTGGCCAGGTATCCACCCTGAATCACGAACCCGGGCACGACACGATGAAACGACGTCCCTTCGTACACCCCTGACGCCGCCAGCCGCAGGAACTGCCTCACGTGATTCGGTGCCCGATCGGGAAACAGCTCGATGGTGATGTTCCCAAGCGATGTCTCGAGCACGACTCGCTGTCGTGACATCTCTTCGGTGCTCGCGGAGGCGAACGGTTCTGGAATCGGCGCCGGCTTCTCACGAATCGTGACCTTTCGGATCACGACACGCTCGGCCGGAACGTTTCCGGTCGCCGGGACTGTCGAAATCTTCTGCGCGATGGTGATCCCCTCCGCAACCCGGCCAAAAACGGTGTACTGGCCGTCGAGCGCGGGCTGATCGGTCACCGCAATGAAGAATTGTGAGCCGCCACTGTCGCGATTGCCGGGCGCGAGGACGGCAGACACGGCGCCACGGGTATGCTTCTCGCCGTTCGCCTCGAAGCGAAGCACGCCCATGCCGCCCGTGCCGTACTTCGCCGCCTGCGACGGATCCTTCGACAACGGATCCCCGCCCTGAATGATGCCCAACGCGATCACGCGATGGAACGTCGTGCCGTCATAGGCACCCTCGCGCGCGCGGGTGATGAAGTGCGCGACATGGTTCGGGGCAGCCTCCGGGAGCAGATCGATGACGATGGTCCCCAGCGTCGTGTCGAGGACGGCCTGCTTGTTGCGGAGCTCGGATTCCGGGAGTGTTGACGTGAAGAACGTGGACCGTGGCGGCGGCGCGGGCTTCTGCGTGCCGCGGCCCTGGTCATAGGCCGCGTCGTGTCCGCCTTCAGGCGGACCGGGCACTACGCCAACGACGAGCAGCAACATCAGCGCGAAGACGAACACGCCGCTGATTATCCGTTAGCTGCTGCCCTCCTTCAATTTGAGCACCTGACGAAGGGCCTTGGCACCGATCCGTCCGCGGCGCTTCTCGTCGATCAACGCGCGCTCATCCTGCTGCCGCTCCAGGAACGACAGCTCGTCCTGCAACCCGAGGTAACTGTCGAGCCTGTCGGGTGCGAGCCGGCCATCCTCAACGGCAGCTTTCACCGCGCAGCGCGGCTCGTCCCGATGCGCGCAGTCGGTGAAGTGGCACGACGCCGCCAGCGCCTCGATGTCGTCGAACGTTTCGCGGACGGCCGTGCCGACCTCCCACAGCTGCAACTCCCGCATGCCGGGCGTATCGATCAGCAACC
>Ga0070670_100000643_pt1 | contig 27154 bp, 21 predicted proteins | sample KBSS63metaG_FD_64665 | JGI IMG/M metagenome (GOLD analysis project Ga0070670, IMG submission 64665) | Switchgrass rhizosphere microbial communities from Kellogg Biological Station, Michigan, USA - KBS S6-3 metaG | ecosystem: Host-associated > Plants > Roots > Rhizosphere > Soil ... | reverse complement strand
CACGACGAGCGTGGCGAGCAGCGCGATGACCGAATTGTGCTTGTCGCTGCCGCCGAAGAACGCCTCGCGCGCGAGCCGGAGCAGAATCGCGTACATGGCGGCGATCGCCGCAATCGCCGCGGCGTAGACCAGCGCGCGCTTGATGATCACCTCGACGTCCATCAGCCGGTAGCGCACGATCGCCGACGCGAACGCCAGCGGCACGAACCCGAGCAGCACGGCGGTGAGATCCGCGCCGCGCCACGGCGTGAATCCGAGCGCGTACGGCATCGCGTAGCCGAACACGAACGGGACGGCGCCGAACGCCGTCCCGCCGACGATCCAGCGCAGCTGGCGCCGCGCGGTAACCGAGCGCACTCGCCCGAGCGCCCGGATCATGATCGCGAGCCCCGCAATCAACCCGACGGCGAGATAGATCATCTCGCCGCGCTCGACCAGGGTAATGACGGTGGTGAAGACGGCCCCCTGGTCGCGTCCGCGCAGCAGCGCCGCCGCCCGCGCGCACGCCAGCAGCACCGCCGGCATATACAGGATCGGGACCGCCGCGCGGCCGGCATCGGTGCGGACCCAGCTGTCCGGACGCTCCGGGAACACCAGCGCAAAGTGCATGATCAGCGGCGGCAGCAGCAACGTGGAGACGACGTCCGCCCAATAGATGGTCCAGTCGAGCGTGTCGAGGCGGCCGCTGAAGGAGAAGGCCAGCATGCCGAAGAACGCGACCGAGAGCCAGAAGAAGTGCAGCGTGGCCTGGTTGTCGGGGCGACGGAACCGCACCCCGGCGCCGATGAACAGCGAGAAGATTCCGACTGAGGCCAGGACGTAATAGAGTCCCCTCGGACCAGCCGGGATCGGCGCGACGGTGACGTTGAGCAGTTCCGGAACTCGCGTACGCGAGATGGTGTAGGTCAGCGACTGGCCGTCGGAGGCCTGGTGGAGGATCCGGATCACCGCGGCGGCGGAATCGATCGGGCGGCCGTTCACCGCTTCGAGGATGTCGCCCGGCTGCACGTTGGCGCGTTCGCCCGGCGACCGCCGTGCGACTTCGCTCGCGACGACCACGCCTTCCGGACTGTTCGTCCAGAGGACGCCGTCCTCGACTTCAGACCACGTAGAGCGGACGTAGATATTCGCGGCCGCCAGGCACAACAACGCCACCACGACTATCAGCTGAGCTGACAGACGCACCAGCGCACGACTGCGAGTACCCCAATTCAACACGTCGTTCCTGGCCAACGAAGGATGGCGCAGGTGACGTAGCAAAGCGCGTTCCTTGACTGTCGGGTGGATCCACACCGTAAATACTTGATTTATATAGTATTTCTTCGCTCTGGCTCGGTCAATTGACGCGGCGCTTCCAACAGAACGGAGGGACAGTCCAAAAAAGCGGATCCACAGAAAGGTGGCTGGCCCATTCCCGCGAAAGGTGCCCGGCCACCTTTCGGCGGAGCCGCTAAATACCGGCGCGTTTCATGACCGCCTGCGTGGCCTCGAGCGCGAGGCGGGCGGCATCTTCGGCGGACATCTCCTGCGGGACGCGGCCGAGCGGCTCCGGACTGATGCCGTCGGCATAGCCAATTCGCTTCAGCGCCTGCAGGAAACCGATCAGATCGATCACGCCCTCGCCGGGCATGAACCGCTGGTTGTCGCGCACGTCCTCCGGGGCTGCGGCCTTCGCATCGGAGAGGTGAACATGGACGATACGCGATTTGCCGGCGTCGATGATGTCGGACGTCGTGCCGCCGGAGTGATGCCAGTGCCAGACGTCGAGGATCGCGCCGATGTTCGGCCCGCACTCCTTCGCGAGAGCGACGGCCTCGGGCAGGTTCCAGATGAACGGCGTCGCTGGAGGGCCTCCGGCGCGACCCGTCCGGAAGTACAGCGGACCCAGGAACTCGAGGCCGAGACGGATACTCGTCTTCTGCAACACCTCGGAAATCGCCGCGAACCGATCGCGCACGAGCTTTCGCTGTTCCTCTTTCGGCTGCGTCGTCGACGCCGGCAGGACGACCATCATCTTGCCGCACCCAATCGCCGCGCAGAACGCCGCATCGTCTGCCAGCGGCTTGAGCGCTTCCTTGAACGCCGCGTCGTCGCCGCCGAACGGCAGCGGACGCGCCATCGGCAGGTTGACGATCGTCGGTTGGATCTTCAGTTCAGCGAAAAGCGCCTTCGTCGCCTCGACTCCGGCGCTCTTCGCCGGCCCCAGATCCCAGTCGACGCCGCCGTACCCGAGCTTGGCGGCAAGGCGCGCGCGATCTGCGCCGCTGACGCCGCGGGTGAGCGAGCCGTTCAACGAGACGAACATGCGATCGGCGCTGGCCTTCAGGCGAGCCGAGAACTCCAGCATCGCGGCTGTGAGCGCCGCGCGTTCCAGGAATTCACGCCTCGTAACAGGGGTCAGATCTCGATTTTCCATTTTTTCTGCGGAATCGAGTTTAACCAGTCATCAAAAAATGGAAAATCGAGATCTGACCCCTAGAAGCGCACGAGGAATCCGCCGACGACCCGCTTCGGCGGACGGACGACGAGGAGCTCGTCGTAGATGGATGCCGGATCGTTCGGATCGCGGAACAGGTTGCGGATGCCGAGGAGCACTTCCCACTTGGTGTTGCCGACGCCGAACGGCAGCGCCTGGTTCACCTGGACGTCGAAGCGTCCGTCGAGGCCGCTGTCGGACGTCTCCGGAGTCCGCCGCGCGTAGCCGGAGTTCAGCTTATAGAGCACGAACACGCGGGTGGCGGTTTCGGGAAAGTCGGTCTGGATCGAAGTCGTCAGATCGTGAATCGATTCCTCGTCGGCTCGCGCGAGCGCGGCGAGCCACGGCCTCGCGTGATCGAGATCACCCTGTGATGTCCAACGTCCGTGCGCGAGCGTGTAGTCGACCGTGCCGTTGACGCGCTTCCAGCTCGTCGCGCGCAGCCGCACGCCCCACCCGTATGCGTCGACCGCCCCGGCGCTGGCCACGTAATAGTGACCGACCGAACGGGTTCCCGCCGGGGAGCGCATCCCGAAGATCGTCATCGCCTGGTTGTCGATCCCCTGGAAGAAGCGGCGCACGCCGAACGAATACTCGCCGGCGAAGTCGTGCTCGAACATGACGTCGAGGTAGCGCGCGCGCTCCGCGCGGAACTCGCTGCCGGCGAAGGGCGAGAAGGTGCGCTCCGGGGGAAGCCACGGACCACCAAACGCCGGGGCGAGGAACTCTTCGGCGCCGGGCGCGATCATCCGCTGCGCGAGCACCGCCGTGACGCGCGTGGTTTTCGTCGGCGCGAGCGTCACCCCCGCCCGCGGGCTGAAGAGGCCCGGCGTCACGAGATAGTCGTATCGCGCATAGCGGCCGCCGTACTCGAACGTCACGCCGTCGCTGAGCGTCCAGCGCTCCAGCGCCGACAACTCTCCCACGTTGCGGCTGCCGTCGGTCACCGCGGCCAGCGCGAGCGGATTGCCACCCTGATATTCCTGCGTGCTGTACGACCATCCGACATCGTACGAATGAATCCCCTTGCGCTTCGAGACGAACGAACCCGCAACTATCCACGACGAGAGATCGCCCTGGCTCATCGCCGCCCGCAGCGCCCAATCGCCCGCCGGCATCGGCGAGCCAATCGACATGTAGGCGACGCCGCGCGGCGTCAGGTCGCCGGTGAAGAGATCACCCGGTGCAAACGCGCTCGTCGTCAGGAGGTTGACTTCACCCGAGAACGGCAGGTCGGAGAACACCGCACTCGCCGCGCTGGCGACGGCATTGAGGCGGCGGCCGAAGGTCTGCTCGGCCGGAATATCGCTGTCAGCGTCGTCGGTGATGACGGCGGTGCTGGCGGAGTCCTTGAGGATGCTGCGTGTCAGGTGACGCAGTCGCCACGCTGCGTCGCTGTGGGAATGGCCATCGCCGGAGGAATCTGGCGCCGCGGCCTCGACGCCCGGCAGCGCAAAGCCCGCGGCGAGGATCGGCCGCGTGGTGACCGGTTCATCGCCGCGTCCGCTCGTGCCCGCCGCCGCGTCGAGACGGTGGAGCTGCAGCTGATATGGAGACAACGCGCGGGGACCGACGAGGACGTTCTCGCGGCGGGAGGAGGCAAAGCCCGCGAGGTGCGCCCGCAGCGTGTACTCGCCCGCCGGCAGACGGTTGAGCGAGAACCGTCCGTGTGCATCCGTGACGGTCATCGCCATCGTGGCACCGAGCACTGAAACCATCGCGCCAGGGAGCGGAGCGCCGCGCTCGTCGCTGACGCTGCCGGTGATCGTGCCGGCGACGATGGCGCTGACGGTACGAAGCTCGGGTGCGCGTGTGCTCATCTGCTGAGCAGACGCGGAGGAGGGACCCACGGCCGCCGCCGTCGTCATCACGAATGCCGCCGAGAGCACGCGCATGTTGCGTCCCATGGCTCCTCCGTTACGATCCGACCACCGTGAACGTAACGTCGCGCGAGAGCGACTTGCGCGACATCAAGTCCGTCACGGTGATCCCGAGCCGGTATTCGCCTTCCTGAAACGACGACAACAGAATCCCCTGGCCGGCGAGGATCGGACCGGACTTGGGATCGAACGTGGGATCCATCGAGCCCGGCTTGAAACGCTGCGGCGTCGTGTGCGTGACGTATCGCTCGCCCGCGCCATTTTCCTTGCGAAACAGGTTGTAGTCCACCTCAATATCGAAGGTGCTGTCCGCCGTCACCGTCGGGTTATAGATCAGGAACACCACGATCAGCTCGCGATTCTGCCGGAATGCCGTATTACCCGCGCGACGCACCTCGTGCGAGCCGATAACGTAGGGGCGCTCCATCACGTCGTCGCCGATCGCCGGGTTCCGGACGTCTTCGATACTGTCGGCCAGCATGACCGTGCTCGTGGTCAGCTCGCCGGTCCAGAAATCGGGCACCGTAAGCGGTTGCTTGAGAACCGCAGCCTTGAGACGCGGCTGGCGGTCCCCCGGATCCTCCGCCCGCTCCCGAAGGGCGACATAGATATCGTAATCCCCGGGGGCCACCGCGAAGCCACGGGAAATCCGGAGCGGCTGGCCGGCCGGAGCGGACAGTTCGACGGGAAAGATCAGGTCGAACGGGTAGCGCACGTCGCCGCGGGGGGGCGCGTGCACGGCCGTCCGCTTCGCCGCGCGCACGTACATCAGCCCTTTTGCGGCGTGAAAACTACTGCGATCGACCGTAATGGTGAACGGAACGAACGTGCCCGACTGGGCCTTGAAGAAATCGTTGCTCCAGCGAAGCGGGACGTCAGACGAAAGACGGCCCGCCATGGCCGCATCGGCGATATTCAGGAGGGCTTCCGCCTCGCGCCGGTGGACGTCCTCGGCGCGGCGGTCGGGCGTCGTTTGCGCTGCCACGGGTGCGGGCAGCGCCATGCATACAATCATCAACGCCGCGACGGCCGCTCGCGGTCCCGACTGTACCCAGGTGAACGCGACCTGCTCTCGTGTCCGGCGCATGCAGCTGAAATATCCAGCTGATCATAGGCGAGCTGGGTGACCAAGTCAAAACGGCCGGGCCACGGTGGTATTATCACCGGCTTATGGCTCGCGTGCCCAAACTCCTGGACGTGAGCGTCTCGCTCGCCGCTGGCATTCCCGCCTACCCCGGGAACCCCGAGTTCGAATTGCAGCCGATCAAGCGCATCGCCCAGGGGGGCAGCTCGAACGTGTCGAAGCTCGTCATGGGCACGCATACGGGCACCCACGTGGACGCGCCGAAGCACTTCTTCGACGACGGCGCCGGGGTGGACGCGCTGCCGCTCGACCTGCTGCTCGGACGCGCACGGGTGGTGGAGATCACGAAGCGCGGCGGCATCGGCCGCGACGATCTCGCAGGCGCCGGGCTGCGCGAGGATCTGCGCGTCCTGTTGAAGACGTCGAACTCCGCGTTGTGGAACGGCGAAGGGTTCCACCAGGACTACACGTACTTGACGGAAGACGGTGCCCGTTATCTCGTGGACCAGGGCGTCAAGGTGGTGGGCATCGATTACTTATCGGTCGAGCAGTTCAAGAAGGCCGGCGCTCCGGCGCACCGCGCGCTGCTCTCGCAGTCGGTCGTCATCATCGAAGGTTTGAACCTCGCCGAGGCCGAGCCCGGCATGTACGAGATGTACTGTCTGCCGCTGCGTGTCGCGGGGGGTGACGGCGCGCCAGCCCGGGTCGTGCTCAAACGCTGATCCACCGAACGGACAAGGACTGACACGTGCTGGACGATGTGCTCGTCATGGTGCTCGCCGGAGGCGTGGGTGAGCGGCTGTATCCACTCACGAAAGAACGCGCGAAGCCGGCGGTGTATTTCGGTGGTCCCTATCGGATCATCGATTTCACGCTGAGCAACTGCATCAACTCGGGCCTCCGCCGCATCTTCATCGCGCTGCAATACAAGTCGCTCTCCCTCAGCCGCCACATCCGCATGGGGTGGAGCGTGGTGGCCGACGAGCTCGGTGAATTCGTCGAGATTCTCAGCCCGCAGAAACGCGTCGGCGAGCACTGGTATCTGGGGACGGCGGACGCCGTGTACCAGAATCTGTATTCCATCCTCCGCGAGAACCCGCGGCAGCTGATCGTGCTCTCGGGCGATCACGTCTACAAGATGGACTACGCGAAGATGCTGCGGCTCCATCGCGAACGCGGCGCGGCCGCGACGCTGGCCGCGATCGAAGTCCCGTCCGAGGAGGCGCGCCGCTTCGGCGTGCTGCAGGTCGACGCGGAGGGGCGGCTCACCGGATTCCTCGAGAAGCCGCGCCATATTCCGACGGGGCAGCACGTGCTCGCCTCGCTCGGCATCTACATCTTCGACATCGACGTCCTGGTTCCGGCGCTCGAGGAGGACGCGCGGCGATCGTCCACCCACGATTTCGGCAAGGACATCATTCCGTCGCTGATCTCGAAGGTGCCGGTCTATGCGTATCGGTTCTACGACGAGAACAAGAAATCGGCGAAGTACTGGCGCGACATCGGGACGCTGGACGCGTACTACGACGCCAACATGGATCTGTGCCACGTCAACCCGGAATTCAATCTCTACGATCCCGAATGGCCGCTGCGCACCTACCAGGTGCAGGCGCCGCCGGCCAAGTTCGTGTTCGCCGATGAAGGACGCCGCTGCGGCCAGGCGCTCGATTCGATCATCTCCGCGGGCTGCATCATTTCGGGCAGCCGCATCAGCGGCAGCGTGCTGTGCCCGAACGTGCGCGTGCACAGCTTCTGCGACATCGAGCAGAGCATCCTGATGCCCGGCGTCCGCGTCGGCCGCCACGCGCGCATCCGCCGCGCGATCGTCGACCGCGACGTGTTCGTCCCGCGCGGCGCGCTCATCGGATTCAACGCGGACGAAGATCGACGGCGCCATACCGTCAGCGACAGCGGCGTCGTCGTCGTCACGATAGACGACGAGCCGTTCATTGGCGAGATCTCCGAGGAGCACTTGCGCAACGAACAGGAGTTCGATCGGCGAGGATCGTAGCGGCTGGCGGCTGGCAGCTGGCTGCTGGCCCCGCGAGCAGTAAGAAATGCCAAGAGGAAAGGGAATCGATAGTGAGAATTCAGGCGGTGAAGGGGCGCGAGATTCTCGACTCGCGCGGCAATCCGACAGTTGAAGTTGACGTGACGCTCGACGGCGGCGCGTTCGGCCGTGCCGCAGTGCCGTCAGGCGCATCGACCGGCCAGCGTGAGGCGCTGGAGCTCAGGGACGGCGACAAGAAACGTTATCTGGGCAAGGGCGTCACGAAGGCGGTCTCGCACGTGAACGGAGAAATCGCCAAGGTGCTCGCAGGACGCGACGCGGACCAGCGCGCCATTGACACCTTCCTCATCGACCTCGACGGCACGCCGAACAAGGGGCGCCTCGGTGCCAACGCTCTGCTCGGCGTGTCGATGGCGGTGGCGAAGGCCAATGCCGCAGCGCTCGGCGTCCCTCTGTACAAGCACGCGGCCACCTTGTACGGTGCCGCTTCGGGATCGGTGCTGCCGGTGCCGATGATGAACATCCTCAACGGCGGCGCCCACGCCGACAGCAGCGTCGACTTCCAGGAATTCATGGTCATGCCGCTCGGCGCCGGTACGTTCGCGGAAGCGGTCCGCTGCGGGGCCGAGATCTTCCACACGCTGCGAGGCATCCTGAAGAAGCAAGGACACTCCACCGGCGTCGGCGACGAAGGGGGCTTCGCGCCGAGCCTGTCGTCGAATCAGCAAGCCGTCGACGTCGTCCTCGAAGCGGCCACGCAGGCGGGATACAAACCCGGCGACAACGTCTATATCGCGCTGGACGTCGCATCGAGCGAGCTGTGGAACGACGACGCCAAGAACTACGAATTCAAGAAATCGAAAGACAAGACGCGCTCCGCCGATGAGATGGTCAAGCTCTACGAAGATTGGGTGCGGCAGTATCCGATCATCTCGATCGAGGACGGTCTCGCGGAAGGCGACTGGGACGGATGGAAGACGCTGACGAAAGCGCTCGGGAACCGCGTCCAGCTCGTCGGCGACGATGTGTTCGTGACCAATCCGGAAATCCTGAAGCGCGGTATCTCGGAAGGCATCGCCAACGCGCTGCTCGTCAAACTGAATCAGATCGGCACCGTCAGCGAGACGCTGGACGCCGTCGCGATGGCGCGCGATGCCGGGTACGCGAGCGTCATGTCACATCGCTCGGGCGAAACCGAGGACACGACGATTGCCGATCTGGCCGTCGCCACCAACGTGGGCCAGATCAAAACCGGGTCGGCGAGCCGCACCGATCGCGTCGCCAAATACAACCAGCTCCTGCGCATCGAGGAGGAGCTCGGATCCGCCGGCCGTTATGCCGGCCGGTCCGCCATCAAGCAGCTGGGATCCCGCTGATGCATAGGGTCGTTCTTCTTCGCCACGGCGAAAGCACGTGGAACAGGGAAAACCGGTTCACCGGATGGACCGACGTCGATCTGTCGGAAAAGGGTCGGCAGGAAGCCGCGGAAGCCGGTCGGCTGCTGAAAGAAGGGAACTACACCTTCGATCTGGCGTTCACGTCGGTGCTGAAGCGCGCCATTCGAACGCTGTGGATCACCCTCGATGCGGTCGACCAGATGTGGATTCCGGTGGTGAAACACTGGCGGCTGAACGAGCGGCACTACGGCGCCCTGCAGGGGTTGAACAAGGCGGAAACCGCCGCGAAGCACGGCGAGGCGCAGGTCAAGATCTGGCGGCGCAGCTATGACATTCCGCCGCCGCCGCTGGCGCCGGACGACGAGCGCTTCTCCGGCCGCGATCCGCGGTACGCCGACATGAAGCGTGACGAGATCCCGCTGACCGAGTCGCTCAAAGACACCGTCGCGCGCTTCCTTCCCTGCTGGCAGGACACGATTGCGCCGAAGATCACGGCCGGCAAGAGGGTCATCATCGCCGCGCACGGCAACAGCCTGCGCGCGCTGGTGAAGTATCTCGACAACATTCCGGAGAGCGAGATCGTCGAGCTGAATATCCCCACCGGGATTCCGCTCGTTTACGAGCTGGATGATCAGTTGACGCCGATCCGTCACTACTACTTGGGGGATCCGGAAGCGGCGGCGAGGGCGGCTGCCGCGGTGGCGGCGCAGAGCGCCGCGAAGAAGTAAGGCTCAAGGCTTAAGCCTTGAGCCCTGAGCCCTATTCGACTTCTTTCTCCTGAGTTTCGTCGGCCGCGATCCGCAGCGAGCGGAGGAAGCGCTTATCGTTCGCGCTGATCTCGAAGTTGCGGCGGTCGGCGGCGCGGACGGTCTTCTGCGTTGTCGTCCCCACCTTCGCCAGCGCGCCTGGCGTCGTGCGGTTCATGAAGCCAATGACCGCCTCCAGCGAGAGTTTCATCTCGAAACCGGCCGCACGCGCACGTTCGCGGCACGCCTCGATACGCGGATCCTCTGCAACGGCGGCTGCAATGGCGTCGGACAGCTCACGGGCCATCCGGTTGACGACGTCATCCATACGAGACCTCCTCACCGCCGCCGGAGCTGGGGAACCGGGGCGAATCTCGATCCGTCGGTCCGGCGCCGACCGGGCTGGCCGGGTGACGACGGACAGCTGCAGCCGGGGTTGGGCGGCAGGGATCGAGCGCCAAATTTCTTCATATGAAGGATTTATAGCGCGGGAACGCTGGGTCATTGTATGCGCCGTTCGAAGCGAGTGTCAATGGTTCAGGCGCGTTACAATCGAACCAAACCTTCATTCCTTAGGACGCATCACGCCAGAACAAAGATTGGAAGATGACATCGGTTTCCCCGGTGTTTTTCCCTTCACCCGCGGCATTCAGCCGACCATGTACCGAGGCCGGCTGTGGACGATGCGGCAGTACGCGGGATTCGGGTCGGCGACCGAATCCAACCGCCGGTACCGCTATCTCCTGAACCAGGGCGTCAGCGGGCTGAGCGTCGCCTTCGATTTGCCCACGCAAATGGGCTACGACTCGGACCACGAACTTGCCGCCGGTGAGGTGGGACGAGTGGGGGTCGCGATCGATTCCATCGAGGATCTGGCGGCGCTCTTCGACGGCATCCCGCTCGACCGGGTATCTACTTCGATGACGATTAACGCGACCGCAATCATCCTGCTGTCGCTCTACATCGCCGTCGCGCGGCGCCAGGGGGTTCCAGCGAACTCGCTGGCCGGCACCATCCAGAACGACATCCTGAAAGAGTACGTCGCGCGGGGCACGCACATATATCCGCCGCGCGCATCGCTCCGGATCGTCACCGACATTTTTGCGTTCTGCGAGCGCGAGCTGCCGAACTGGAACACGATCTCGATCAGCGGCTACCACATCCGCGAAGCCGGATCGACGGCGGTCCAGGAGGTTGCGTTCACGCTCGCGAACGCGATCGCATACGTCCAGGCAGCGCTCGAGGCAGGACTCGACGTGAACAGCTTCGGACAGCGGATCTCGTTTTTCTTCAACGCCCACAACGATTTTCTCGAGGAAGTGGCCAAGTTCCGGGCGGCGCGCCGGCTGTGGGCGCGCATCATGCGCGATCGGTTCGGCGCCACGCACCCCCGTGCCCAGCAACTGCGTTTCCACACGCAGACCGCCGGCAGCACCCTCACCGCGCAACAACCCGACAACAACATCGTCCGGGTCGCCATCCAGGCGCTGGCGGCCGTGCTGGGAGGCACACAGTCGCTGCACTGCAACGGGCGCGACGAAGCCCTCGCGCTGCCGACGGAAGAATCCGCGCGAATCGCGCTTCGTACCCAGCAGACAATTGCCACCGAAACCGGCGTCGTCAACACCGTCGATCCGCTCGGCGGCGCGTACGCGATCGAGGAGCTGACGAACGCCATCGAACGCGACGCGCGCGTGCTGCTGGATCGGATCGACGCGGTTGGCGGCACGCTGGCGGCGATCGAGGAAGGACTGATCCAGCGCGAGATCCAGGAGTCCGCCTACCGCGCGCAACAGGAGATCGATAACGGCGCGAGGGTCGTGGTCGGCGTCAACCGGTTCACTTCGAACGAGGAGACGGCCATCGAGGTGATGCGAATCGATCCGGAGATCGAACGCCGGCAGATCGAGCGGGTCCGCGCCGTACGCGCGTCGCGCGACGGAAACGGGTGGCGCGCGGCACTGGAAGCGGTCAGCGTGACGGCGCGCAGCTCCGACAATCTGGTGCCGCACATCATCCGCGCCGTCGAAGCACGCGCCACGGTAGGCGAGATCTCCGATACCCTGCGACTGGTGTTTGGGGAACACAGGGAGATCGATGTCTAACGGTGAATGGAGCCGGGATCAGGGACCCGGGATCCGGGATCCGAAAACCGGAGAAACAAGGCAGCCGTTCGATTCAGTGCCGAGCGGATCCCGCATCCCGGATCCCGCATCCCGACTCCTCTCCGTCGAGCACCTGACCACGGGGTTCGACCTGCCGCGCGGGTTCGTGCCCGCGGTCATCGACGTGAGCTTCCACGTCAATGCCGGCGAAACACTGAGCCTCGTGGGGGAGTCGGGCAGCGGCAAATCGCTGACCGCGCTGTCGATCATGCGGCTCGTGCAGCGCCCGGGACGGACCGCGGCAGGACGGATCGTGTTCAAGGGCCAGGACCTGCGGATGCTCGCCGAGGACGACATGCAGAGGGTTCGCGGCGCCGAAATCGCGCTCATCTTCCAGGAGCCGATGACCGCGCTGAATCCCGTGTTCACGATCGGCAGTCAGATCGAAGAGACACTCCGCGTCCACGGGCGTGCGACGCGCCGGACCGCGCGGCAGCGGGCGATCGAGCTGCTCGAAGCCGTCAGCATTCCCGAACCGCACAAGCGCGTGAAAGACTACCCGCATCAGCTCTCGGGTGGGCTCCGGCAGCGCGCGCTCATTGCCATGTCGCTCGCCTGTGAGCCGTCCCTGGTAATCGCCGACGAGCCGACGACGGCGCTGGACGTCACAATCCAGGCGCAGATCCTCGATCTGCTTCGCTCGCTGCAACGGAAGATGGGGCTGGCGCTGCTGCTGATCACCCACGATCTCGGCATCGTCGCCGAGATGGCGGATCGCGTCGCGGTGATGTACGCGGGACGGATCGTCGAAGAGGCCCCGGCGGATCGGCTTTTTACGGGCGCCAAACACCCTTACACGCGCGGCCTGCTGGCGTCGATCCCCGGCGGCACGCGAGGGACCCGGCTGCGGGCCATTCAGGGAACGGTCCCGCCGCTCGGTGAGCTTCCGCCAGGATGCGCCTTCACGCCGCGCTGCCCGAGCCGGTTCGATCCGTGCCCGACGGCGTCCCCCGGGATTACCGACTTCGGCAATGGTCAGACGGTGAAGTGCTACCTCCACGGCCCCGCGGTCGAGCCTCAGATTCTGCCCCCCTCCCCGGTAACCGCGGAGGGCGCCCGCTGATGCCGCTGCTCGAGGTCAGAGACCTCGTCAAGGAATTCAGCCGCAAGCGAGGCCTGCTCGTGCCCACCTCGGTCGTCCGCGCCGTCGATGGCGTGAGCTTCACCATAGGAGAGGGAGAAACCTTCGGACTGGTGGGCGAGTCAGGCAGCGGCAAAACGACGACCGGGCGATGCATCCTTCGGCTGATCGAACCCACCTCGGGTGAGGTGCGGTTCAAGGGAGAGGACATCCTCGCGTTCTCGGGGTCGCGCATGCGCCACGCGCGCCGCGACATGCAGCTTGTCTTTCAGGATCCCTACTCGTCGTTGAACCCGCGCATGCAGGTTGGCGCGATCGTCGAAGAGCCGCTCACCATACACAAGGTGGGATCGAAGCCCACACGCCGCGCCCGCGTGGCGGAACTATTCGAGCTGGTCGGGCTGGATCCCTCGCAGCTCTCGCGGTATCCGCATCAGTTCAGCGGCGGACAGCGCCAGCGCGTCGGCCTCGCGCGCGCACTCGCGCTGAACCCGTCGTTCATCATCGCGGACGAACCGGTGTCCGCGCTCGACGTATCCGTGCAGGCCCAGGTAATCAATCTCCTCATGGACCTGCAGGAGCGTCTGAAGCTCACCTATCTTTTCATCGCGCACGATCTCCGGCTGGTTCGGCACATCTGCAGCCGCGTGGCGGTCATGTATCTGGGGCGAATCGTGGAAATGGGGGACACCGAGTCGCTCTTCGCCGGACCCGCGCACCCTTATACACGCGCGCTGCTGTCCGCGATTCCAATTCCGGATCCCGTGGCGCCGCGACAACGCATCGTGCTGGACCCGTCGACATTCGACCGCGAAGCGCCGCTCAGGGAAATTGACACCGGTCACTTCGCAGCCATATAGCTTCAGAAATCGCTAATCCCTAATCGCGAATCCCTGATCCTGGGATCAGGATTCAGGGATTGATGGATTCTGCGATGAGGGATTCAAGATTGGGGATTAGGGATTTCCGAAGCTACGAAGCTCTCAAGCGAGCTGCGCGACCCGCGGAATGTCCTTCTCAACCTGCCCGTCGCGGATCGAGATGACGCGGTGGGCGTGCGCCGCGATGTCGGCTTCGTGGGTGACGAGCACGATCGTGTTCCCCGACTCATGGAGCCGCTTGAACACGAGCATGATCTCTTCGCCGGTCTTCGAATCGAGATTGCCCGTCGGCTCGTCGGCCAGCAGAATCGACGGGTTGTTCACGAGCGCGCGGGCAATCGCGACGCGCTGACGCTGACCGCCCGACAGCTCGTTCGGCTTGTGCGTCGCGCGCGAGGTGAGCTCCACCTTCTCGAGCGCCTCGCGGGCCCGTTGGAGCCGGTCCTTCGACGGCATCCCCGCATACACGAGCGGCAGCTCGACGTTGTGCAGCGCCGTCGCCCTCGGCAGCAGATTGAACGTCTGGAAGACGAACCCGATTTCCTCGTTGCGGATGCGCGCGAGCTCGTCGTCGTTCATCGACGCGACCTCTTTGTTATTGAGGAGATAGCTGCCCTTCGTCGGGGTGTCGAGGCAGCCGATCAGATTCATCAGCGTCGATTTCCCGGAACCCGACGGCCCCATGATCGCGACGTACTCGCCGCGCTCGATTTGAATCGAGACGCCGCGGAGGGCGTGAATCTCCTCCTCGCCCATGACGTACGTCTTCCACAGATCCCGCGTTTCAATCAGAGCCATAGGCATTTCCGAGCATACGCCAGAGGCAGGCGGTTTGTTCCCCTCGCCGCAAATGGTTCAAGGTGCAGTCTACTACCTTGACCGCAACGACACCCGAATCAGCAGGCCCGAGGGTTCACGCAGTACCACCCCCTCGCGGTCGATCTGCGCGACGACGCGCGGTCCAATCTGGTCGCCCAATGCCGTAATCGCACCGTCGATGAGTGCCAGGCGGCGTTCCTGGTCGATGAGGATCGAATCCACTATGGGCAAGGGATCTTTGAGCGCGGGCGCGGGCTGAGCGGCGGCCCTGGGTGATTTCGGAAAGATCACACCCCTAGTGTCAGCTGCGCCTCCCGTCGCGCGCTCGCTTGCGCCTTTCGCAGGCGGCGATGACACGATCAAATCCGGTTTGGGCGGCGTGGCGGGGGGGCTGGACACCGGCGTCGACGGCTTCGGCGGGGCGACGCTTCTGGCCGCAGAGGAGCCTTGCGGTGTCGGCCTGGGCGGCACAATCTGCCTCACCGGCGGCGCGTTCCGCTCCTTTTCCGTACTCGCTTGGGTCACCTGCGCCGCGTTCGGCCCCACACGAGGAACGGCCGCAGGCACGGCGGGGGGCGCTTGCTTCGGCGTCGCTTTCACCGGTGGTTTTGCCGGCGGCCTCGTCGTGGTTTGAGTCGTACGCGGAGGCGGAGTCGAAACCACCGGGCGAGTGAAATACGTGTAGGCGCCGTAGCCAAGCGCCGCGACAGCCGCGAGGGCAGCGGCGATCCGTGCGGCCGGCGGACCGCTCGCGCGCGGGCGCTCGGCGCCGGCCAGGGCGACCGCGCTTGCGAGTCGTAGCGCGGGCGCGGATTCGGCAAGCCGTTCCAGCCGTGCCTTGCCCACCGCGCGCAGGCCTTCCATCGAGTCCAGCGTTTCGACCTCGAGATCCAACTCCTCGATCAGCGGCATCGTCAGCGAGCGCAACTCGGGAAGGTCGCCGCAGGTCACCACTGCGTCGACCGAGATGCCGTGCGATGCCCGCGCTGCGGCGATTCCACGGCGCACCTCGGGCGCGAGGTGCGCGATGAGCGAGTAGCGCTGCAGCAGCTGCGCTTTGGTTTCGAGCACGTACGGGTTGTAGGTCCATTGAAACGTGCGTCCGAAGACGAGCTCGGCGCCACGCACGACGGCGATGGCCGCGCCGTGCATGTTCAGCGCGAGCCAGACGACGCCGGTGTTCTGGGCGGCCGATTTGACCCGCGTGCCCGCGAGGATTGCGAGCGCCTGCGGCGGAGTCACGACGCGGTCGATGCGGAAGCCGGCACCGACCAGCGGGCGCATCGCCGCGCGGGTGATGTCATCGAGGGTCGCATCCTCCGGCAGGCCCCAGGCGACGACCCTCGCGCTTTTCGGAAACTTCTTGGATGTGCGAACACCGCGGAGCATTTCCGCAAACGCGACGTCGTGCGCGGGCCACGCGGCTGGTTCGACCGTGTGTAACGCGATGATCTCGGCGCCCGATCGAGTGGTGCGGACGCCGGCAAGGACGCACGAGTCGGGCCCGAGCTCGATACCGGTGGTGCTGGGCATGGCTGTCCGTCTGAGTTTCGGCCCGAATCGGGCCCTGCGTTAACCTGGGGGGCTCTCCATTAGAACGTGGCGCCGTCGTGAAGCGCAAGCTCGGCTGTACGGCTACTCGCGGTCGGCGTACTCCGTTTTCAGCCGAGCCACTACAGCGGGGTCGGCGAGCGTCGTCGTATCACCCAGAGTCTTTCCCTCGGCGATATCGCGAAGCAGCCGCCGCATGATTTTCCCAGAACGCGTCTTCGGCAGATCGGCGGCAAACAGGATCTGATCGGGCCGGGCGATCGCGCCGATCTTGCGCACGACGTGCTCCTTCAGCTCGTCGGCGAGCTCCGGCGTGGCCTTTACGCCTTCCTTTAGTGTCACGAACGCCGCAACCGCCTGGCCCTTGATCTCGTGCGGTTTTCCTACGACCGCCGCCTCCGCGACCTTGGGGTGGTCGACCAGAGCGCTCTCCACCTCCATCGTCCCAAGGCGATGTCCCGCGACGTTCAACACGTCATCGACGCGGCCGAGCAGCCAATAAAAGCCGTCGTCGTCGAGCCGCGCGCCGTCACCAGTGAAGTACGCGCCGTCGGGCCAGCGGCTCCAGTACTGTTGGACGAAGCGCTCCGGATCGCCATAGATGCCGCGGAGCATAGCCGGCCACGGCTTCGTCAAGGTCAGGAGTCCACCGCCGCTGTCGACGCGGCGGCCGAGACCGTCGCGGATTTCAGCTGACACTCCCGGAAACGGCTGCGTCGCGGATCCAGGCTTCGTGCTGGTGATTCCGGGCAGCGGCGTGATCATGATCATCCCCGTTTCCGTCTGCCACCACGTATCGACGACGGGACAGCGCTCGCGTCCGATGTTCAGGTGATACCAGATCCACGCTTCCGGGTTGATGGGCTCGCCGACCGACCCCAGTAGACGGAGTGTGCTCAAGTCGCGCTTCCGCGGCCAATCCGTGCCCCAGCGCATGAACGCGCGAATGGCGGTGGGTGCCGTGTAGAACACCGTGACGCCGTAGCGTTCGACGATCGACCAGAACCGATCCTTCTCCGGCCAGTCGGGCGCCCCTTCGTACATCACGATGGTCGCGCCGTTCGACATCGGCCCATAGACAACGTAGCTGTGGCCGGTGACCCAGCCGATATCCGCCGTGCACCAGAAGACGTCGTCCTCTTTCAGATCGAAAACCCACTTCGTCGTCGCGTACGTTCCAACGAGATAACCGCCGGTCGTGTGCACGATTCCCTTCGGCTTACCCGTCGTGCCGGACGTGTACAGGATGTAGAGCATGTCCTCTGCATCCATCGCTTCCGCCTCGCAACGCGGATCGGCATCTGCCATCAGCTGGTGGTACCAGCGGTCTCGCCCGGCGGTGAGCAGGCTGTCGTCCGACGCGCCAGGCAGGCGCTGCACGACGACGACATTCCTGATCGACGGCGTACTCTGCAGCGCGTCGTCCGCCATCTTTTTCAGCGGGACGACGTGGCCGCGGCGGTAGCCACCGTCCGCGGTGACGAGCGCCACCGCCTGCGCATCGTTGATGCGATCGCGCAGCGACTCGGCGCTGAAACCGCCGAAGACGACGCTGTGGACCGCGCCGATGCGCGCGCACGCGAGCATCGCGATCGCGAGTTCGGGCACGAGCGGCAGATACAATGCGACGCGGTCGCCGCGCTTGACGCCGAGCGATTTCAGGACGTTCGCGAACGCGCCAACCTGGCGGTAGAGATCCCAATAGGTCAGCGTCCGGCGGTCGCCCGGCTCCCCCTCCCAGATGATGGCTGCCTTGTTTCGCCGGGCAGTGCGGACGTGACGATCGAGGCAGTTCGCGCTCGCGTTGATCTTGCCCCCCTCGAACCAGCGGGCGTACGGCGGGGTCCACTTGAGCACGGTGTCCCACGGGCGGATCCATTCGAGCTCGCGGGCAAACTCCGCCCAGAACGACTCCGGATCGCGCGCCGCACGTTCGTAGATCGTCGGGTCCGTTACATGGGCCTGGGTCCGCCAGTCGTCGGAGGGCGGAAAACGACGATTTTCTTGCAGAAGGTTGTCAATCTCGGACATAGCTGAAAAACCGGCGGGGTCTGACCAGCCTCCGCTAAAGCTACGGCGGTCCGCCGAAGCCTTGGCGAAGGCGGAAGAGCCGCCCTACTCCGGCGTCTTGGAGAGCACGGCGATTCTCGCACGAACCGCGGCGGCGCGCCCCGCGTGCTCGGCGCCGGCGGTCTCGAGAAACCGGCGGTAGTGCTCGGCCGCAGGTACCGCCTCGTTGGTTTGATCGTACAGCTGGGCGAGATTGTAATGCGCGGCGGCGTTCCGCGGCGCAATCGCGAGCGCCTCGAGCAGCGTTTCCTTTGCGACGTCCGGCTGGTTCTGGTTCCGCTGCGCGAGCGCGAGGTTCACCATGGCATCGACGTTGCGTGAGTCGATCGCCAGCGCCGCCTGGAACTCGGCCGCGGCTTCGTCGGGCTTCCCCTGCATCAGCAGCGTGACGCCGTAGTTGTTGTGCGCGCCCGCGTTCCGCGGCTGGATGAGCACCGTACGCTGCAGCTCGCGCGCCGATTCCTGCAGCAGGTTCCTCTCCTGGTACAGCAGTCCGAGATTGTTGTGCGCCTGCGCGTTCAGCTCGTTCTTCTGCAAGAGCGCCCGGTAGTGCTGAAGCGCGTTCTCGAAATCACCGGCGCGATGATAGTAGAGAGCGAGCTCGAAGTCGTTTGACGTTACTGAGGCATTCGCCGCCGACGGTGCCGGCACCACCGGTGCGGCAGGCGGTGGCGCAATCGGCCGCGCCGCGAGCGGCCGCATCGCCGGCGTACTCGGGCGCACAGCTGCAGCGCTCGTCGGTCCCCCCGCGCGGGCCTTCCCGTCCAGCGCGTCTACCGCAGTCGTAGCTGGCGCAGGCGCAGGCGCGGGACGAGCCGGCTCAGAGGGGTTCGGCGGTGGATGGGCGGAAGCCGAGCCCGCAGCCTCGGTGGTGACGGCCGCGGGCGGCTTCACCACGCGGGTTGGCGGCGCCGCTGCGCCGGCAGCCGACGTCGTGGGGGAAGACCTCGGAGTGGGACGCCGCGGGTCGACTTGGGATCCGGGGGTGTCAAACACTCGCCAGCCGACCCAGACTGCGGCGATCGCGATCAAGACGCCGGCGACGCGGAGCAGTCCGGACGCGCGGCCGGAGCGACGGACCGGCGCGTAGCCGAGTGTCGCAAGCACGGCATCCCCTTGCGCCGTACGCGGCGCCTTCGGGCGCCCGTACGGACGACCGCGGCGCAGCGAGTCGAAGAGTTGGCTCACGGAGTTACCAGGCGCGCATCGGCATACCCGGGCAGCCGCCGTACGCGCGCCTCGTCCTGCCGTGCGTGATCGAGATCGTCATAGGGACCGACGAATACCTGATGCCACGCGCCGCGCGACGTCGAGGCCACCTGATTCGTGTAGGTACGATATCCGAGCCCGCGCAATTGGTCGAGCAGCACTCCCGCCTCCGTCGGTGCGCGAAACGAGCCGACGAGGACGGTGAAGCGAGACGTGGCCGCCTTGGCCGGGACCGGCGCGGGGGGCTGCGCCCGTGCTGGACGTTGCGACGGCTGCGGCATCGACGGTTGCGGCGGCGGTGGCTCGAGGCGAGCGGCGGTCACAGCCTCGACAACATTCGACGATCGGACGGATGCAGCACGCGCCTGCAGACCGATGACTCCGTAGGCTGCCGCGCTGGACACAGCGGCCATCATCGCGGCGCCCACAGCGAACGAGGCCGCATGGCGCTTGAGCCAGCTGACGACCGACCAGCGGGGGATTTGCAGACTGAGTCCTTCAGCCGCCGCGGACACCATGTCCGGCGTAATCCGGCTCGTTCGCGCCGAGTATCCGCCGAGCAGTGCGCGATCGCAGACGAGGTTGATGAGGCGCGGAATCCCATTCGTGTAGCGGTACACGAAATCGAGCGCTCTTGACCCGAAGCTGACCGCTCCGCCCCCGGCAATCGAGAGACGATGCGACACGTACGCCGACGTTTCCTCACGCGTCAGCGGTCTGAGCTCGTAGCGGATGGACACCCGTTGATCGAGCTGGCGCAGCTCAGGAGCGCGCAGCAGCTCTTTCAGGTTCAGCTGACCAACGAGGACGATCTGCAGCAGCTTCTCCTTGTCGGTCTCCAGATTGGACAGGATTCGGATCTGCTCGAGGACCTGCAGCGGCAGGTTCTGCGCCTCGTCGATGATGAGGACGGCGTTCGCACGCAGCGGCAGCAGCGACAAGAGGAATTCGTTCAGCGTGTCGATCAGCTCCTGCTTGCTGACGCCGGCCAGCCGGCCTCGCTTGATCTCCTCGCGGGAGACGACGCCGAAATCCTGCAGGATCAGCCGCAGGAGATCGTCCTCGGACAGGAACGGGTTCAGCACCAGCGCGGTGAACGTCTTGCGATCGAGCTGCTCGAGGACCGCGCGGCAGAGCGTCGTCTTTCCCGTGCCGATATCGCCCGTGATCACGACGAACCCTTCGCGGCGGCGAATCGCGTACTGAAGTAGATCGAACGCGTTGGCGTGCGACTCGCTTTTGTAGAGATATTTCGGATCCGGCGTGAGGCTGAAGGGTTTCTCGCTGAAGCCGTAATATTCCTCGTGCATGTGCCTTCCTCTTGGCTGGCCTATGGGCCAGCGCCACCGGAACTGAGGGGTGCGCCCGGCGCGACGACCGTCGGCGTCAGCAGGATCACCAGCTCACGTTGCACGGTCGCGTGCGACTGCGCGCCGAAGAGCCCGGCGAGGCCCGCGTTCGGCTTCGTCGTTTCGCGATCGTCCAGGAACCCCGACAGGACAACCGTTTCGCCGGCGCGCACGCGCGCCATCGTGTCCGCTTCGTTGATCCGCAGCACCGGGAACGAACCACCCTCAGGTGATTTCACCTGCGACTGCCGCGACGCGTAGCTCGGAGAAATGCTCAACTGCACGATGCCGTCGGCCGCAATCTGCGCCGTCACGGTGAGCGTCAGGCCTTCGAGCACCGGCGTCGGGCGACTATCGCGGCGCCGCGAGCCGTCCGGGGTAATCGTCGACGCCGATTCGAACGAGACCGATTGCGTGCCCACGCGCATCACCGCCGGTTCGTTGTTGAGCGCGACGACATGCGGCGCCGCGATCATCGTGATCGCGCCCTGCTCGGCGATGGCGTTCTGCACCGCGTCGGCGTCTGCCATGAGGCCCGCCGCAGCTCGGCCCGGAAACGCCTGCGTCCCCGCGGCCGTGCGGGTCGCGACCGCCTTCCAGTCGATCGACGGGGCGCCGGGGCCGCTGAGCGCCACTTCGAACACGCGCGCGTCGAGCCGCACCTGGCGTGACGCGCGCAGCTGCACGGCCTCGACGTAAACGCCGATCTGGTCCAGCCGCTCTGAAAAATCCGTGACCTGCACGATCCCGGCGGCGCGGTCGAGGTGCATCCGGCCGGATTGCGACAGCATCGCCTGGACGCCCTTGCCGAGCTCGTCGAGCGGGTCCGACTCGGTGCTCGCCGCCAGATCCGCAGCCGGAGACGCCTGGCTGTCGACCGACACCGCGCTTCGCACGCCGCGCTGCCACGCGCGCCGGACGTTGACGTAATTCACGTCGAACAGACGCGTCGACGCTTTCCTCGGGAACACCCGAATCAGCGTGCCCTGGACGTCGTAGTCAAGACCGCGCGGAAAGAGCACCGCCTCCAGCGCCTGCCGCATCGACAGATCTTTCAAATCGCCGATGAACGTTCCGGACACGTCCTCGTCGGTCACGATGCTGAGCGGAGTCCCGTTCACGAGCAGCAACAGCAGATCGCCGAGCGCCATCGGGCCCGAGACGGTCAGCGAAATCCGCCGCAGACCGTCCAGATCCGCTCGCACCTGATCGTCGATCTGCGTCACCGGCAGCGGCCTGATGGGACCTTGCGGTTGCGTCTGCGACGGCGAGACAGGCTCCCGCGGGACACCACTCAGCCGGGTGACCGTCAGGTCCGGCAGCGCCTGCGACGCCAGGGCCGCCACGAAGAGTGCCCCCAGAGCTCTCATAACTTGTTAATAGTCAATCACTTAGCTAGAGCGGCTCGGATTCGCGCACCAGGACGCAAATTGCACGCTTTTGCTATTGGGAAGTTTCGGAACGGGAGGGGGTTATCTGTAGGGCGGCGATTTTGGGATCCGGGATGCGGGATGCGAAATCCGGGCTGCGGGATCCGGGAGGCGCTCTCAGTTGGTCAGCAACACCTTGGGGTCCACGCGTGTGGCCTCCGCGGCGGGCTGCCAGGTCGCGAGAAGCGCTGTCACGATCACGCCGGCGGTCACCGCGACGATGGTGGCTGGATCGGTGGCGCTCACTCCGAATAGCTGCGACTGCACCCATCGTGACGCAGCCAAAGCGCCGACAATGCCGATTCCCGCCCCCAGCATCACGACCCACGTCGAAGAAGCCAGCACCATCTGACGGATGCGGCGGCTGTCGGCGCCGAGCGCCATTCTGATCCCCATCTCGCGCGCCCGGCTCGCGACGAGAAACGCCATGAGTCCGTAAATGCCGGCCGCCGAGACCATGAACGCCAGAACGCCAAAGCCGGTGATGATGCGCGTTGCGAGCAGCCGATCGGCGAACTGGCGGGCGTACTGGTCGTCGACGAACTCCACTTTCAGAATGTTGCGGGCGTCGACGCTGCGTACGGTCTGGTAGAGATCACCCGCGCGGGACCGCGAATCGACGCGTGCGGTGATGGTGAGGAAGCCGTAGGACGGTCCGCCGAAGCTGCGCACCCTGGGCGCCGCGGCAGCGGAGATCGGCTGACGCAGCGAGTACTTCTGAAAATAGTTCTGCGGCCCGGACGTGCCGTCGTACACCGTTCGCACGTGCTTCACAACCCCGATCACGTAGCTCCACGGATAGCGCGGGTGTTCGCGAAAGCGATGCGCGACCGCATCAGTCTCCGGCCATAGCCGCCGCGCGAGCGCTTCCGTGATGATCACGTTTGTCGGCGGGTCGCCTTCCTCGAACATCCGCCCCGCAATCAATGGAATCCCGAGGACGCGGAAATAATCCCGATCGACATGCAGTCGCGGGATGAGGATACTCGCTTCGATCGACTGATCGTCCACGTCGATCCGCGGGTTGGAGGTCGGACTGTCCCCCGTCGATGGCGGGGGCGCTCCCTCGAATGCGCCGATGACGCCAGGACGTTGGCGCACGCGCTCGAGGAGGGTTTGCGCCATAGCCGCGCGATCCGCGCCGCTGCCGAGACGCTGGGGCGGAATCGTCAACGTCATCGCCACGACGCCCGAGCTGTCGAATCCCTTGTCGAGACGAATCAACGACAGGTAGGTCCGGACGTAAAGCACGCTGCCGACGAGCAGCATGACCGCGAGGGCCACCTGCGCCACCGTCAGGGCGCGCCGCCAGCGCGCACCGCGCGGCGAGGCGGACACCGACGCGCCTTCGATCCTGAGCAGCGCCAGCAGGTTCGCACGCCACGCAAATGCCGCAATCGGCAACGACGAGAGAATCCAGGCCGCGCCGGCAGACGCCGTTGCAACGACAAGCGCACGCGCATCGACGTCAATCGGGTTGAGACTGCCGGTCAGCGACGGGGGCAGGTACCGGACGATGGCTCCGGTCCCGAGATACGCGAGCGCGGCGGCCGCCACCGCCGCGGTCCCGACCAGGACGATCCCTTCCAGCAGCGCGGTGCTCAGCAGCTGAGCGCGCGACGCGCCGACGGCGAGTTGAATCGCATACGTCCTTGCCCGGGCCAGCGCACCCGCGAGTTCCAGGCTTGCGATGTTCGCGCACGCCGTGAACAAGAGGCAGATCGCCGCACCGAGCAGGACGAACAACATGCGGCGCTGATCCGCCGCCACGCGGGCGCTTCGCAACGGCGCCGGCGAGGCAACAGACGCGATGCGGGCGCCGGCTGCCGTGGAGATCGCCTCGCTGCGCGCTTGCATCATCTGCGACAGCTGCGTCATCGAGACGCCCGTCGCCGCGCGGGCGACGACCGAAATACCGATATTCGCGGCCAGTGGGCCACGCGGATCGAAGGCACGCCAGATGCGCTGTGCGCCATCCGGGAAGCGGAACGACGTGGGCATGACCCCAGCGACGATCAGTGGCTCCGCGGTGGTCTCGAGCCGTTGACCGACGGCACGGGCAGGATCACCGAAACGCTCACGCGCGAGGCTCTCGGCAATCAGCACCGCCTGCAGCCCGGTTCGCCTCACGTCCTCTTCGAGCAGCGACCGTCCCCATCGCGGTTTCACGCCGAGCATGTCGATCAGGCCGGGAGTGACATCGGCGGCCGGTACGAGCTCCGGTTCGCCGCTGCCGACCAGGAAGATCATGCTGTCCAGATGTCCGTGAACGGCGGCAAACAGGTCTGTCTGTTTCCCCCACTCCTCGAGCGCAGGAGCGCCGACGAATCCTCCCTGCGGCCTTCCGGTGCTTGCATCACGCATGTCGAAGGCGATCAGCCGGTCGGCGTCCGGGTAGGACACCCGGCGGAACACCAGCGAATCTGCGGCGGAGAAAACGATTGTCGTGGCGGCGAGAGCAAGCGTCAGCAGACTGACCGTCAATGCCGAGCGCCAGCCGCGCGCACGAACGTTACGCCAAGCCCAGCGAATCTCTGTCATGAACCCGCCTCTGGATTGTGTCCGTCTGGCGGCAGCCGCGGTTGGAGTATTTCGGATCGGGATCCGGGATCCGGGATCCGGGATGCGCGATGCGCCCGCCTCCGCCGGCATGCAGATCCCGACCGGCTACGGCGAGACCCCGCCGAAGCCGCTTCGCGGCGAAGGCGGGGGGTGCGGAATCAACACGACGTCCTATTCGGGCGGCAGCACCTGAACGGTCCCAGGCGGTGGCGGCGGCGGCAGCTCTTTCTTGAATATCGCCACGCCGAGCAGGCCGCCCAGCATGCCGAACACCGTCCCGACGACGACGTGCCACACGAGGCCGAACGCGAACGCCGCGACGCCCATACCCGCACTGCGCTGCATCATCTTCTCGATCATGTCGCGCGACTCTTCAGGGATGTCCGCGCGCGAATTGATGATCTGCTCGATCATGCGCTGCTGGAAGGGGCCCATCATCGCCATCATCGGGATCGAAATCAGCGCGGCGATTACGCCGCCGATGAGACCGGCCATGAGCCCCATCAGCGCCCCTTCGGAGGCGTTCACCGCGTAGGGCATGTTCTGCTGACGCAGGTAGACGGCGAGCGCGCCTCCCGCCAGGACCCACAGGCAACAGCAACAGTTGCCCATGTTGACGATCGGCAGTGCCGACAGCACGCCGATGAAGAGTCCACCGTATAGTGCCGGCTGCAGTCTGCCTGAATCCATCAGTCGTAATACTCCAGGCCTAAATGGGTGATGAGGTCCTCGCCGCGCAGGAACCGCAGCGTGTTCTTCAGCTTCATGCTCTGGATGAACAAGTCGTGTTCAGGATACAACCCGGGGGCGTGCATCGGGCTCTTGAAATAGAACGACAGCCACTCCTGAATTCCCTCCATGCCCGCACGCTTCGCCAGGTCGAGAAACAGCGCGACGTCGAGCACGATCGGCGCCGCGAGAATGCTGTCGCGGCACAGGAAGTTCACCTTCAGCTGCATCTTGTAATTCAACCAGCCGAAGATGTCGATGTTGTCCCAGCCCTCTTTGTTGTCGCCTCGCGGCGGATAGTAGTTGATCCGGACGACGTGGCAAAGATCTTTATAGAGCTCGGGGTAGAGATTCGGCTGGAGGATGTAGTCGAGAACGGATTTCTTGCTTTCTTCCTTGGTCTTGAATGACTCCGGATCGTCGAGCACTTCGCCGTCCCGGTTCCCGAGGATGTTGGTCGAATACCACCCCTCGACGCCGAGCAGCCGCGCCTTCAAGCCGGGCGCGATGATCGTCTTGATCAGGGTCTGCCCGGTCTTCAGGTCCTTCCCGGCGAGCGGCGAACCGGTCTGCGCCGCGAGTTCCAGCAGCGCCGGGACGTCGGCGCTCAGGTTCGGCGCCGCATTGGCGTAGGGCAAACCTTCCTTGATCGCGGCGTAGGCGTAAATCATGCTGGACGGGATGTTGTCGTCGTTCGCTTCGAGCGCCTTCTCGAAGGCGGCGAGCGTGGCGTGCGCCGGCGATTCGGTGAGGAACACCTCGGTGCTCCCGCACCACACCATCACCAGCCGATCGCAGTTGTGCTCTTTCTTGAACCGGCGCATGTCCTCGATCAACTGGTCGGCAAGATCTTTCTTCGTCTTCCCCTTCTTGACGTTCGGTCCGTCGAGCCGCTTGACGTAGCGGCGATCGAAAACGGCCGACATCGGTTCGATCGCTTCGAGCTCCGGTTTGACCTGTTCGAGCAGTTGCGCTTCGAGCACACCCGCCGTCTTCGCGGCTTCGTAGGCGTTGTCCTGGAAAAGATCCCATGCCCCGAACACGACGTCGTTGAGGGCGGCGAGCGGAACGAAATCCTTGATGAGCGGTGAACGTCCTTCGGTCCGTTTGCCGAGGCGGATCGTGCCCATCTGCGTCAACGCCCCGATCGGCGGCGCGAGACCTCGGCGCACGGCGAGCACGCCGGCGATCGTGGTCGTGCTCACGGCCCCCATTCCGACGAGCAGAACACCCAGCTTCCCTGTGGCATCGGCGATTTTTGGCGGATTTTTCACAACCGGAAACTATATCATCGCCATTCGCGGCTCGCGGTTCGCGGTTCGCGCTAATTACACGATGAAATTGCCCTTCCTCCACAAGTCCGACAACGAAGCTCTCGCTGTCTCGATGGCGGGAATCAAGCTGGGCGATCGCCTGCTCGTTGTCGGCTGCAGCGATCCGCTGCTCATCGCGCAACTCGCGTCGAAGACCGGACTCACGGGCCGTGCCCATGCGGTGGACGAGCGCGACGCGGTGGTGGCAAACGCCGCGCGGGTCGCGCTCGGCGAAGGGGCGCTCGTCGAAACTTCGGTGGCGTCGTTCGGGACGCTGTCGCTCGACGCCGCGGCATTCGACGTCGCGGTGGTGCGCGATGTGCTCGCCCGCGTAGCGCCGGAAACGCGCCCCGCGGTGCTGGCCGAAATCCGCCGCGTCCTGAGGCCGGGCGGCCGTTGTC